>Ga0310696_10010649_pt1 | contig 10547 bp, 6 predicted proteins | sample AusTroGonzalo_MG_4_FD_203885 | JGI IMG/M metagenome (GOLD analysis project Ga0310696, IMG submission 203885) | Bovine rumen microbial communities from tropical cattle in Woodstock, Queensland, Australia - Gonzalo_02 (v2) (version 2) | ecosystem: Host-associated > Mammals > Digestive system >... | reverse complement strand
TGCACCGTCCCGACGGCAAGCCCGACATCCTGCAGTTCATCGAGCATGGCGTACTGAACCTCGTGACTCAGGCTGAGCAAATCGGCCACATGTCATCGACGCTCTCGAACTCCATCCTCGACAACTACCACCACTTAGGCGATGCCGCCAGCATCACCGACGGACTGCACTACGACCCGAGTCTGAAACCCTACGAGGTGTCGGCTGACGGTAAGCGCAGCGGAACGCCCGACGACATGTGGGCCTTCACCACGCGCAACCCCAGCCTCGACCTGCAGGCAGCCGGCGTCTTCACCTCGGCTGCCCGTGTGCTCCGAGGCTATAACGACGACCTTGCCGAGCGCGCCCAGAAGCAGGCCGATCGCCTGCGCCAAGAGGCTACCGCTCTCCAGCGTGGTTCGCGATTCCGTCGTGATCGCCAAGCTGAGGCCGATAACGACTGGCTTACCGGCACCGGTGACGGCAACTACCGCAACGTGGCCCGTAACCTGCAGACCATGCTCGACAGCATCCCGATGAAGGACGCCGCCTACAAGGAGAAGCTCCGTCCCGCCGTGAAGCAGTACTTGGAATACATCCACAGTTTCGACAAGGAGAATCCCTATGGTGTGCCCATTGGCCTCGGCAACTGGGCAGGCGTGAACGCCGTGCTCAACTTCGGCATCACGGTCAATTACGCCCATATTTATTATCCCGATATCGTCTCGAAGGACGAGGTCTACCGCGTGGCCAACTGGCTCTACGGCTGCCACCCCTACCACAACTATTCCTTCGTGGCCGTCGTCGGAGCAGCCCGTCCCAAGCAGGTGTTCTACGGCAACAACCGTGCCGACTTCTCGTTCATCCCCGGCAACGTTGCTCCCGGACTCTTGTTCCGCAAGCCCGACCACTTCGAGAACTATGACGACTGGCCCTTCCTCTGGGGACAGAACGAAGGCACCATCGCGGGCAACACCCAATACATCATCTTCGGTTCCTCGCTGAAGAATATCGTCGCACCTAAATAGTCTGCAATGACACCGATAGAGAAGATACGCACTTCGTTTACCACACAACTGACGCTGTGGGTGGCAGGCTTTGTGCTGGTCATTTCTGGCTTGGTTCTTTTCCTGCTGGTGCGCTTCTCCCAGGGTGTCATTCGTGACGAGGCTATTGACACGACGCAACAGGTGCTGGAGAACACGGCACTGCGTATCGACAATACGCTGCGACAGACAGAGATGATGGCACGACAGGAACACCGGCAGCAGCGGGTGAACCGTGGACGCATAGAGCGGCTGATTGAGGAGAACGGTTATGAGGCTGCCGTCCGCCAGTCGCTGCCCAGCGCCCAGCTCTTTGTCACCCGGCGTGACAGTAGTCAGCTCAGTACCTACATTGCGGGTGACGAGCGCGGTTACCGCCAGATGCTTTACGAGGGTCGTGAAATCTGTATTTTCTCGCAGCCTATTGCCGACCGTTCATTTAGTCTTGTAGTAATATGTCCTGCTGAGGAAATCTATGGCCGTTACGACGACGTACAGTGGTTCCTGTTGCTCCGTGGCCTTGTCGGTGTACTCATCCTGCTCTACATCCTTTACGCCGTCATAGGTCGCCATCTGCGCCCGTTGCACTTGTTGGCTGACGCGGCACAAAGCATCGCTAACGGCAGGCTCGACACCCCCATTCCTGATGCTCACCACGAACACGAGGCGGGACGCTTGCAAAACAGTCTGAAGAAGATGCAGTCCTCGCTGGCAGCCTATATGGATGAGATGCAGCAGAAGCAGGACGCCTTGAATCGTCAGAATGCCGAGTTACAGGATGCCTATGCTGAGGCTCAGGCGTATGAAACGCTGAAAATGAAGGTGTTAAGTAGCATGAATGACCGTATTGCTGCTCCCGTCGAGCAGCTGTACAACGCAACCGAAACCGTCTGCCACGACTATGGTTCGCTGACGAAACCGCAGATGGTGGCGCTGCAGACGAACATCATGCAGGCTACCGAGACCATCACCAACCTGCTCGACCAGCTAATGACCGAGCCTAATACCGAACAGCCATGAAAAACAGAATTCTCCGCAACCTCCGCCAACGGCTGTCGCTACGTCTCGGCGTTGTCATCGTGCTTATCATCATGGTGGCTTTCTCGCTGCTCTTCGGATTTCTCTTCTACCGCTGCAAGCGCTATATCCAGCGCGTTGCCATCGAGCGCGCCACCCAGCTACTCGACAATACCGCCGTGCGCATCAATGGTATTATGGATGAAACGGAGACTGTCACCAATTATATGGCCCAGACCACACCCAAGCATCTGCACCCCGACTCGCTTCTTGTCTTCACTCGCCGGGCCATTGTCGAGAACTCTTTCCTCACGGGTATGGCAATCTCTATGGAGCCCGACTTCTTTCCCGAAATGGGCCGTTATTTCTCGGCATATACCCTTCGGCAGGACGACAGTATTACCACCGTTCGCGAGGGACCTTTCGAGTATTTCGAAAAAGTATGGTATAGTTCGCCGCGCTCCTTGGGTGCTCCCTGCTGGGTTGATGCCTATGATGACTACAACGAAGGCACGCTCTCCTCGGCGGATTATTTGACGAGCTATTGCTGTCCCATGCGCGATGCTGAAGGTCGCTACGTTGGCTCCATCACCGCCAGCCTCACGCTGAAATGGCTCTCTGAGGCTGTGACCACCCTAAAGCCCTATCCCAACTCCTCAGCTATTATGATCGGACGTTCAGGAGTCTATCTGGCTCATCCTGATACGACAAAACTATTCTGCGAGACCATCTTCAGCGATGCTGCTCCCGAGGCCCAGCGTGACATCGATGCCCTTGGGAAATCCATGATTGCTGGTCGCAGCGGTATGGTTGAAACCATCGTTGACGGTAATGATGCCTTCATCTTCTATCGTCCCCTTGAGCGCACAGGATGGAGCATCGCCATCGTATGTCCCGCCAGCGATGTCTTTGCCCGATACAACCGTTTGTTTGTCACCGTCATGGTGATCATCGCCATAGGTATGCTCTTACTCCTGCTCTTCTGCTACGCGACCGTCCGACGTGCCATTCTGCCTCTGCAGCAGCTCGACGAGCAGGCACAGAGAATTGCCAACGGCCATTTTGATGAGCCTCTTCCCGAAAGTACCCGCCACGATAGCATAGGACGACTGACCAACAGCTTTATCTCGATGCAGCAGTCACTTGCCGAGTCGGTCACCGCTGTCCGTGGTGTCAACGCAGAACTGGAACAACGCAACGAGGAACTTGCCCGCGCCTATCAGCTGAAACTTGATGCTAACCGCAAGAAGTCCGACTTCATCCAGTACATATATCATGAGATACGTACCCCCCTCAACATCATCAGTGGCTTTGCGCAGGTGCTCACCGCCAGTCTTAACAGCCTCCCTGAAGACGAAGTTGCCGACATCACCGCCCGTATGCAGCAGAGTGCTGACGATATCACCCGTCTTACCCGTGAGCTCGGTAAGGCTTCGCAATCATAGTCAGAATAGGGTAACAAGAAAAGAGGACCTGGCATCACTGCTGGGTCCTCTTCATTCTCAGCTACGGCTTGTGTTGAACTACGATTTGTCGCAAACCCGATTCAACGAAACCAGTAGCCATATTAATTCTAACTTAAAAAAACTATAATAATAATTCTAATGTACAATCCACATTCTGTAACTTATCATGCAAAGATAGTTATTTAATGGTTTTCAACCTCTATTTCACCGTATTCTATTCTATCCATCTTGTATCATTGATACATTTGGACTATAATGAGATACATATTGGTACGCCAAACGTTAAAAAACGCTATAGTTCTCCATATTTGTAAATAGGTAGTGGAGAATTGTCAATATAAATTCGTATATTTGCCACACCAATACAAATAACAGACTAAACAGATGAAACTGAACACGATGATGAATCTGTGGCAGGCATTGGCCGTGCCACCTTACCTGCCACTATTACTACTACTTTTGGCAGGACTTGTCATTTGGCTCTGTATCGTCATCCGCCGGCAACGGGAGTATGCGTCGGTTAACAGGCAATTGAGAATGACGCTGCAAGAGTTTGAGACGGAAAGGGAGAAAACAGCGAGATACAGGACTGACATTGAGGTGGAGCCGACGGAGGTGATGGTGAAGTCGCTCGACGAGGAACTGATACACCACGCCATTGAGCGAATAGAGGCGAATATCAAGGACACGAACTATTCCGTGACAAACCTCAGCAGGGATGTTGGAATGACGCGTGGCCACCTCTATAAAAAGCTAATGGCCATCGTGGGAATGCCGCCCGTGGAGTTCATCCGTGTCATCCGCCTGAAGCGTGGTAAGAACCTGCTCGACCAAGGCAAGACGAACATCTCGGAGGTGGCTGATATGGTGGGATTGTCACCAAAGTCGTTTGCCCATTATTTCAAGGAAATGTATGGAGATACACCAACACATTATTTAAAAAAGCTTTACGATGATGAAAAGACTGGTAATATGGTGCGCCTTCATGGCACTGACGGTATCGGTGCAGGCACAGAAATACCCCACGAAGTTGATGGGGAACGAACAGCAGATTGACGACATTATCCGCAGTATGACCTTGGAAGAGAAGGTTGACATGCTGCACGGCAAGAATATGTTCTCGTCGGCAGGCATCCCGCGACTCGGCATTGCCGATGTGGAATATGCCGACGGACCATTCGGCATCCGCGAGGAGATGGAACCCCACTCGTGGAACTCAGCCCATCTGACCACCGACTCGGCCACGTTCTTTCCCACAGGGTCGGCACTCGCTGCTACTTGGAGCACAGAGTGGGCCTATGCTTACGGATGTGCCATGAGTCGCGAGGCCCGGCTGCGCGGCAAGGATATGATACTTGGCCCCGCCATCAACATCCAGCGCATACCAACAGGTGGAAGGACCTACGAATACCTGAGTGAGGACCCGATACTGAGTGGCTCACTGGCTGTGGCCTACACTTGCGGTGCCCAGGATGACGGCACGGCAGTCTGCCTGAAACACTACGCACTGAACAATCAGGAGGATTACCGCGGTACGGTCGATGTGCGTATCTCCGACCGAGCCATGCACGAGATTTACCTGCGACCGTTCGAGATGGCAGTGTGCGAGGCCGACGCCTGGGGCATGATGGCTGCCTACAACAAAGTGAACGGACGCTGGTGCTCTGAGAATCACCATCTGCTCACCGACGTGCTCCGTACGCAGTGGGGCTTCCCCGGTATGGTCATCAGCGATTGGGGTGGCGTCCACTCTACCGTCGATGCCGTCACCTCGGGCATGAACGTCGAGATGCCAGGCAACCGCTATATGGGGCAGGCACTGCTCGACTCGGTGAAGGCGGGTAAGGTCAGCGAGGCGGTCATCGACCAGCGTGTCCGCGAGATTCTCCGTGTGCGACTGACGGTGAAGCCCGTTGACAAGGCTGTCGCCAATACTAAGCCCGTAGGCAATGCCGAGGAGATGGCTACTGCCTTGGAGGTGGCGAGGCGAAGCATTGTACTGTTGAAGAACGACGGACTGCTGCCTATTAACCTGAATAAGGTGAAGCGCATTGCTGTCATCGGCGAGAATGCCGTCACCAAGATGGCTCTTGGCGGTGTGGGTGCCGGTGTGAAGACGCGCTGTGAGGTGACGCCCCTCGAAGGTCTGCAGCATTTGCTGGGCAGCAAATGGCCAGATTGCCAGATAACCTACGCTCCCGGCTACAAGAGCTTTGGCCGCGACGGTCGTAACAGGCGCCAACGTCCGCAACAACCCGCTGACGCCGTATTGATGGCCGAGGCCTTGAAGACGGCACAGCAGGCCGATCTCGTCATCTTCTTTGCAGGTAACAACCGTGAGGTCGAGACGGAGGGCTCCGACCGCAAGAACATCACCCTGCCTTCGGGGCAGGACGAGTTGGCGACTGCCTTGGCCAACACTAACCCTAAGCTCGTGACGGTCATTGTGTCCGGTGGTCCCGTCGATGTCACCACCGTCAGTGAGGTATCCGGTGCGCTCGTCGCTTCGTGGTTCAATGGTTCTATGGGTGGACAGGCCTTGGCCGAGGTACTCACCGGCGAAATTTCGCCGTCGGGCAAACTGCCGATGACGTGGCCCAAGAAGTTGGAGGACGTGCCCGCCTACGCCTTGGGCTCCTATCCGCAGAATGCCGAGAACAGTCAGGGTGACATCTTCGTGGGACTGGTGAACCAAGGGCAAAACGCCCGTGCCGCCCGTACTGCCAACCAGCCTGTGGCTAACTATGCTGAGGGGTTGCTCGTGGGCTATCGCTGGTATGATGCCAAGAACGTAGCTGTAGCCTATCCGTTCGGTCACGGTCTTTCCTATGCCACTTTCAAGTACGACAACCTTCGCGTGACGCCTACCCTCAATGGCTTTGACGTTAGTTTCACACTCACCAACACCTCCGACCGCGCTGCCGAAGAGGTGGCACAGGTTTACGTTTCGCGCCCCAACTCAACGGTTGAGCGGCCCGTCAAGGAGTTGAAAGCCTTCCGCCGCGTAGCCCTTAAAGCCCGTAAGCGCCAGAAGGTCACCATCCCTCTGCGATATGCCGACCTTGGCCACTGGGACGAGACCCGTCAGACGTGGATGCTGGAACCCGGTGAAATCACTATCCTTGTCGGAGGATCTTCTGCTGAGTTGCCACTGTGCCAAGCGAATGTAACATGTAATATGTAGCCTGCTGTGCTTAGGTGGCATAGTTAGGTGTGCTATTAGGCCCTGTTAGCGTCGCCAGATGGCACACCTAACACACAGAAATGGACATATGGACATATGGACAAATGGACATTAAGCGTGAAAAAAAGATGAAACTGAAAGTTTATTATATATTATAATTATAATTATAATATATAATAATATTATTTATTATAAAAGTGTGCATTAAAAAACGCCCTTATTGTCCTTTTGTCCATATGTCCATATGTTTTTTGATATAAAGTTTTGTCGTTCCAAATAAAAATTGTATCTTTGCAGTGTGAAAATACTTAACGAGACATAATTATGGTATCAGCAGCATTTAAGAACCGCACACGCGACGAAATCATCGCCGCATTCCGTGAATCCATCCGAAAGAAACACGAGTGGCAGGAACGTGCAGAACAGGAGATAAAGAAAATCCGTCAGGAACGACTTCAACTGAGTATCTAAAAGTATGAACGCACTTGACCTGACACGCATCAACCGTCTCGCTCCCTACAAGGTTTGGACAGAAGACGGCTGCGACTATCTTATTGAGACAAGCCGCGGCCAAATCTTCGTCATCGGTTTCATGGACGACTATTCCATCTGGCAGACTGGCGCTTACCAGTTTACCATCAACAATCAGAGCCATCAGCCTTCGCCGCTCGACCAGAAGCTTCGCGAGACTATCCTGCTGCTAATTGAGGCCTTTTTCGCCGCCAACCCTGACATATTGCTCTATATCTGCGAAACGGGTGACGGCCGTCAGGCATTCCGTAGCCGCCTTTTTGTCCGCTGGTTTAATACTTATAGTAACCGCGATGCCTACGTTATGCAGACCGCTGAGGTGCAGGAGGGCAAGACTAAGAATTTCGCAGCCCTCATAGTACAGAAGTCCAACCCCAGACTGAAGGAAATCCTCGCCGAATTCGACGAGACCATCAGCATACTTACCAACAAGCCACAGTAAATCTGGTAAGGAAATGGGCAGGGGGAGATGATTAGAGAGACAAAGCAATAATAAAAAAATACTGAAGAAGATGAAACAAGATTGTGGAAAAAGACTGTTGCGGCAGTTGTCGGCGCTGACGCTGCTGCTGATGCTCGTTGCGGGCATGCAGGCCAAGACTGCGCGGAAATTCACGTTGAACCTGACGGCCGACGGCAAGGCCCAGATGGTATGTTTCCTGCCGGAGAAACCTACGGGCCAGGCTATCGTGGGCATACCGGGCGGCGGCTACTCCGTGCTGTCGAACAGCCACGAGGGCTATCTGGCCTCTGAGTGGCTCAACGACCGCGGCACCGCCTACTTCGTGGTGAACTACCGGCTGCCCGAAGGTGACCGTACCAAGCCCATCAGCGACGTGGAACAGGGGTTCCGTATTGTTCGCGACTCGGCTCAGGTGTGGGGCATCAACCCCGACAACGTGGGCATCATGGGCTTCTCGGCCGGCGGTCACTTGGCATCGGTCATTTCTACCCATTCGCCCTATGAGGTGCGCCCCAACTTCAGCATCCTCTTCTATCCCGTCATCTCGATGGACGAGCGCGTCAGCCATGTGTGGTCGTGCCGTAACTTCCTGGGCGAGGACCAGAAGAACCCGGCCTTGGTGCGTGACTTCTCGACGAATAATGCCGTGCGCCGACACCTGACGCCGCCCGCCTGCATCATCATGTCGAGCGACGATGCCCTGGTGCCGCCGCTGACGAACGGTCTGACCTACTATACGGCGATGCGCAATGTCGGCAATGAGTGCGCCCTGTTTACCTATCCCACCGGCGGTCACGGCTACGGCTTCGGCCCCTGGTTCCAGTATCACGACGAGATGCTGGCCAACCTCGGCAAGTGGCTCGACGCACGACAGGCTCCGAAGCCCGGCGCCATCCGCGTGGCCTGCATCGGCAACAGCATCACCGACGGTCACGGCATCGACCTGGCGACCGTCAACGGCTATCCTGCACAGTTGCAGAAACTGCTGGGCAACGACTACTGGGTGAAGAACTTTGGCGTCTCGGCCCGCACCATGCTCAACAAGGGCGACTATCCCTACATGAACGAGATGGCGTGGCACGACGCCTTAGCCATGAAGCCCGACATCGTCATCATCAAGTTGGGCACCAACGACTCGAAGCCCGAGAACTGGCAGTACGGTGCCGAGTTCCGTCAGGACCTGGAGCAGATGATCACCACCCTGCGTCCCGACCTCGCCCAAACTGCTAAGAAAGGCAAGAAGTCGAAAAAAGCCTCCCCTAAACAGGGGAGGATGGAGGGGTCGCCTAAGATCTACCTCTGCACCCCCATTCCCGCCTTCAAGACGACGTGGAACATCAACGACTCGGTCATCACGAACGCCATCATCCCCATCCAGCAGCAGGTGGCCAAGCAGTACGGCTTGCAGGTCATCGACCTCCACACGCTCTTCGCTAACGACGGCGACAAGATGCTGAGCGACGGTATTCATCCTGACGCCAAGGGTGCCCGCCGCATGGCAGAGATTATAGCAAACGAAATCAAGAAATAAAACGATGAAGAAAAGACTTTTGACCTCCCTGTTGCTGGCCGTGACCTGTATGGCCGTCAGCGCACAGTCCCACCGTATGTGGTACTCCAAGCCTGCCAGCCACTGGCTGGAGGCCCTGCCCGTAGGCAACTCCCACCTGGGTGCCATGATCTATGGCGGCACCGACGTAGAGGAAATCCAGCTGAACGAAGAGACCTTCTGGAGCGGACAGCCTCACAACAATAACTCCAAGAAATCGCTGGCCGTCCTGTCCGAGGTGCGTAGCCTGATTTTCCAGGGCAAGGAGGGCGAGGCCTCGAAACTCATCGACCAGAACTTTATTCCCGGTCCTCACGGCATGCGCTTCCTGCCCCTCGGCTCGCTGAAGCTGTCGTTGGGCCACAAGGACGTGAGCAACTACCAGCGGGCGCTGAACCTCGGCGACGCCACCGCCACCACCTCTTATAGTTATGAGGGCGTGAAGTATGAGCGTACGGTATTCGCCTCGCAGGCCGACAACGTCATCATCGTCCAGCTGAAGGCCTCGAAGAAGGGCGAACTGGAGTTTGATGTCAACTTCGATAGTCAGCTGCAGAAGAAAGTCTTTACCGTGTCTGAGCATGAAGGTATCAGCGGAAAGGTCAATGAACTGGCCGCTGTGGTCGACGGTGTCGAGCAGGAGGGCATCAAGGCCGGACTGAAAGCCGAGTGCCGTGTACTGGTAGAGACCGACGGTGAGGTGAAGCGCGGCGTCGACAAGCTGAGCATCGACGATGCCACCACCGCCACCCTCTATATTACTGCTGCCACCAACTTCGTCAACTACAAGGACATCAGCGGCAATCCCGTGAAGAAGAACAACGAGACGCTGGCCAGCGTCAAGGGTAAGCCCTACAAGCAGCTGCTGGCAGCCCACGTCAAGAAATATCAGGAGCAGTACAACCGCGTGTCGTTAAGTTTGCCGAAGTCGGCAAACTCTAACTTAGAGACCGACCAGCGCGTGGCTGCCTTCGAGAAGGACGCCACCGACCTCGACATGGTGGCGCTGATGATGCAGTATGGCCGCTACCTGCTTATCTCCAGCTCGCAGCCCGGCGGTCAGGCCGCCAACCTGCAGGGCGTGTGGAACGACAAGATGAACGCTCCCTGGGACTCGAAGTACACCATCAACATCAATGCTGAGATGAACTACTGGCCCGCTCTCGTGGGTAACCTCGCCGAGACTCAGCAGCCGCTCTTCTCTATGATCCGCGACTTGAGTGAGACGGGTACGGTGACGGCGAAGGATATGTATGGCTGTGGCGGTTGGGTGGCCCATCACAATACGGACCTCTGGCGCATTGCAGGTCCT
>Ga0310696_10010647_pt1 | contig 10549 bp, 12 predicted proteins | sample AusTroGonzalo_MG_4_FD_203885 | JGI IMG/M metagenome (GOLD analysis project Ga0310696, IMG submission 203885) | Bovine rumen microbial communities from tropical cattle in Woodstock, Queensland, Australia - Gonzalo_02 (v2) (version 2) | ecosystem: Host-associated > Mammals > Digestive system >... | reverse complement strand
GACATCAAGCATTACCGTTGCAAGCCGCTGGCCTTGAAGCTCTTCAAGCAACGCTGGTATCTGATAGCCCTCAATGAGAAGGACGAAACGCTCTGCTACGCCTTGGACCGTATCGACAAGCTCAACCTCACCGAAACCACCTTCAAGACACCAGAAGATTTCGACTTGCAGAAGCATTTCCAAGACGCTTTCGGCATCTATGTGGAGCCCGATTTGAAGACCGAAGAAATCATCGTTAAAGCAGACAAAGACCAAAGCAACTTTCTGAAAGGCTTGCCCTTACACCACAGCCAGCGCATTGTGGAAGAGACCAATGATTACACCATCTTCTCGTGGCATCTGAAGCCTTCCTACGACTTCATTCAACAACTACTTACCATGAACGCACATATTGAGGTGCTGGAGCCGATTTCGTTGCGGGCGAAAATGAAAGGGCTATTGCAGGAAATGTTGGAAAAGTATTGAAAACAATGGGTAGAAAAATGAACAAATTTTTCTGATTTTATGCAAATCATAAAATCGAATTTGTATTTTTGCATAAAATTTCGATTATGATTGAACGTACCATAGAAGAAAAACTGCGGCAGATGACGACCAAATTCCCTGTCGTCACGCTGACCGGCACACGCCAATGCGGGAAATCCACTCTACTGAAACAGCGTTTTAATGAGTTCAAATACATCTCATTAGAGGACTTGGACCGTCGCCAGTTTGCCATCGATGACCCACGCGGCTTCCTAATGAACTTCGGCACACCTCTAATCATTGACGAGGCACAATACGCCCCCGACTTATTTTCCTACATCCAGACACACGTCGATGAAAAAAACGAAGCTGGAATGTACATCCTCTCTGGTTCCCACAATTTCCTGCTGATGGAGCGTATCTCGCAAAGTCTTGCTGGACGCACAGCAGTGTTGAAAATGGCACCGCTTTCCATCAAAGAATTGAGACAAGCCTCGTTACTGCTTGAAAATCTGAATGATTGGCTCATTACAGGTGGCTATCCGCGCATCTATGACAAGGAAATTGCGCCCGTGGATTTTTTCCCTAACTACGTGCAGACTTACCTTGAACGCGATGTGAGGCTGTTACGCAACATTAGCGACATGTCACAGTTTGTCCGCTTCTTGAAACTTTGCGCAGGCCGTGTGGCGCAACTGCTCAACATTGCCTCATTGGCTTCTGAATGTGGCATTTCCGTGCCTACCGCCAATGCTTGGCTGTCCATTTTGGAAACAAGTTACACCATTTTCCTGCTGAAACCTTACTACAGAAACTTCAACAAACGCCTCATAAAATCACCAAAACTTTATTTCTGCGACACAGGCTTAGCGGCCTCACTCCTTGGGTTGGAAGAACCGCGACAAATGGAAACCCATTACCTACGTGGCGAACTATTTGAGAACATGGTGATTAGCGAGTTCGTGAAACAGGCATACGCACAAGGCCGAGAACCTAACCTTTACTTTTGGAGAGACAGCAACAACGAAGAAGTGGATTTGCTCTCCGAGCAAGGCACGACTTTGGAATGCTACGAAATCAAGTCGGCGGCCACCATGCACAGCGACCATTTTTCCTCGCTGAAAACCTTTGCCAAGCAAGCCCAATTGGACACCAACCGACTCCATGTGGTTTACGGCGGCGAGCAGGACATCCAAACCTCAAACGGCAACTATATTTCATGGAAGAACCTATAGATTTTATGCAAATCATAAAATCTGATTTTCAGATTTACATAAAACAAGGATACTAAAGAAGGAGAACCGTTTGGCTCTCCTTCTTTGCATTAGTTTGAATTTCAATAGTTTTATTCCGTCGGCAAAGCCTTAAACCCATTGCCCATAATCTCGGAGCTTTCAATCACGTTGACGAAAGCGTTCGGATCGAGGAAACGGAGGTTGGCTTTCAGTTTCACCAAGTCGCTGCGGTTCAAAGTGACATAAATCATCTTGCGCTCGGCGCCTTGATAGAGGCCGCTACCGGCAAATACTGTACCGCTGCGGTCCAGGTCCTTGATGATGAAGTTGCGCACCTCTTCAATATTGTCCGTGACGATGAAAGCCGTCTTGTAGCTCTTCACGCCTTCCACCACGAGGTCGATAATCTTGCTCTCAATGAAGATGAGGATGACGGAATAGATGGGTAAACGGATGTCCTCGAAGGCCACGAGGGTGGTCAGCGAGATGATGCTATCCACAATCAGCACCAGCGTTCCGAGACTGATTTTGGTGTATTTGTGGGCAATCATGGCGATGATGTCGGAACCTCCCGAAGTGGCGCCAGAACGGAAAATGACACCGATAGCCACACCGTAGATGAGGCCCGAAACGACCGTGTTCAGGAAGAAGTCGGGCATGAAATAGCGCTGCACGTCACCGTCCATGAAGAACAACGACGACTGCAGTTCCGTGTCGAAGAACGCACCGTCGTGAATGACAGGCGCATAGCCCCACCATGTTTCAACGATATAGGTGAACACGGGTATCAAAATGACCGAAATGACCGTCTTGACACCGAACTTGGGGCCCAGTATAATGGTGCCGATGATGAGCAGGGGAATGTCCATGCAGATGCCCGCCAAGGAGATTTTCCATCCCCACAGGGCGTTGAACACGTTGGCGAGACCATACACACCGCCAGGGGCCAAGTGGTAAGGGTTCACAAACATCACGTCGCCGATGGCGAAAAGAGCCGAGCCCAACACCAATAAAGCGTAGGACAGGATTTGCTGTTTCAATTTCTCGTTTTTCATAACTCAAGCAATTATGATTCAGTTAATTAAATTAAAAAACATGCTTTTTGAAGCGGCAAAGGTACGAAATTTCCAAATTCTTTCTATTTTTGCAGCGCAAAAAGGACCCGTAGTTTAATGGATAAAATAAAGGATTCCGGTTCCTTAGCTCAGGGTTCGATTCCCTGCGGGTTCACAGATTTATTTTTTCGGTAGGAGGCCTTCACATACCCCATCGGCGTGAAGGTCTCTGTTTTTATGAGGCCTTCCTCATACCAGCCCCAAGGCTCGCCGTCGCAAAGGATTCGGTTGCCACGCAAAGAACAGCGGCTCTGCATCGTATCGCCGTCCATGACCAGCGTTAGCAACGAGTCGGCACTGATGATGATGACATTGTTTTTCTCCATCGACCCAAACTGTCGCACCATCTCAGGCGTGGCCCAGTCGACGTCAAACTCCACATTCACCTTGTCGACCGTCCAACGGCCAATGAAAGGGTCTTCTTTCGGCTTGCAAGAGGCGAGCAAAAACAACACTATTCCTATCAAAAAGAAGTGTCTCATTTCTTTTCCGTAATAATCACATCAATGGCACCCACGCCGAACTTGGCAATGCTGGCCATGCGGTTTTCGGTGTTCTTGTAGTCCTTCAGTGCCTCGATGATGGCGTTTTTCAGTACGCCGTTACCCACGCCGTGGATGAACGTCACCTTATTGTAATCGGCGGCAATGGCACTGTCAAGCATCTTCTTGAAATAGTCGGTCTGAATCTTGAACATGTCGTGGCTTGACATTCCCAAAATGTTGTCGACCAATTCACCAATGTGCAAATCGACGACGGCCTCACCTGGTGCGGTCTTGTGCTTGTCGATAGGTGCCTCTTGTTTCATCAAGGTCTTGGCAGGAGCCTGAGCACCAACGCCTTCCTTCATGATTTTGGTGAAATCGCTGTCGCCGTGTTTCAGTGCGATGAGTTCGGAGAGGCAAATCATCACCGACTTCTCGCCCAAAATGCCCGAAGGCAGATAGCTACCCTCCTTGTAGAAACGTCCTGGTCGCAGCGAAAAAGGTGCGTTCAACGGAAGTAGCACACAATCAGACGTTTCGCAAGTCAAAATGGCCTGCACCACACCGTTGAGCCAATATTCAAGGTCGTCGCGAGAGATGGTCTCAATGACGATTTTCTCGTATTTATCGACTTGTCCGAAATCCACATTGGCGAATTTGTCCTCTTCCTTGATGGTGAAAGTGTAAAGCATCTCGTAAGGGGTGTGGTTGACCAGCACCACATCCAACGGACCAGTTAAGAGCCACTGCTGCTCGTGCGGCACAAAAGCCATGTAGATGCCTTCCTTTTCTGCTTCTTTCGCAAAACGGCGCAAACCGCCTTTTCTGGCTTCCTCGGCCTGCTGTTGCTTCAGAAGTTCCTGTCCCTGAACCTCTTTCTGTACCTTATCGACCGTTTGCTGTTGCTTACTCGGAGCCGGCATCGAGCGGTAGTCGAGCACCAAATCCGTAATCAAGGTCGGGATTTCGAAGCCACCTTCAATTTCCACCATCACCATTCTGGAATCTATAATCTTCGTGACTTTGCCTCCGCCAACGGTGCTGAGGAAATTCACTTTGTCGCCTATTTTGAATTCTGCCATAGTTTTTCTGGTTTTGGGTGGCAAAAATACACATTTTTGGCAAAATATTTGTATCATTGCAGCCGATTTGAAATACAATGAAGAAAACACAATTCATCTTTATGCTTTTGGTCGCGGCAGCACTCGTTTCGTGCAAAAAACCAGCCAATTATGGTGACCTCACGGTAAACATCGACTATTCCGTCAATGGCAAAGCCTTGATTACGGACAGTTTATGCTACTGCAACGAAGCTGGAAACGAGTTCCTGATTACCGAAATCCAGTGGTTTATTTCGAAGATGGAGCTGCAAGACGAACGCGGCGAATGGGTTTCGTCAGAACAAAAGATTTTCTACATCGACACTGATATTACTGAAAGTCAGACGCTTCAAATCGCATCCATTCCGGTTGGAAGATACAAGGCGTTGCGATTCGTTTTCGGCTTGGACGAAGAAGACAACCGAACCGGCTTGTTCACTGACCCGCCTGAGTCGGAGATGTTTTGGCCCGATTTTCTTGGCGGCGGTTACCATTACATGAAACTGAACGGCAAGTTTTTGAACGCAGAAGGCCATCTTGCACCTTTGGCCATCCACCTCGGCATTGGGCAAAACGAGGATTGCACCGAATTCTATCAGAACTATTTCATAGTGGAGTTGCCTATTGATTTCACCATAAAGGAAAATACTGTGAATCAATTTGATTTGACCATGGTCATCGACAACTGGTTCCGCAACCCCAACCTTTACGACTTCAACACATTTGGGAGCGCCATCATGCAGAACCAAGCCGCGCAACAAGCCCTGAAGGAGAACGGAAAGGATGTCTTCACCACCTCCACTCAAACCCAACAAAACCCAACAGCCATGAAACAAGAAAACCTTTCGGAAATATTCAAGAACACCATGCAAAAAGCCGCGCCCAAGCCGCATTTCTGGACTTGGGAGAACGTAAAAGAAAGATTTCAAGGTTTAAGATTTAAAGATTTAAAATTCAAGATTTAAGATTCGGGATGAAGGCTCCAAATAATACTATTAGGTTTTGTATCTTGACAGCAGCTGTGTTGTTGACTATCGCAGCTTGCAAGCCAGAGCAAACCCATTATACACCAACGCCTTACGAGTTGGAACAACCTTCCTACTTCCCCTCAAGGAACAACATTCCTACCGACAATCCCATGACCAAAGAGGGCGTGGAATTGGGCCGTAAACTATTCTACGACTCGCGCCTTTCGGGTCGCGATGGTACGGACGGCATCCGATGCTGTGCTTCGTGCCATCATCAGGAAAACAACTTTGAATTTGGTGCCCCGACCAACACCCATCACGCCATGCTGCCTTTGGTCAATTTGGCTTGGAACCGCACGGGCTTAGGCTGGAATGGCGGCGTGGCCACTTTAGAGGACATGGTTTTGGCGGCAGTCACCAGTTCGGTGGAAATCAATGCCGATACCAATCAGGTAGTCAAGTATTTGCAGAAGACCGACGACTATCCCGAGTTGTTCTGGAAGGCTTTTGGTAGCCGCGACATTACCTTTATTAATATTGAGCGTGCCATTGCACAGTTTGTGCGGAGTTTGGTGTCCTCCAACAGCAAATTCGACCGTTATTTGCTTGGTGAAGAACAACTTACAGAGGAAGAACTTGCCGGTTATGAATTGTTCTGCACCGAAGAAGGTGCCGACTGCTTCCATTGTCATGGTGGCGGCGGTCTGGCCCTGATGACCACCAACCTGTTCTACAACAACGGTTTGGACGACGAGTTCAATGACCCTGAAGACCGCGCATATATCACGGGAAGCCATTGGGACAGAGGTGCATACAAAGCCCCTACCCTACGCAACATCGCCGTTTCAAGTCCATATATGCACGATGGGCGTTTCACCACTTTGGATGAAGTCATCAACTTTTACAGCGAGGGCGTGAAAGATTCCGAAAACATCAACCCGCTGATGCACCATGTGATGGACGGCGGTGTGCAGCTCACGGATATTGAAAAAGCGCAGTTGAAGGCGTTTTTGAACACTTTGACTGACGAGGCTTTCTTGAACAACCCCAATTATTCCGACCCAAATCATTAATCACAAAACCTACAAAACAATGCAAAACTTCAATAATGGACAGATGCGGCTCGGCAACCGCCTGGCCGCCGGAAAGCAGCCGGTTGGCATGCTTTCCCAACCAAAAAAGGTTTTGACAGTTTTGTTGGTTTTGTGACAAAAAACAAGAACTATGACTTTCCCTTGGGGCGATGAACGCCGATTCAATAGTTACAGCCGCTATTTTGCGAAGCAGTTCGGCGGTCGAGTGCAGAAAATCAGCATCGATGCGGGCTTCAGTTGTCCCAATCGGGATGGGAAAATCAGCACGGGAGGCTGTACGTTTTGCAGCAACGAGGCATTCAATCCGTCCTATTGTCGGCCTGAGAAGTCAATCAAACAACAAATTGAGGAAGGAATCGAATTCCATAGAAGGCGTTACCGTCGGGCAAGCCTGTATTTGGCTTATTTCCAGCCTTTTTCAAACACTTACAAGCCCCTTGACGAACTGAAAAGCATCTATCAGCAGGCACTGGATGTGCCCGAAATCGCGGGTATCGTCATCGGCACGCGCCCTGACTTGATTGATAAAGGCATCTTGCAGTATCTCAGCGAGATACAGCAAACGCATTATGTCATGCTGGAATACGGTGTTGAAAGCGTTTATGACGAAACCCTAAAGCGCGTCAACCGAGGCCATGATTTCGCCACGGCAGAAAAAGCCATCCACAAGACAGCAGAATACGGCATCCCCTGTGGCGCACACTTCATTTTCGGTCTGCCCGGCGAAAGCAAGAAAATAATGCTTGATGCTGCCGACATCATCTCGCAACTGCCTTTGACCACGGTCAAGTTCCACCAACTGCAAATTTTCAAGGGTACAAAAATGGCAGAGGAATACCTGCAACATCCAGAAGCGTTCCATCTTTTTGATTTAGAGGAATATATCGACTTCGTCATCGACTTTGCCGAGCGGTTGAATCCTAATATTGTCATCGAGCGTTTTGCGGGCGAAGTGCCGCCACGTTACCTTGTTTCCGAGCCTTGGATGAAGTTGCGCTATGACGAAGTTTTAGTCCGCATTGAAAAACGGATGGAAGAAAGAGACAGTTGGCAGGGGAAAAAGTATCAGCTATAGCACACTTTCTACAAAAAAACCGTACTTTTGAAGCCTCTAAAACCTAATAATCATGTCAAAACATCCTTATTCTTCCCTACGGAAAACGGCTTTTGCCCTTTCAACTTTTATCTTGGCTCTTGCGTTCAGTGCCTTCATTGTTGGCGACAACGACATTGTGGCTCAACGTTTTAAAGACGCAGCATTAAACCTTGACAATACCCGTCACACCTTGGTCGACGAGTTCGACTATTGGCCGGAATGCGGCATCCGCGTCACGGGTAGCCACCTCGCCTCGCTCATCTCTTTGACAGAGTTGCAACAAATGTTGCCCTGTCCGCTTTATGTTTCGGGCCCGCATCATGACGGACAATGGGATCTCGACAACGAAGATGATTTCGGGCACTACAACCCCGAGGCCATCGAGTTCCTCGGTAACATTGCCCAAAAAGTGGTGGCCGACAAGAAGTTTGTGGAATTGAGCAAACCACTTGTGGACAGATACTTATACCGTCAGATGCACATCATGATGGTGATTCACGACGCGCTTTACGACGGTTCCCTTAGCCAAGAGGAACGCGAAAAAGTCTTCCGTGGTTCGGTTGAAAGCAGGGGTATGGACTATGACTTGTATAGCGTTGGTTTCTTTTTGCCGCTGCTGAACCTCAACGACGATAGTTTTGTCTTTGCCAATATTGACTACCGTTTCCTCCACTTTTGGGCCAGGCGTTGGGCTGATGGCACTATTGATCAGTTCTATCACGCATTGAGCACCGTTTTCAAGGCGTATCATCCTGAATATGTCTTTGACCCTGAGATCTATTGGCTGCCTGGTGAAGGTGAAGAAGAATGGCTTGGAGAAGAAGAGTATGATGGAGATTCCGAGTTTTATGTCGTCATCGACGGATCGGAGTTACGCTTGCGTTTAGAGCCATCGACGAATGCCGACACTTTCAAGTGGCCTGACGGCACCAACCGTCATCCCAAAGTAGGCGAGCGTTTCTATTACCTCGGCGAAGAAGGCGACTTTTACCAAATCAGTTTCCATGGTAATGCGCTGTGGGTGTCGAAGAAGTACACGCACTTGGAGGCAGAGTAAGAGAATCAATAATACAGTAAATGAAAAGCGGTGCGTTTTTGGATTGAGGCGCACCGTTTTTGTTTAAGACCATACCTGCGAAAAACCTTTTTTCACATCTCATACAAAACAAGGAGATTTTTCCCTATTTTTGCGGCATATCATATAAAGTATGCTAACTCTGTCACAATTAGAGCAACATTTGTCCAAAAAGATTTTCAAGGCATACAAGGAATACAAAGACATTCTCGGCTTTGCCAAAGTGGTGACTAACGAGCAAATTTTGGAGAACGGTGCCACGCTCAACATTTCGCAATATGTGTCGCGATTGGAGGTGAAAGATGAAACTCCGAAACAGACTTTGGAAGAACTACTGGAAGAATGGAAGGAGAAACGGATAGAATTATATAAAGGAATCAGCAGAATATTAGAAGGTTAAATTTCAAATTATTGGCAATTTATTTGGTTTTTGCCAATAATTTGTATCTTTGCATTCGAAAAAAGTGGCACAAATGCCAAAAATATCTAAAGCAATGTACGCTCGGAAGAACTATTTGAAACAACTGGAAGACAGTGAAGGAAACGGTCTTGTGAAGGTCATTACAGGCATTCGCCGGGCGGGGAAATCGGTACTGCTTTCAGAATTGTTTCACAAACACCTTCTGGATCATGATGTGGATGAGAGTCAAATTATCGACATCGCTCTCGATGATAGGGATTATGCGGAGTTTCTGGATCCCGATGTCTTCCTTTCATACGTGAAATCCCGCATTCGGAAAGGAGAACGCAACTACATCTTGATTGATGAGGTGCAGATGATGGACGATTTTGTCAGCGTACTGCTCACTCTGCTTCACAAGCCCAACTGCGACATCTATGTAACGGGAAGTAATTCACGCTTCCTTTCCACCGATATTGCCACGGAATTCCGAGGCAGGTCGCAGGAAATCCATGTTTGGCCACTTTCCTTTTCCGAATTCATGGAAAACCATCAGGGAAACGAACGTGAAGCATGGAAAGAGTATCTCGAATTTGGCGGATTGCCCCAACTTGCCTCTTTCAAAACCCGACAGCAAAAAACAGACTACCTTACCAACCTGTTGCACACCGTGTATGTCAGAGACCTTGTTGAACGGAACAGATTGCCCAACGACAAGGGGCTGACCGACCTCATTCGTATCTTGGCATCCATCATCGGTGCCCCGTGCAATCCGCTGAAAATATCCAAGACATTCGACAGTGTGCTACACCAGAAGATTACCGACGACACCGTTTCCAGATACCTCCTTTATTTGCAAGAGTCCTTCCTTATTCATCCCGCGCTGCGCTACGATGTGAAAGGAAGAAAATACATTGGGACGGAGACAAAATACTATTTCAGTGACATTGGACTACGGAACAGCATTTTGGATTTCAGGCAAATAGAAGAGAACCACAGTATGGAAAATGTGATTTATGCAGAATTACGCCGTCGTGGCTTTATGGTGGATGTTGGCAGGGTGGAGACCCGTGAGATTAACACTTCCGGCCGTCAGGTACGTAAGAAATTAGAGGTGGATTTTGTGGCCAACCAAGGGAGTCAGCGCTATTATATACAGTCTGCTTACAAAATGTATGATGAAGAGAAAATCAAGCAGGAGAAAAGCTCGTTGAAACTCATACCAGACTCGTTTAAGAAGATTATCATCGAAGAAGAGGACATAGTGCCCTATCACGACAACGACGGTTTTGTACGCATGGGCCTGCTGGACTTCCTGCTTCGACCGGACAGTCTTAATTTTTAAAGTACGTTCGAAAAATACTACATACAAAACGAACAAACAATGAACAAACTACACATAGATAAAACCCTCTGAAATATGGACAAGCAACGACAGGAACTTATCGAACGCAAGCAATATATGCAGCAGCTCCGTGACTTGAAAGACCAAAACATCATCAAAGTCATTTCCGGA
>Ga0310696_10010646_pt1 | contig 10549 bp, 10 predicted proteins | sample AusTroGonzalo_MG_4_FD_203885 | JGI IMG/M metagenome (GOLD analysis project Ga0310696, IMG submission 203885) | Bovine rumen microbial communities from tropical cattle in Woodstock, Queensland, Australia - Gonzalo_02 (v2) (version 2) | ecosystem: Host-associated > Mammals > Digestive system >... | reverse complement strand
GCGTAAACGTCATTTTTGCGGTCATCGGGAACAATGGCGTATAATCTCCAAAGGTTTTTCAATAGGTTCGTGAATCTCAAAACATCATCTACTTGCATAACTTCAATTTTTTAGGGTTAGTAAATTGGGGGTGGTTTTGTTATCCCCTTTGTTTTATGTTGCTAATATACAACTTTTTACGGAAACCACCAAATAAAAATGCACTTTTTTTGAAAATTATTTTGTTGATTATCAGATAGTTAGAAAATAGTTTGAGAAAAATTTGCTGATTTACAATAAATTAACGGAAATTTTCGCAGATTTTCGGCACTTTTGGCGCATACTTATTTTATTGATATTCAGTTGTTTACATACTAAAAACAGCACAAAAACAGCATACCGACAGCACGCGGGCGGCGGCGGGCTGGAAATAATTGTAAATAAAAAATTAAGGATTGGCGGCGGCGCGCGCCGCCGTCCACGTTGTAAATATCAAGCCGTCCACATTCAATTATCATTTGTTCCTTTGCGGCGGTTCAGCCGTTGGAAAACGGCATCACCGCCGCCGTCCACCGCTTGCCAAAGCGGTTTATTCAGCAGCATTTATCCATATTGAAAAAGGCTTGTTTTGGGCGCAAAACAGCCTGTTTTGGCGGCTTTTCAGCCGCCAATGGCACATTGTGTGATAATTATACAAACACCCGAAATTCCCGATATTTAGGCCTTTTATGCGTGAATCCGTCCACCGTCCCGCAGGGCGGTGTGAAAGGGTTTATAAACGGGAAAAACGCATTCATGCTGGTCGAATGCGTTTTACCCGTCCTTGATTCCGCGACAACGATAGGAATGGTTACGAGCGGCTTGCCGCGAAGTTTGAATGGATAGCGTGCCCGGTCGCCCTGAAAAAGAAAGAAATGGGACTCAAAAATCACCAACACCCTACATAAAATAGGAAGAAAAACGTATTTGTGACATAATCTGTATTAGTCATAATCTCTTCCAAACGGAATGTATCTGCTTGATGGTGGTGTTCCTTCTCCTTGCCGTACATGTAGATGGTTACGCTATCCGTTGTCACTCTTCCAACCGTCAAAATAAACCCCTTGAAATCAGCTCAACTCACTGGTTATCAATATCTTGCCCACGGTCAAAAAGAAAACCTTGTAACTTACTGGTTTTTAATATCTTGCCCTTTTCTCTCTCCTTATATATAGAAAGAGAGAAAGAAAGAGACATTCATATATATACCCATACCCACCACCCCCGATGTAAGGGGGTGGGTATAGGGATAAAAGAAATAGGATAATCAAATGTTGACAAAGACACAAACAGCCACCTGCTTGAGGGTGCTGGTCACATTGTCAAGAGAGGAGAGACTCTGCGTGATGCCGCCGATGCCCGTACCGGACTGCAGCACCTTGTTGTACATTTCCGTCCATGCGGTTCTGCTCGTTCACGAGCTTGTTCATCTCGGAACGTATCTGCTTGACGGAGGCCTCCACCTCCTTGCCGTTGACGTAGATGGTTACCCTGCGGGTGCTGCTCTTTGCCATAAACGTTAAGTTTTGGCAAAGATGGCCTAAACGTCCGTCACGGATAGGGACGGTAAAAGAAAATCACAGTCGTGTTGGTTGACTGTGGTTTTTTCGCCTTAATACCGCGACAACGATAGGAACGGTTATGAGGACGTAAGGACGAAATTTGAGTGGATAGCGTGCCCGGTCGCCCAAAAGATTAGGAAAGAAGCAGTTGTAACATTAAAATATATTGTATTGAAAAAAAGCCTATTTTTGCCACCGATATGCCGAGGCATATTCACTTTAAATCACGGCACCGCCAAGCCATTTTTGACGGTGCTTTTTGAACCTAATTTGTCCCCCGCGTATGTCAAAAATCGCGTATCAATATGAATATCAAATAGATGTAAAAGATATAGAATTAACCCCACATAAGGCGGCAGCCGCAGTGTGGGGTTAGCGGTCGTAGCACGCGTGCCGGCTTGCGGAACGCACGCAACAAACTTTTTATACTTTTCCATTTCGAATTCGCAAGCGCCTGCTACCGCGACTTCAGGAAGAACTGTGAGACTTAAGACTTACACACAACCTAAATCAGCGACCTATTGAAATATTTAGTAATTTTGCACCCATATTCCCGATTTTCGTATGAAAATACTATTCGTTATCAACAACTTCTACATCAAGGGGAACGGTCTTTCCGGTTCGGCGCGGCGCACGGTGAAGGCTCTTCGGGAGGCCGGACAGAAGGTGCGGGTGCTCTCCGCCGCCAATCCCGACCCCGAGGGTCCGCAGCCCGACTACGTGCTGGAAAAGTTCACCATGCCCTTCGTGCAGCCGCTGCTCACCCCGCAGGGCATCTCCATGGCCAAGAAAGACCCGAAACTCATCGAAGAGGCCGTCCGCTGGGCGGATTTGGTGCATTTGGAGGAGGCTTTCACACTGCAGTTCAAGACCTTGAACATCGCCAAGCGGTTGGGCAAACCGGTGACCGCCACCTACCACTACCACCCCGAGAACGTGTTCAGCACCCTGAAGATGGGCGAATGGCACTTCCCGAACCGCTGCATGCTGCTGACATATCGCTTCGCAGTCTATAACCGTTGCGACATGATCCAATGCCCGACGGAAAACGTGAAAGAGCGGCTGCTGCGCTATCGCGTCAACGTGCCGCTGCGGGTGATTTCCAACGGGGTAATCCCCGACGAATGCCTTCGTCCAGAGACACCGCCGGCGGACTATTTCGACGAAAGCCGTCCGCTGAAGGTGATCTGCATCGGCCGTCTCTCCGACGAGAAAGACCAGCCCACCCTCTTCAAAGCCATGCGTCACAGTCGGTTCGCCAAGCGCATCCAGTTGCAGTTTGCCGGTCAAGGTCCGACCGAAAAGGCCCTGAAACGTCGTGGAAAGAAGCTGGTGGAGGAAGGCGTGCTCACCCACACGCCCGAATTCGGGTTCTATTCGCATAAGGAGCTCTGCCGGCTGATGGCGGATGCCGACTTGTGCGTACATTGCGCCACCACCGAAGTGGAGGGTCTCAGCGTGATGGAAGCCCTGCAGCAGGGCGCGGTGCCCGTAATCGCCTCCGCCAAATACAGCGCCACCGCCCAGTTTGCCCTCGACGACCGCAGCACCTTCCCCGGCAAGGATCCCAAAGCACTGGCCCAGCGCATCGACTACTGGCTCTCCCACCCCGAAGAACGTTGGGAAATGGGCAAACGATACGTGGAATCAATGAAAAAATACGACATCTCCGCAAGCGTACAGGCCCTCATCGGGATGTTTGAGGATGTGGCGAATCAGTAATGCCTATCAGGGCACAACGCTCCACTCTCCCTTATCACCTCCACCTCCTGGAAAAACCGCAGCTGGTTGCGGGTGCGGACGAGATTGTGCTCGGGATAGAGGGTTTTGTAGTAGGTGTCGCCGTTCAGGTAGTCGGTGAGAAAACGGACGGCCTGCATCATCGGGAACAGCGAGACCGCAAAGGGCAGGTGCTCACGCTCGACGGGGGTGAGGAAGGAGGCCGTGGATTCCAAATAGCCACGGGTGAACGCCTCGAAGATGTCCCAGCGGAAGGTGATCCGGTCTAACTCGGGAGAGTCCTCAGGCTGGCTGTTGGCGGCTGTACGCAGGAAATCGCCGTAGTCGGAGAAAATGTAGGCGGGCATCACGGTGTCGAGGTCGATGATGCACAGCACGCGACCATCGCTATCGAAGAGCATGTTGTTGACTTTCGTGTCGCAGTGACAGATGCGTTTGGGCAGCCGTCCTTCACGGTGCAGCCGCTCCGCCAGACACATCTCCTCCGCATGCGCTTCAATGAGTTCCAACTCCTTGGCCACTTCGTTCAAACGTCCCGCAAGGTCTTGGTCGACAGCCTGTTTCAACTGGCGGAGACGCAATTCCATATTGTGGAAGTCCGGAATAGTCTCCCCCAATGGCTCTCGAAAGTCAATAAGCTGCTCCTGGAAAAGCCCGAAAGCGCGACCACAGTCGTAACTGGTTTGCGGAGTCACTTCGTCAATCGTGTGCGTGTCCGAAATATAAACACTGGCCCGCCAGTAGTGCTGACCGTCGAAATGGTAGGTTTTGCCGGTGAAAGTGGGGATAAAACGCAGCACCCTCCTGTCCACATCAGAAACACCTTCCGACAGAAGTTTGCGACGCAGATGGTTCGTCACGGCTTCGATGTTGTGTTGCAGAAGCTCTACATCCTTGAAAACAAGATGGTTGATGCGCTGCAACACATAGTCGGGCACATCTGTTTCCAATGTTTTCACCAAATACGTGTCGTTGATGAGTCCATTTCCCAAAGGGGTTATGGCTGAAACCGTTCCCTCAATCTGGAATTGTTTTACAATCTCTATCAATTGTTCTACCTCCATTTACTAACGACCATTGTTTGATTATAAGGATTTTCTATGCCTATATTACTACCCCGCCCTACGGGCACCCCTTCTATAATAGAAGGGGAATTGGCTTCGTCCGTTACCATATTTTGTTCATTGTTCCTTGAATGCGTAACGGAAACCCTGGATGCGGTTCCAGGCACCACGCGTGAAGTCGGGGATGGCCACGGGTGCGGAGCCGTTCTCCAACGAGATGCGGGTCAGCGGTCCGAGACAGCACCACTCGGCCATGTCGTAAACGTCCATATCAAGCGGGAGACCGTTGCGCAGGCAATAGACCAGCCGGTAGTCCATGATAAAGTCCATACCGCCGTGTCCACCCACGCGGCGCGCCTTCTCCTCCAACTCTTGCACAAACGGGGGCAAATATTCCTTCAACATGGCTTGGCAAAGACTATCGGGCAAAGCGGCATGAGCATTTAAATTTTGGTAATCAGGTATTTCAGCATCTCTAAGCACCTCAGAACGGAACAACAGTTGCGGAATGGGATATTTGCTGGCATAGCCATCAGTACCCACGATTTGATACATGCGACTGTAGGGGCGAGGGGTCACAACATCATGCTGGATGAGTATCGTTTTGCCTTTGACCGTGCGGATGAGCGTTGATGTCTGGTCGCCATTCTGGAAGTCGGGACAATCCTGATTCATCAGCCGTTGCACCAACGCGGGGCCATTGCAAGCTTTCGTGTCCATAGCCACTAAATACTCCATGCGGTCGCCGCGATGAATGTCTAACACTCGGCAATCGGGACCAATGCCATGGGTGGGATAAATGTCACCTCTATGCTTCATGTTGTAGTCAAGTCGCCAATTGTTCCAGTATTCCGTCCAAAAATCATCGAGGTTATGCAGGTAGGAGCCCTCCACGTGAAGTACTTCGCCGAAATGTCCCTGCTTAACCATATTCCAAGTGGACATCTCAAAGAAGTCATATACGCAGTTTTCCAGCATCATGCAGTGTTTGCGGGTGCGCTCGCTGGTGTTGATGAGCAGCCAGATCTCGTCGAGCGTCATCGCGGCAGGCACCTCAATGGCCACGTGCTTGCCGTGCTCCATTGCATAGACGGCCAACGGCACATGGTGCACCCAGTCGGTACAGATGTAAATGAGGTCGATATCATCGCGGTCGCACATCGCCTTGTAGGCTTCTGTGCTACCGCTGTAGCCTGTAGCTTGCGGGCGTCCTAACTTCTCCAACAGTTTCTGGCAGGAGTCCACGCGATCGGCCTCCACATCGCAAAGTCCTTTGATGTCCGTGCCTTCAATTTGCGCGAAACGTTCCACGGCACCAGGACCTCTCATGCCCAGTCCAATAAAGCCCACGCGCACTGTCTCCAACGGCGGGGCGGTAAGCTGCAGCACGTCCTTTTGTCCTGCGGGACGCACAGGGACGGTCGTTTCTATCATTTTCACCGGCTGTGCGTTCGCGCCGTGCGATACCATCAGCCAGAGGATGGTCAGGATGTAAAGGGTTCTTTTGATCATAACGGACAAGTTTTAGGGTGCGAAATTACAAAAAACTTGGACAGAAGAAAACAAATCGTGCGGCCGCTGCTCACCCCGCAAGGCATATCGATTCCCAAGGAAGCCCAGGAATCGCGGTAGCATAGCAAGAAGTTTTTTTATCAACAGTTGTAATTTAAGCTATAATTTGTATCTTTGCCGCGTTAAAGTTTAATATCAAACCATTATGGATAATATCTACATACTCTCCGACACGGTAATCCAATACAGGATTGGTAATCGGTTGAAACAGACGAGGTTGAAGCAGAATATCACGCAGCAGAGCCTCGCCGACGAGGCTGGTGTGTCCCTTTCTTCCGTTAAAAAGGTGGAAAAAGGCGAGATCGGATCGTTCGACACACTGTTGAGAGTGTTGCGCATACTGGGACTGCTTGATGCGCTACAGTCGTTGGTGGACGAACCACAGCCGAGCCCGAATGAATACTATGAAATGGTACATGCTTCAAATACAAAGATTAGGAAGCGAGCGGCAAGCGTGCTTCACAAATTAGAAAAGGGGGAATCATCATGGTAGATGTAGCTAAAGTGAATATGTTCGGATTGCCTGTCGGAACCTTCCGATGGGATGACCAATACGATGTCGTCCGCTTTGAATACGACAGCCATTTCGTAGGCAGGGGGTTGGAGCCCTCGCCTTTGATGATGCCTGTCCGCGAAGGCCGTGTCTATTCTTTCGCCAGTTTGGACAAGGAGACCTTCAAAGGACTTCCGGGCATGTTGGCCGATTCACTCCCTGACACGTACGGACGCGTCCTCTTCGACCGTTGGTTGACATTGACAGGACGAACCAGTGGCAATCCCGTGGAGACGCTTTGCTTCCTCGGTAAACGCTGTATGGGTGCTTTGGAGTTTGAACCAGCTATGGACCTACCATACGACCCACATGCCAGATTTGAAATAGACTCTCTGGTCCATGTGGCAAGCGATGCGTTAGCAGAAAAATCTTCTTTTGGAGTGAATTTGAATGAAGACAAAAAGGCCGCTATGGCTGAAATACTCAGTCTCGGCACATCCGCTGGTGGACAGCGGGCTAAAGCGATTATCGCTTACAACAATAAAACCGGCGAGGTGCGCTCGGGTCAAGTGGAGGCCCCTGAGGGTTTTGACTACTATCTGATCAAGCTGGATGGCGTGTCGGCGACAGCTGGGTTCAGGGAAACGGGCAACTACGGCCGATTGGAATACTCTTTTTATGAATTGGCCAAAGCCTGCGGAATCGACATGTCGGATTGTTCGTTGATTGAAGAGAACGGACGTGCGCATTTTCTCACCAAACGTTTTGACCGTGAGAACGGGAAAAAAATCCACATGCAGACACTCTGCGGCATCGCACACTACGACTACCGAATTCATCGTGCGTATTCCTACGAGCAGGCTTTGGGCGTGATGAGGGCGTTGCGACTGCCCTATTCCGCTGCAACGGAGATGTTCCGTCGTATGGTGTTCAATGTCGTGGTGCGAAATCAGGACGACCACACCAAGAATATCTCATTCCTCATGGACGAGAATGGTAAATGGCGGCTTTCGCCCGCTTACGATATGGGTTACGCTTACAATCCTAACGGTGGATGGACGGCTACGCATCAGATGTCCATCAACGGCAAATTTGACGGCATCAGCAGGGAAGACCTGATTGTCTGTGCCCGTCAAAACAACATTAAAGATGCTGAAACCATTATAGACGAGGTTCGCGAGGCCGCATCCCGTTGGCCTCAAATAGCAAAAGCGTGCGGCATACCGCAGGAAATGGTGGATAGGATTAAAGGTAATATGTTGCTGTAGATATGGATTTCATGTTTTTTTCCGTTTGCAACAATCTGAAAAACAGACATATCAAAAAAGGCTGCCGTTGCGGGCAGCCTTTTGCATATTGTGGTTGTAAGAATTTCGGTGGAAGATAACCTAAAGCCTGGCGGGGTTGTTATTTGGAACCCTTGTCCTTCTGGCCGGCGTGGCCACGGAAGATGCGCGTCGGGGCGAACTCGCCGAGCTTGTGGCCGACCATGTTCTCCGTGACGTAGACCGGGATGAACTTGTTCCCGTTGTGCACGGCGATGGTGAGACCCACGAAGTCGGGGGAGATCATGGAAGCGCGAGACCACGTCTTGATGGTGGACTTCTTGCCGGACTCCTGGGCGGCGATCACGCGCTGCTCCAGTTTGTAGTGTATATACGGTCCTTTTTTTAATGAACGGCTCATAATCGTATGCTTTTAGGTTATTTCTTTCTTCTCTCCACGATGTACTGGGAGGAGTTCTTCTTCGGATGACGGGTCTTGTAGCCCTTGGCAGGCATACCGTTGCGGGAGCGCGGGTGTCCGCCGGATGCACGACCTTCACCACCACCCATCGGGTGATCGACAGGGTTCATGACAACACCACGGTTGCGCGGACGACGACCGAGCCAGCGGCTGCGACCGGCCTTACCGGACACCTCCAGGCTGTGGTCTCCGTTGGAGACGATGCCGATGGTGGCTCTGCAGGCGCAGAGAATCATGCGAGTCTCGCCGGAGGGCAGCTTGATGATGGCGTAACGGCCGTCACGGGACATCAGCTGGGCGTAGGAACCGGCGCTACGGGCGATCTTGCCACCCTGACCGGGACGCATCTCGATGTTGTGGATGATCGAGCCGAACGGAATCTCACCGACGGGCAGACAGTTGCCGAGGTCGGGGGCGACGCCGCTGCCGCTCACGATCTGCTGTCCAACCTTGATGCCGTGAGGCGCCACGATGTAGCGTTTCTCGCCATCAGCGTAGAACAACAGGGCGATACGCGCCGTGCGGTTCGGATCGTACTCAATGGTCTTTACGGTGGCCGGGACACCATCCTTATTTCTCTTGAAATCAATGATGCGATACATCTGCTTGTGACCGCCTCCGCGGTACCGTATCGTCATCTTACCGCTGTTGTTGCGACCGCCCGTGCTGTGGTTGGGGGCCAACAAGCTCTTCTCGGGCTTGCTCGCGGTAATGTCGTCGTAAGCGCTAATCACTTTGAAGCGCTGACCCGGCGTTACAGGTTTGTACTTTTTAAGTGCCATTTTTACTAAATATTGCTATAGAAATCGATTTTGTCGTTCTGATCGACGAAGACGTAGGCCTTCTTGAAGTTATTCTTCTGACCGAAGATGACGCCAGCCTTGGTGTTGCGGGCGGTCGTCTTGCCGCGTTGGATGAGGGTGTTCACACGCACAACCTTGACGTTATAGATGGCCTCGATCTCGCGTTTGATCTCGGGTTTCGTGGCCTCGCGCGTCACCATGAAGCCGTAGCGGTTGTATTTCTCGGCCACGCCGGTCATCTTCTCGCTAATGATGGGTTTTATGATGCAACTCATTGTTCTAACTTTTTAAGGGTGAATTATTCGCCTAACATCTTCTCCAACTCCTTGAGGCTGCTCTCGCAGATAATCAGGTTGTTGGCGTTAAGCACGTGATACGTATTGGCCTCAATGGCGCGCATGATGTTGGTGCGCTGGAGGTTGCGGCCCGACAGGTAAACGTTGCGGTCGGTGTCGGGGAGCAGCAACAGGGTCTTCTTGCCCTCGAGGTTGAGGCTCTTGAGCATGGCCTTGTAATCCTTCGTCTTGGGGGCACTGAAGGTGAAATCCTCGACGATGGTGATGCAGCCTTCCTGCTGTTTGTAGGTAAAGGCGGAGAAACGGGCGAGGCGTTTCACTTTCTTGTTGAGCTTGAAGCCGTAGTCGCGCGGGTGGGGGCCGAAAACGGTGGCACCGCCGCGGATGGTCGGGCTCTTGATGCTACCGGCACGGGCGCCGCCAGTACCTTTCTGACGTTTAAGTTTGCGGGTGCTACCCGACACGGTGGAGCGCTCCAGCGTGTTGTGCGTACCCTGGCGTTGGTTGGCCAAATATTGTTTCACGTCCAGCCAAATGGCGTGGTCGTTCGGTTCCACGTTGAAGATCTTGTCGTTCAGGGTGGCCGTTCTGGCAGTTTCGCTGCCGTCTATCTTATAAACTCTTAGCTCCATCTCTCAATAATTATATATGAACCATTGGCTCCCGGAACGGAACCTTTAACTAACAATAAATTCTTCTCCTTGACAATCTTGACGATCTGGAGGTTAATGACCTTGACCTTGGCGTTGCCCATCTGGCCGGCCATGCGCATGCCCTTGAACACGCGTGACGGGTAGGAGCTGGCGCCCATAGAACCGGGGGCTCTGAGGCGGTTGTGCTGGCCGTGGGTGGCATCGCCGACGCCGCCGAAGCCGTGGCGTTTCACCACGCCCTGGAAGCCCTTACCTTTGGAGGTGCCGCTCACATCGACGAACTCGCCTTCCTCGAAGACGGTGACGTCGAGCACGTCGCCCAGAGACTTCTGATGACCCTCCTCGAAGCGGGTGAACTCACGCAGAATCTTCTTCGGCGTGGTGCCGGCCTTCTCGAAGTGACCCTTCAGAGACTTGGTGGTGTTTTTCTCTTTCTTCTCGTCGTAGGCCAATTGGATAGCGCTGTAGCCGTCCGTCTCGACGGTTTTGACTTGCGTGACCACGCAAGGACCAGCCTCTATCACCGTGCACGGCACAACCTTGCCGGAGGCATCGTAGATGCTAGTCATCCCAATTTTTTTTCCTATTAATCCTGACATTTT
>Ga0310696_10010643_pt1 | contig 10552 bp, 11 predicted proteins | sample AusTroGonzalo_MG_4_FD_203885 | JGI IMG/M metagenome (GOLD analysis project Ga0310696, IMG submission 203885) | Bovine rumen microbial communities from tropical cattle in Woodstock, Queensland, Australia - Gonzalo_02 (v2) (version 2) | ecosystem: Host-associated > Mammals > Digestive system >... | reverse complement strand
CGTCCGGATTGGCGGACAGCCACACCCATCCGCTGCCGAAAAGCCCGGCACCCTTGGCCGCGAACTCGGCCTGGAAAGCCTCGAAACTCCCCCACTGCTTCGCAATCTGGTCTGCCAGCTTGCCAGCGGGAGCATTCCCCTCCTTCGGAGCAGCGAACTGAGTGAAATAGAGATTGTGGTTCAGAATCTGACCGGCATTGTTGAAGACGGCGCCGTCGGCCTTCTTCACAATCTCCTCCAGAGGCATGTTTTCATACGGACTGCCCGGCAGCGCCGCATTGAGGTTGTTCACATAGCCCTGCAGGTGCTTGCCGTGGTGGAAAGACAAAGTCTGCGCGCTGATGACAGGCTCCAGAGCACTGCCGTCATAAGGTAAAGAAATGAGTGAAAACATAGTTGTTAGGGATTATTCTACATTGAGAACAAGGCGGACAGAGAAGCCGTGGTTCCTTATCTTGTTTCTCCGTTGTTCTATTATTTGTGAATCAACTGTTATTAATTGGTAAGTCGGTAACAAATGTACAAAAAACAGATAACAATCGTTGCATCCCCCTTTTTTTATTCAGTAGCGGGAGATAAAGAAATGAGGGAAAACATAATGGTTTCATTGATAATTTGTTACAACTTTTCAAAAGTTGATTTATCCGGGAGAATCTCATCTAAGGCATTGATAAGGATTCGCGAGCATTTCTCGGGGTCATCGTTTTGACCGGTATCGTTCAGGCAAATTTGGGAATACTTTTGTCGTCTGATAATTTCAGCCGCTTCATTCACATTCCCGGTGCATATACCGAAAAGCCTCCCCCTCTTTTTTGAATTGGCCGGATAGAAAAACCCTTTTGCCTGATTCCATGAAGCCATAAGCCAATGGTTAACCTGATCATCCGTACGGAATTTTTGCCTGGACGAATGATCCATGATTTCATTATACCTATCCCACAGTTCAGCGAACGTGGATTTCAAATGAGGAACAGCCAGGTGCCCGAAATCGAAGGCCGGCAGTGTTTTATTCATGAAATAGTACAGACAATTCCTTGCAGTCCTTATGCATCCCAGTTCCTTTATAAAAAACCATTTTCTGCGATTGTCCACAATTGATTTTTTCATGTCGAAACTTGTATTCACAAGATTGGCATTATTAATCATCACCCTGCTAATATTACTGTCATCTTTACTAACGTCATTGTTTTTCAAACCTGTATCCAATACCGGTCTGCCGACTTTGAAAAAATACTCTTCATTTACTGGCTGTAAGAAGAACACATCGTCATTGAAAAGGACAAAATGCTCCGACAAGTCATTAATTCTATGATAGTTCAATTCAATCACATTGGAATTGAACGTAGGCAGATACTCAGAAGGGATATAATCCTTATGATTAACCAATTTCAGTTTGGGATGATTCTCATCCAACCACTCAGGCTTCTGTCCACAGGTCACAAAAAAAACCTTGTTGAACCATGGCGTAAATTTTTCGACAGCACGAAACCAATAGCGCAACATATCACTATCGGACCGAAACCTGCAATCCGAATTGGCATCGTTACCCTCCAGACGGGCAACGCCGGCCAACTGCTCCCATTTACGCTTTTCAGCTATCCATTCGGAATCATTCCCATCTACCCAGGAAAGTACAAAGTCAATTGTTTCCATTTAAATCAACACAAAGGGGTTTTCTTTTTATTGCTGAAGGTTTTTACCAGATCTTGGCCCTGCGCTCGGGCGGCTGGTAGAGGAAGTTGTTGCGGTCTACATTGTAGAGATGATACCATGTATCCGTGTTCATCACGACCGCGATCATAGATTGCTTACTATATCGCACCTCTCATCAGCACCCCACAAGCTTCACCATCATCCCAGCCAACACCGCAATAAAGATGCTCAGCAGCGTCCCGGCCAGCACATACTCCATCTTAGCGGTATCCTTTTCGCTGAACCGGATAATTGACTTCGCCGCAACCAACAGGCCCAGCGCATCATAGCGCTGCATACATACAAAAATCAATATCAGCCACCTTTCAATCGTGCCAATCAGAGCACCTGCTTTAAAGCCACTCTCATTCTCTGCTGGCATATTCACGCTATAGTGTTTCAGCATCAATTTGATAAAGATATTTGAGGGCTTCCAGCAAACAATCAAAGCAACAGCGGCGGCCACATGCCACAACTCAACACCAAACGGCAAACTCCAGTCATGGCACCTGGTCCATGCGCAAGCCACTCCGGCAAGCACAAGCAGATGCATCCCCTGGTCCAGGGCAAACCACTTAACTTTATCCTCACGGTACGATTTCCACATATCAATGCCAAAATGTACCGCACCTATAATCAGCGCACCCAGCCAGAAGCAGACATCCCATGAGACAAGCCATGACAGTCCAAACACGATAAAAGCATGCACATAGTGATTCGGGCTTTTCCAATGTCTTTCCTTCTTGTCCTTGCATGACTTTCCAGTCTGCAACATAAAGTCCGCCACCAAATGAGCCAAAACCAGGCTTAAAACTAGTTCCATCATGATATCTGCTCAATTTTTAATGCTTCAAAATCCTTAATTGCCGTATTCAGCAGTCCCCATTGCGCATTCGCAGCACGCGTATTGACCGAAGACTGTGAGATACCCACCCTCTCACTAATCTCCTTCTCCTTAAGGCCAAGCAACTTTAGAAAAACCACCTCTGATTGTTTTGCAGAATAGGCATCCACTATAGAGCTGACCATTGCCACGTATGAATCCAAGAGATTACTCAATGGTTCGGGTGCTTGCGCTATCTCGAAAACAGTCATTATGTTCTCCTTTCTGCTTATCTCATCAAGGTTCCGGCCAGACAAATAAATGGCAGTACCGTTAATGATATCCTTCTCCTGATCGGCATATTTGATATCTGCCACCCCGATCGAGAAACGTATGCCATGTCTCTGCAGCACCTCAGAGCATTCATATTCTGACACTCTCATCTTGACATAAAGCTTTATCAGGATGGCTATCCTGAGTGCATCATTATAATCGGGTACGACGCACTCGATACTGTCTCCCCTGACTATCCTGGCCCAAAAACCCGGATAATCTTTCTCAAAGTCGTGAAAGAGGCCCTGCAACTTGTTGCGCAGCGTTATCAGGTCCTCTGTATTCATCGACGTAGAGCGTACTATGTCAGCTGATATTGTTGCTATCATACATTTATCTCATTAGAACCACAGAGTTCACACTGCAAAAATATTGAATATTTCTTAGATATCCGCCAATTATCTATATTTCTTTAGATATTTCGTCATTATCGCCTCCTTTCTCCTCGATATTCCAAAGATTTACGTTCCCGGCACGAGTAGCTGACGCCTTTAGAGCCTTTCGCCCACTCTGCCAAATCCTCCCGCTCATCAAAACATCATATTAGCCATGTCTCTTAACTTGGCTTCGTGCGTAGCTACGCTATCATCGCTTAAGTGCTTAAAAAACTGCCTCATAATACCCTCATCCGGAGCGTCTGTCATAACAAAATTGAACTCATTATCATTCTGCAAGTGCTCTATTTGGCCATCATTCATAAGTCGTAACTGTTCTAAGATTTGAAGTCTCGAAGGATTGTCTTTAGTAAAAATGGTTATTCTCTTTCCATCCCTTCGGTTGATACAGTGACTCTGGGTATTGAAAAAATCACTAAAATACGGATAGTCCATATCCCCTAACGAATGGCCAAAGAAAACCACCTCTTCACATTCCTGCAAGTCATAACGTATATGATTGGACCTATAGTGCTCACTATTCCCCTTTCGAAGATACGCATAACCTTCACGCAAATCAGAGTGTCCATCCACCCCTAATATGATAGTGTTGCGATACACAGTGCCATGAACAAACTTGAAGTCAAACTGAGGAGAATGAATTCCTACCTTCTCCGCTATTCTGCACAAGTTTGTATAGTTGAAAGTGTAGATAGACGAGAAATAGCCATTTGCCACAATTGCCTTGAGCACCTGTGCAGCTGAAGAATTAGCATTTATCTCTTTTTGCTCCTCTTGTGTAATATACTCCGTTAATGATTCCCTTAACTGATTAAAGAAAGATTCATCCTTAGGGTCTGCCTTCCTGTGCGATTCATGGCCTTCAGCCGCATATTCTCTAAGAATGCACTCTAAGTCATACCACCTTTCTACCTCAACCTTTCTGGCCAAATACTCTTCCATTGGGCAAGAGCCACTACCTACAGGGTGTATAGGTGAGTAACCACTGTGAACAAAATCTTTGTAACTCGTTCTCCAGCCCAAGTTAATATCAAAGCCGTTTCCTATGATAAAGACTTTCTTCTTCATATTCAGCGATATTTATCACACGTACTGATTAACTCTCATATACTGCTAGCTCAAAGCTACCAATTTTCCAAACATCTCAATCCTCTCCTCTTTCATTTCATTTTCACCCATCAGTATCTGCTGGTGGCTCAACACCCCATCTATCCCATACACCAACAGGAAGATCAGCCATGTCACGTCGCCAGTCTGCATAATCTTGCTGCCTATCAGGAACAGCAGGATAAACGCGATTCCTACGCTGCCCAAAGAAACTCACACCGGCAGCCAGCGTCACCGCTGCCAGCAGCCAGGGGTACTGAAACCCGAAGAACGCGCTCCATACCCACAGGCCGATGGTGAAGATCACACCCCCGCCACGCAGCACCACCTTCGTGTGGCTGCTGCGCCCGTTGGGCTTGTCGATGATGTTGCACCGGTCTGCGATCCTGACGTACAGCAGTTCCGCAGCCAATAGCAGCCCCGCGATGATGATGTATGTCCAAATCATATAATATGATTGTTATTCTTACCGTATTATTTGTTCAATCCTCTGCCCCGGGTACAATTGCGGTTCAAGCATATGCATAAGATCCTTCCGCTCCACATGGAGACCGGCTCCCATACGGTCGCCCGTCTCTACCACCAGCCCCGCCACTTCGCCCTATATAATAGATGGAGAGCACATCCACAGATATGCCCTTCTTCTAACTAATACATGGTCAATTGTTATCCTTCTATCTTGAATAATTTGCTATCCTGCGACAATTTCAACACGATGAATTCATCTTTCTTGAGTTCATCAGGTAATTTGTCATAGAGCATTGAGCAAACAAACTGAACATTATACTTGGCAACAGCCTCTGCAAAACTGTTCAATTGATTTCCGTGAACAAGTTCTTTTTTATCGTTCAGTATGAAATGAAGGGCCGGGATTCCTTCCTGGTCAGCAAATATCGTATAGGCTATGTCAAAGCACGATATTTCACCCTGTTTCTTCCCAGAGCTGAAGTTGGCCACATCAGAAATATAGAATTTATATAACTGCTTCCCTTTCTGTGTATCAACTTCATAGCTGATAATATACTGTTCATTATATATTTCCTGAGAGACCTCCGAGAAAATCTTGTTGAATTTGTCCCGTTGTTCTTCTAATCTTTGGGTAAACTCTTCATTAAACAGGCCGGAATCTATTTTCTTCATTTCCTCATATTTCTCTGTGATTGCATTCTCAGCAGATTCTATCTGAGAAATATAGGTCTCGAATTCTCCCTTCCTGCGCGATAATTCAGACAACTGGCCAATGATTTCCTCCAGTTCCTCATAGGTATCTGATTTCACCACCTTTTCTGCCAGTACCGCCTCCTGTGAACTGAGCTTTGACAGTTCTGTCGTCAACGAGGCTATTTCCTTCTGTATTAAGGGAAGTTCCTGCGCCACAAAACTCTTTTTGCTTGCCAGCATTGCATTGTGAAAATCAACAAGTTCTTTGAACGTGCGTTGCATCTTGGGGACAAAAGCAGACGCTTGCTTATAAATCATCTCTAACTGAAGAACATCCTCAGAAAAATTCTGATTATCAAAACTGGCAACAGTTTCATTAATCAGTTCCTTACGAAGGTTCAACAGTGAAATTCTCGATGCCATTTGATTCATCTTGGCTCGCAATGCATCCAGCTGGTCTATATCTTGTTGCAGATTCTCATTGATATTCAGGTTATCTTTCCTTACCTTCAACTTTTCAATATCCCCGTCAATCACACTTAGAGCTGCCTTGTAGTCGTTCTTTGAACGATTGCGCTCCATCCTGCGCTTGTATTTTTTCTCAGTATCCAGTTCCTGCGTCAGTTGAGTCTTGCGGGCTGCACTGTCATTAGGACATCCAAACATGAAGAGATAGAGAGCCTCATATTCTTCATTCTTACCCATAGTAATGGTTCTCAACGTGTTCTCCAGTCGCTGATTGTCGATACGTATGTTGTGGCCAATAATTTGTCTGAATGTCGGTATCTCAGTATTCACCTCTGGCATAATGGCAGACTTGAGCTCAGGGATAAAATCCTTCTTTGCTATATCTTTACCATTAATTCTTGTCATGCCGTTGCGCCCGGTCTTGAAATCTCTTTCTATTACCACCTTTTTTGACGGCGTATCCAAATCATCCACCAATTCCAGGCAGACTGTCACGGCGTTATCCTTGAGGAACTCCTTAACGAGAGCATAATTCTCGTGTTTGTCTTCCGGGTTACGATATATTCCGTCCACGTCACCGCCAAGACAATAGTCTATTAGTCGAAGAACCGTGGTTTTTCCGACGTTATTACCCGTACCAGTAGTATTATCTGGTGTCTCGTCCACAATAAGATTCAAGCCCTTGTGGAACCTGATATCACGGATTGTTCTTCCTGGCGAAGATATTATCAGTCTGCTTAAATACATAGTTTCACCTCCCCACTTTTTGTAACCATTGCAGCATTAATCAGATAGAGCCAGTCTAAGCTGAGTAGCATCACTGAGAAAGTAATATTGTATTTCGAGTTGACCTCAGAATAGAGATCAAGCACGCTCATCATGCCCTTCTTCTGAATGAGTTGCAAAACCATTCCTCCAGTATAGTAGATACTGTTTCTTGGATCTATATTTTCAGGCATCAACATAGCTATATCCCTCTGGGTCTTCAAATATTCTACAGCGAATGAAAGCATCCACCACTATCACATAAATGCAGATGTTCATTCTGTCTAAAGGAATCCCCGCCGCACTACTACTATTAGCAGCCATATCGCGGGCATCTTTTACTACCGCATCAAAGAGTTCATCTCCTTCTAACTTTTCTTTATGTTGCGAATACGAATCGCTAAGGTTCTGCAGGATGATGAAACTATAATCAACACCACTATTCAGATACTCTTTATAGACGGCGTTCAGTTTACCGATATAAAGCTTATAGTCGTTGATAAGACGCGATTTTGTTTCTAAATGATTGAAAATAATTTTCTTATCCACATCGAACTCAATCGGTCTTGGATGATTCTTCCAGTCCGTCACATTAGATGCAAGGGCTTTTACCACAACGGCCAAATCCGTCTCTGTTATCACCACGCCAGCTGACGGAGAAATTTCTTTGACGCATAGCTCACATACGGCTGTTAGACTGTCTATATCAAGATGAGTGATATCGCTCAATAAACTGGAGAAATCTATAATGTCGGACTGCGAGTCGAACGCCATGCATGCAGTTTTATATGTTTCCTTGCGCAGTTTCCTTACATCTCCGTCAACACGTAAGAACTTAAATCTGTAGCCATTAAAATGCTCATGTTCCAACTTATCAATAGATGACTGTATCTTCTCTTTTTTGCAAGTTGAAGTCACTTGTATTACAAGCTTTCCATTCTCATACCACAAATCACCTCCTGCGGCATTCTGGTTCCACTGATTCATGTTCCGCAACTGCCAGCCATATACCAAATTCAGAAGATCTCGATAGAAATCCTCAGCGTGGACATTGGTATCAAGAAGATTAAGCTTTCCACCTTCTTGAATCTCGCTCTTTAGAAGACTGAGCAATGTTTTTATTTTGCTTACGTATATATTTCTATTCATCGGTACAGCGTTAACCAATAATATGGCTTTGTAAAATTAACGATTCTATCTCACTTTTATTGCATTTCTTATCAAACTTTATATTTTTTTAATTTTCCCCAAACCTCTTATTCTTGACCGTTTTTACAATACTCTTTCATCGCTTCTTTTCTCTTTAACCCCACAAATCCTCCTCTCTGGAATCCTTATTTCAAAAATAAAAACCGGGCTTTTCTGTCTTTCCCTGAAATTAGTTGACTCACAAACATGAGTTAACAATGTTTATTTATCAAACCTCGTTAAGAGATCAGTATTACGAAAAGGCAGTTGATCTGTATTACAGAGAAGGCCTATCGGTAAGGCGGATTGCGAAAATTATTCCCGCCAGCAAAACCACAGTAATGAGATGGATTGCTAACTTTGCAGAAGACAATCCGCATAAAGCACCCATCATGAAGAAACGGTCTATAAAGCCGGCTCCTCAGATTGAGCAAGAACCCCGCACGGACCTTCCTGAAGATGTGAAAGCACTTCAGGAAGAAGTTCTTCGGCTCAAGAAGGAGCTCAAACAGGAAATGATGCGTGCAGATGCCTACGACATGATGATTGATCTGGCCGAGGATGCTTTCAAGATCCCGATCAGAAAAAAATCTGGCGCCGAACAGTAGTAAGCCTCCGCTTAAAGACGACTTGTGCAATTGATTTCAAGTTTTCCAAGTTGGACCAAGTTGGAGCTAGTTGGTACTAGTTGGTACTAGTTGGAGTTAGTTGGATTTCCACCTGTCTGGCAGGAGGTTCCTTAGGGCGGCGCGGTTGTCTTCGTTGCCGGGGATGCGCAGCAGGACATCTTCAAGCCACAGGCGAGGGTCAACGTCCAATGCTTTGCAGGTATCTACAAGGGAGTAGACGATTGCGGCTCTTACGGCGGCATCGTGGTTTCCGCAGAACAGATAGTTCTTGCGACCCAGGGCAAGCGGTCTGATGGCATTCTCCACAAGGTTGTTGTCTATGCAGAAGCGGCCGTCGTTCACATAACGTCCCAGACGCGGCAACAAGGGGAAGGTGTATTTTATAGCTTTGCCTATGCGGCTGTTCTGGGAGGCCTTGCGAGCCATCTCATTCATCCATTTCTCGAACTGCAGTATGACAGGATATGCCTCCTTCTGCCTCTTCTCCTTCAGGGCCTCGCCGACGATTCCGGCATCCTTGGCTTCATTCTCGATATGATAGAGCCTGTTGATATAGGCCAGCGCCTCGCTCGCCGGGCGGCTGTCTTCGTCAAGGGCATCGGACCACTTCCTTCTGGCATGCGCCCAGCAACCGATGACCTGTATGTGAGGGTCGTTCTCGAACTGGTCGTATGCATCATAACCGTCGGTCTGTATGGTGCCGCGGTAGCCGCGCAGCAGCTTCCGTGCTGTCTCATATGAGCGGGAGCCCATATCGTAGTGGAACACCACCAGATTGTCTTCCACGGCACGCACGCACCACATATACCCCTTTACCGCACGGTGCTTCTCATTGTCTATCACAGGCAATGTGCTTTCATCAACTTGTATGTAGTCTCTGGACAATGTTTCCCTTTTCAATATGTCGTAAAGCAGCTTGAGTTTCTCACACGTTGCCGCATACCAGTCATTCATCGTCGAGTCGCTTATCGCCACACCCAGTTCCTTGTATTTCTGGATGACCCTGTAGAAAGGCATATGGTATATGAACTTCTGCAGGATGATGTCCGTCAGCAGGCTTTCGGAAGCCATGCATTTCGGCAGCGGCATCACAGGCAACGGGGCCAGTTCGAACGGCTTTCTGTCCGGGGCCTTGATCTGAAGGCTTGACTTCAGCACAAGTTTGTGACGTATGATGCGGCGCACATATATCTGGGCGGGCACCAGCACAAGTGTCTCCGTCACTTCAGGTTCAAGTTCAGTGTATTCCTCGCTATTCTCTACTTCAGGATATATATGCTCCTCTCTAACTTCAAGCTTGGATGTGTCTATGGCTTTGCGTGGCTTGCGCTCGAAGGCTTTCACCTGGATAAGTTTCGAAGCGTCATCTTCGTCCTTTTTGACGACTGCATCCACTTCCGACCTTTCGTCTGCAGTGAGTGGATCGTCAAACAAGGTAGGCTCCACAAGGGCATTCGGATCAAGCGGAAGGTTCTTCTCGCTCATCTTTCCGAACATCTTTTTCCTCAGCCAGTATAGCTGGTCCTCAAGGCTGGCGACTTTGCTTTTCAGTCGCTCTATTTCAGCTGCCTGCTCCGCTATTATCCGCTGATCGGAAGTCATGTTTTTTGTATCCTTTTTCTGAAAGTAAAGATACTAACAATCAGCGATATACGCAAGTATTGCGACGGTTTTTGTATGTTTTTATCTCAGTTTTTCCAGAGAGTTTTAAGGCTGTCAAGACGAGCTTGCCTGCTGGCAGGATCGGCCATTATTCCCTCCACCATCTTCAGCAGATCCTCCCACACGATGCTGCTTCTTGTCGCATCTTCGTTCCCGGGTATTGGCATTCCAAACGTGCCCCTGTCCAGCATTTTTGCATAGATGACCATTCCTCCCGTCTCGTAATGCAGCAACTTGATGCGGTTACGCCGTTTATTGACGAAGATATAGACATCACCGTCCATAGGATTACAGCCCATCTTGTTGCGGACAACGCCGCTCAACGTGTG
>Ga0310696_10010642_pt1 | contig 10553 bp, 9 predicted proteins | sample AusTroGonzalo_MG_4_FD_203885 | JGI IMG/M metagenome (GOLD analysis project Ga0310696, IMG submission 203885) | Bovine rumen microbial communities from tropical cattle in Woodstock, Queensland, Australia - Gonzalo_02 (v2) (version 2) | ecosystem: Host-associated > Mammals > Digestive system >... | reverse complement strand
AGGTCGGCATAGCCGCTTCCACCACCCAGCAGTTGCTTAAAACCCGCCTCCAGCTCCGTGAGGTTCAAAGCCTCATCAGACAGCACACTCTGACGAGCCTCCCTGACCTCCTCGGGGCAGTATTTATAGGTGACCTCTCGAAGCAACGCAAAGCCTGGGTCTTCGATGCCGTAGCCGTTTATCAATTCATAATTCATAATGTAAAATTAATAATTACTTCTCCACCTTGTTGCGGTGCTGATAATCGTGATAATAGCCCACCTCCACATTCTCGAGTACGGCGATGGCGTCGTCGGTGAGGGCGGCCAGTGAGAAGTATTTAGTGAGCAGGTAAGAGGCTACACCGAACTTGTCGAGCCCCATCAGACGGGCACTCAGACTTGGTGCAATCTCGCCAGGGATGCCACTCTGGTGCAGACCGATGACACCCTGGTTCTGCTCACCGGTACGTACGAGGATAATCTTCGTTGTGCCTACGCCGCGACCTGTCAGGTACTGGCCTTCTACCTCAACCTTGTCTGAAGGAATCAGGGGAACACCACGCCACAGGATGACCTTCGTGCCGAAGAGGTCGGTAGTTACAGGGGGCACACCGCGCCAAGTACACTCGCGCTCAAAGGCGGCGATGGCACGTGGATGGGCCACAAAGAAGGCAGGTTCCTTCCAGACGAGACTCAGCAGTTCGTCGAGGTCGTCGGGAGTTGGGGCACCATAGCGTGTAGTGATGCGATAGGCGGGGTTGGCAGCGGCCAGCAAGCCGAACTGCTTGTTGTTGATGAGTTCCCACTCCTGACGCTCCTTGATGCTCTCAATCGACAGGCGCAACTGCTCCTCCAACTGGTTGTAGGGGTTGTTATAGAGGTCGCTGACGCGGGTATGCACACGAACAACGGTCTGCAGCGTGTTCAGCGAGTATTCCGTGGGATTCTCCTCGTAGTCGATATAGGTCTCGGGGATGATGTTGTCCTCCTCGTGGCCGCTCACCAGGTCGATGTGCTTCTCGCCGTTGTCGTTGACAGAGGCCTTCAGGCGCAGCTGCTTATCTACGGCCTTATTAAAGGTCTCGCGGAAGTCGGGCACCTCCTTGATGAACTTGATCAGTTCCTTTAGCTTCAGACCGAGGAACACTGTAGGTGTGATGGCACGAACGCTGACCGTAGATTCTTGCTCGTCGAGTAAATCAGCCTCGCCGAAGTACTCGCCGTCGCCCAAAAGAGCAATCCGTAAGTCCTCGCCGTGAGGGCCCTTGCTGATAACCTCTGCCTGACCACTGGCCACGATGAAGAAGCGCTGCTTGTCCTTGCCTTCCTCCACAAACAGTTTATCGACATCAACCTCCTTCGTCTCGAACGAACTCACCAGACGATTCAATATCTCATCGTCGAACTCAGAGAAGAGAGGGATAGCCTTCAGGTTCTTCGCCGTAAACGAGGGTACGCCGTCCACATACTGGATGGGCAGGCGATCGTTCTTGCGGAGCTCCACCTTCGTACGGTTCACGCGGAATGTGCCACCACTCACCTGTACCCAGGGCAGCAACTTCAGGAGTAATCTCGGGGTGATCGAGCCCATCTGCGGGGCGGTCTTCGTTGTCGTCGCCAGTCTTCTGGCGGTAGCAGTGGTCACACTACGCTGTAAATTAGATTCTGCCATAATTTTCTTTAATCTTTAAATTATTAAACTATAAACTACTTCTTAATTGTTACTCTGTGTGTGGTACCTTCCACGTGTTCGACAGAGAGGACATTGTATCCCTGCTCTTTAGCATTGCGGGGAACGTTTTCGAGGGGCTCGCCTTCTGCGAGGAGTACTTCGAGAATGTCGCCATCATTGAGTTTCGAGAGCTCAATCTTCGTCTTTACGAAAGTCATCGGACAATGCTCTTTCGTAATGTCTAATACTTTTGTTGCCATAATGTTGTCGGTTTAAATGTTCAATATTCAATGTTCAATCAAATGAACAGCGTTTGTCCACCATCAGAGAGGTTCAAGAACGAAGCCACTCCTAGCACGTCCTTCACCTCGGGAATGAAGTCGTCTTTTGTCAGGCCGAGTACATGCATCGCCATCTCGCAGGCGTACATATTAATACCTAATACCTTGGCGGCCTCTACCAATTCCTCGAGTGTTGCCACGTTGTTCTTCTTCATCAGATAACGGAAGATCTTAGGACCTGCGCCAAGGAAATTGAATCGCGAAGTGGGTGTCACCTTCAGGCCGCCCATCATGAATCCGAAGATCTTCGTGAGCCAGTTGCCGCCAGTGAAACTTCTGCCTTGCTTTTTCTTGATGGCATCAAGTCCCCAGAACGTGAAGAAGATGTTTACCTCATACCCTACTGCTGCCGCGCCCGTACCTAATGTAAATACAGCCGTCAGTTTGTCGAAATCGCCACTGAAGGCGATGATGCTCAGTTTCTTTTTTTCTGCCATAATTTTGTCGGTTTAAATATCTGGGTGCAAAGGTACGGCGAAATCAATATGTGGACAATCGCCCGATTATGGCATTTTGCATACCTATGATTTGGTATGCGATTTACCATCGGTGTGGGATTGTGGTATCAGCAGAATCGCCGTACCTTTGCAGCATGAAATTTATTCATTTTAAACCGACAAAGATATGGCAAAGATTATTGTAAATGGAGACGCGCAGGAAGTGAGCCTGCCGCTCAACGTGAGTGAACTGATTCAGCTGAGTGACGTACAGCAGCCGGATATGGTCAGTGTGCAGGTGAACGAAGAGTTTGCCGAGCGCGAGGACTGGGAGAAAATCCAACTGAAAGAGGGTGATAAGGTAGATTTCTTGTATTTCATGGGAGGAGGCGCACGATGATTGACTTTACAGAAGAACAGATACAGCGATACTCGCGACATATCCTGTTGCAGGATGTGGGTGTCGAGGGACAAGAAAAAATAATGAACGCGCGCGTGCTTGTAGTAGGTGCCGGAGGTTTGGGGGCTCCCGTGAGTCTCTATCTGGCGGCTGCTGGCATCGGGCGCATTGGCATTGTGGATGCCGATGTTGTCGATTTGAGCAACTTACAACGACAAGTGATCCACTTTACGAAAGATGTGGGCGTGCCGAAGGTGAAGAGTGCCGAGGAGAAGATTAAGGCCATCAACCCTGATGTGCAGGTAGATACATATTATGAGTTCCTCTACTCATCAAACGCGCTGGATATTATTAAGGAATATGACTTCGTGGTGGATGGTACCGACAACTTCCCCGTGAAGTTCTTGATCAACGATGCGTGTGTGATGGCAGGTAAGCCCTTCTCGCATGGAGGCATCCTGCGCTTCAACGGACAAACCTTTACCCATTTGCCTGGTACGGCCTGTTACCGTTGTTTCTTTAAGGAACCGCCTCCCGTAGGAGCCGTTCCGACGTGTTCGCAGGCTGGTGTGCTGGGCGCTATCGCAGGTATGCTGGGCACTATTCAGGCTGCCGAGACGCTGAAATACTTTACGGGTATCGGTGAGTTGCTGACAAATCGATTGCTGACGTTCGACGCTAAGACCATGCAGTTCCGCACGGTGCCGGTAAAGCATCGTGACTCGTGCGCCATCTGCGGCTCGAATCCCACCATCGACCATCTGATAGATTACGAACAGGCCGCCTGCGACTTGAAGAATCATTGAAGATTGACCATTGAACATTATGAAGATACCACAGAATATCATAGAAGAACTGATTGTACAAGCACGGAAAGACGCACCCAATGAGTCGTGTGGCTATCTGCTGGGAATAGTTCCACTTCCCCAAGAGGAATCTGGGGAGGTCTTTGAAGCCGTAGTCACTGAGAATTACTGGATGGAGAACATCGACCATTCGTCGGAGCATTTCTCCTTTGCGCCGAAAGATCAGTTTGCCGCCCTGCGCTATGCTCGCGAGAAGGGGTTAAAGATTCTTGCCAACTGGCATTCGCATCCCGCTTCGCCATCGCGCCCCTCGCAAGAGGACTTGCGTCTGGCTAATGATCCTACCATCCGCTATGCCATTCTCTCGCTACTTGATGGAGAACCGAAACTCAACTCCTTCAAGATCTTGAACGGAGAAGTGGTAGATAAAGAGGTACACCTTTAAAAGGTAAAAAAGTAAAAAGGTAAATAAGAAAGCATACTTGTTCTTTCTTTGCGATGCGTCCGCCAGAAACTATTGTCGGTTAAAGATTCTGAGTGCGACGCATCGCTTTTTATTGGAAAAATGAAGGTTATACCATACATTAGGTATATAATATGCCACAAAATCGGGATTGTGGGTATACGGAAAACGCCGTACCTTTGCACCCAGAAATAAATCATTAATTATCAGATACATTAAACATTTAAAATGAAGAGAGTTATGAAGACAATGAATCGAATGCGAATGCGCGAGTATTGTTCTTGCTTAGGCAAGCGAACAAGTTCGAGCGGTTGCTGCGAGATGATGGCAATGACGATGAAAGGGAGTGTATATATAATAGGTATAAACGAAACAAAAAAGAAACAATATGAAAAGAATAGCATTAGCAATAGCAGTATTATTGAGTATCAACATCAGCAACATTTGGGCTGAGGGTAATTCTACCAACGCGAGCAGTGTCCGCTACGTGAAGGCACCACGATTTGCTCGTCCGCTGGTAGAGAAGTGGATATCTGAATATGCAAAAACACAACCTGGCGTAGAGTTCCAGATTGCCAAGGGTAACCAGAACCAAGAGAACATAGACCTGAATGTCGTATTCGACAACCAGGACAGTAACACAAAAATCTTTAGTCATAAGATTGTTTATTTCGGAGAGTTCGCAGTGCTGCCCATCACAGCCAGCGGCAGTGAGGCTGCCAAAGTGCTGGAGGGCAAGCACCTGAACTCGAAGAAACTGAAGCAGCTTTACTTCCTCAACGACGATTTCGACGAGGACGTGAAGAAGAACAAGCAGTTTGAGAAGCTCGTCATCTATAGCGGCAGCAACGCTTCATCGGTAGCTTCATCGTTCGCCCACAACTTTGGCGAGGAGAGCAGCAACTTCCGTGGCAAGCGCATCTCAGGCGACGACCTCTTCCTGAACACCGCTTTATCGAAAGATCCGCTGGGTGTATCGTTTAATGCCCTGCCTAACATCTTCGACTTACAAAACCGTCATGTGAAGAGCGACCTAACCATCATCGGCATTGACGTGAAGAAGGCACTGGAGGACAGCTTTTCTGACAAGGCCACCCTCGACGAACTGATTGCGGCCCTGGAGAATGGTAAGGTCTCGGAGATTGCCGTCGAGAAGATTGGCTTGAGCTATAATGAGTCAGATGATGCCGTCAACCAGTTCCTGCAGTGGGTGCTCACTGCTGGCACAAAGTATAATCATGAATATGGATTGTTGAACCTGGATAACAAACTTACCCAGATAGAGATTGAGAAGGTAAAGGACACATTTACCGCGCAGAAATAAAAGAAAGGATTTAGACTTATGGTAAAAAGATTGTTTATTGCAACATTCGTTGCGATTAGCCCACTGTTGGCTTTAGCGCAAAACCTGATTACAGGTCATATCACCGACGTTCGCACTGGCGAACCGCTGATTGGCGCATCCGTGATCGTAAAAAGTGAAAAGGGTCAGGGTGTTGTGACTGACATCGACGGAAACTTCTCCCTTCAGACAAAGGTAGAAGCCCCGCTGACCCTCCGAGTGGAATACGTTGGCTATCGTGCCCTCGACGTGGATGTCTACGACTTCGAGGAGCCTGTGGAGATAGCATTGATTGACAACGCCAGTCGTCTGGATGAAGTGGTGGTTGTGGGTTATGGTGCCCAGAAGCGCCTGGAGTTGACCAGTAGTATTTCGTCAGTAGGCGATGAAATCCTCCGCCAACAGAACACCTCTGTAGAGAGTGCCTTGCAGGGCGCTGTGGCTGGTCTGAACGTAACCACCACCTCTGGCCAGCCAGGTGCTGCGAGCATCATCCGCATTCGCGGTGGAAACTCTATTACTGGTGGTAACGAGCCTCTCTACGTGATCGATGGTTTTATCGTGTATAATGACGTGTCATCGAACAAGACTGGCGCCCGTGGCAGTGATGCCGTCCTCGACCCCCTGGCCTTTCTTAACCCTAGCGATATAGAGAGCATCGAAGTATTAAAAGATGTATCAGCAACAGCTATCTATGGTACCCGTGGTGCCAATGGTGTGATTATCATCACCACCAAGAAGGGTTCGCATGGTAAGAACAATATCAGCTACAATGCAACCTTTGGCTGGAGCACTATCAGCAAGAAACTGAAGTTTATGGATGCTTGGCAGTGGGCCGACATCTGGAACGAGATGTACGAGAATGGTGAGGTGGGCTACCGTCTGGACGAGCCGACGCAGAGCTACGACTGGCAAGATGCTGCCTTGCAGACAGGTTTCACCCAAGAGCATCAGCTCTCTGCTGTGGGTGGTGATGAGATCTCGCGCTACAGCATCAGCGGAAGCTATAAGAACCAGGAGGGTATTATCCTTAACACAGGCTTGCAGCGCTATGCTGGACGCATCAACTACGAGCGCAACGTATTCAAGACCCTGTTGGTGGGCGTCAACGCCAGCGGAGCCTACAATAAGATGAAGGGCCAGTCTGACAGAAGTTCGATGTTTGCAGCCAACTCTTGGTACGGTGCCATCTCGCACACACCCTATACCCCTATTTATAATGCCGACGGCTCTTTCAATTATGAGCCAACACCGACGAGTGTGGATATCTACAACGGTAAGGTGGGCAATCCCATTAGCGATCTGGTGAACTACGATACAGAGACGGAGAACACCCGTATCATCGGCACTGGTTTTGCCGAGTGGACCGTTATCCCACAACTGAAGTTGAAGGCCAGCTTAGGTGCCGACCTCTCGAACACCCGTCAGAGCTATTATGCACCGTCCTACACCTCCGATGGCTTGCCTTATAATGGTTATGCCTCGGTAGGTCAGACCAAGACCCATGTCTGGCAGACGGAGTACACAGCCACCTATAGCAATACATTCAAGAAAGTACACTCACTGACAGCCCTCGTTGGTTATACCGCCCAGCGTACCGACCGCAGCCGCATCGCCACCACAGCCTATGGCTTCAGTAACGATGCCACGGGTTACGACAATCTGGGTGCTGCCAGCACGACACAACCCTCGTCGAGCGGACATTACATCTCTACCCTCCAGTCGTGGATCGGACGTTTGAATTATAGCTATGACTCACGTTACAACGCCTCGCTGACCCTGCGTGCCGATGGCAGTAGTCGTTTTGCGAAGGATCATCGTTGGGGATGGTTCCCCTCTCTGGGTGCCTCTTGGAACATCGACCGTGAAAAATGGCTGCACCTGAGTAAGAAGGTGGACTTCATCCAGCTGCGTGCCTCTGTGGGTGTGGTGGGTAACCAGGAGATTGGAGACTACCAGTTTGCTGCTAACATCACTCCCCGTACGGTTATCATCGATGGTCAGCGCGCCACAAGTTACATCATTTCCAACAAGTCGAACCCCGACTTGAAATGGGAAACTACCACCTCTTATAATATTGGCCTGAGCACAGGTTTCTTCCATAATCGCCTGACTGTAACCCTCGATGGTTACTACAAGAAGACCAGCGACCTGTTGCTCAATGTGCCTGTGGAGCAGGTGACAGGTTTCGATACCGTGCTACGTAATGTGGGCTCCGTCACCAATAAGGGTGTAGAACTGGAAGTTGGCGCTATGCTTATCGAAAAAAAAGATTTGCGCTGGAATGTGAACGCTAATATCGCCCACAACAAGAACGAGGTAACCAGTCTTGGTAATGCAGAATATTTCATCCCCTCGCATGGCTATACAAACCCACTCATTGTTAAAGTTGGCGAACCCCTCGGTTCTTTCTATGGCTATAAGTTCAAAGGCATTATTCAATCGAACGAAGACCTGAGCAGTTTGCCCTCACAGACCATCTCAACCGTAGAGCCGGGTAACCCGAAGTTTGAGGATGTGAATGGCGACAACGTGGTGAATGAGCAGGATCGCGTCGTGTTGGGCAATATCCAGCCGAAGTTCACCTACGGCTTCAATACCAAAGTGGCCTATAAGAACCTGGATCTCTTTATCAGCGCCAGCGGTAGCTATGGCAATAAACTTTTCAATGAGCTGGCATGTCGTCTGGATCGTGGTAATGGTTACTATTACAACCCGTTGGCAGAGGTGGCTGACCGTTGGACGCCCACCAATCCCAGCAATACCATTCAGAAGGCCAGCAACGCCACCTCGATCTATACCGACGACCGCTTCGTGGAAGATGCCAGCTATCTGAAGATCCGCAACATCCAGCTGGGTTACACTCTGCCAATTAAGAAGATTACCAAAGATGCCAGTCTGCGTGTGTATGTTTCGTTGCAGAACTTCTTCACCTTCACCAGCTATAACGGCTACGACCCGGAGGCCAATCGTAGTGGAAGCGACGAAACCAGCGCCTTGTATCAAGGTATCGACAACGGCACCTATCCTTCATCAAAGACTGTATTGGTAGGATTCAATGTAACGCTTTAAGAATTGACAATTGAAAATTATGAAAAAGTATTTATCTACATATATCCTCTCGGCAGGATTGCTGCTCAGCAGCTGCGCCGACTTGGAACAGACATCCCTCAGCTCTATTGACAGAGACAACTTTTATAAGAGCAAGGAAGATATCGAAACTGCCATCAATGGCATCTATCAGGAGTTCACGGTAGACGGCTTCTATGGCATGTTCAACAACCAGAGTATTTATATCAACGACCTTCAGACAGACTACGTGAAGGCTGGTGCTCAGACCAACTCCGCTCATATCCGCGAGCTTTCCAACTTCGCCGTACAGCCTACCAACCTCTTCGTTGGCTATGCCTGGGAGGAGCACTACACCGCCATCAACCGTGCCAATGTCATCATCGACAAGGTGAGCAGCGCCTCATGGCTCGACGAACAATCGAAGCAGAATTATGTGGGTGAGGCCCGTTTCCTACGTGCCTTGATGTACTTTAACCTTGTACGTTACTTTGGTGGTGTACCCATCGTACTTCACGACGGCGAGGGAGAGGGTGCCCCACGTAATACCATCGACGAGGTGTTTGCACAGATCGTTGAGGACTTCACGGCAGCTGAGAGTCTGCCCGCAGGATACTCCACTCGCGACAGCAAGGCATCTTCATTGGCAGCCTCGGCACTCCTCTCGAAAGTCTATTTAGAGTGGGCTCAGACCATTACAGACCAGAGCAAGGCCAACAGTAAGACTTTCTATCAGAAGGCCATCGCCTATGCCGACAAGGTCATCAGTTCAGGCAAGTATAAACTGCTCGACAAGTTCATCGACAACTGGTCAGTGGATAAGAAGAACGGCCCTGAACACATCTTCTCGATTGAGCACGACCGTAGTGTGAATGGCAACGTAACAGGTCACTGCACCTTTGCCACCAACTGGAGCAATTCAGAGCCCGTGCTGCTGGCCACCAGCGAGAAGTATTACGAGCAGACCGACCCCAAGGACCAGCGTCGTGACGGCTCATGGGCTAAGCGCATCTACAATCCTAACACAGGAAGTGACTTTGAGTTCGATATTCCCCGTTTCCGCAAATACATCGACTCGCTGAACTACGCCAAGCCTGAGTCGAGTGGTAATGCGGCTGGTCAGTCCACCAACACCACCGTGATCCGTTATGCTGAGGTGCTGCTCATCAAGGCTGAGGCCGAGAATGAACTCAACGGTCCTACCGATGCTGCCTACGATGCCATCAACCAAGTGCGCCGTCGTGCTTACTGGAGTCCGTACAACAACATTCAGAACACCCCGTCGGACGGCTCAGATCTGGAACTCTCAGGACTTTCTCAAGAGGCATTTCGCGAGCAGCTGCGTGAGGAACGTCGTCTGGAGTTCGTGCTCGAAGGACATCGCTGGTTCGACCTGAAGCGCTGGCACATCCTCGTGAAGTATGTCAAGGCCCATACGCCCAGCAACGATGAGGTTTCAGGCACCAAGACTACCAAGGCGCAGAATGTATCAAAGAAGAATTACTATCTGCCATTGCCGCAGGATCAGATTATCCTGAATCCGAACCTGGAACAGAATTGGGGCTATAGTGGTGAATCTGGTGACGGCCCTTACGGAGCAGAATTTGAGTAAAGGTGAAAAGGTGAAAAAGTATAATAATTATAAATTAATAAGAATAAAGGATTATGAAAAAGAATTTTGTAAGCATTATCGCCATTGCACTGCTTTCAGCAGCAGGCGTACAGACCATCAGCGCACAGTCGCAAGTAGCTAACAGCAAGCGTGAACGCATCCTCCAGGTGCTCGACCAGAGCCGTCCAAACGAGTATGTGCCCGCAGCCTTCTTCCTCCATTTCGAGAACAAGCTTGGACGCAAGGCCGTACAGGATCACAAGGATTTCTATCGCGCCACTAACATGGATTTCGTGAAGGTATTCTACGAGATTGCTGTGCCTAAGGTAGACATCCAGTCAGGTAAGGACTGGGAGAAGGTGCCCGTCTATGGCGAGGACTTCTTCGAGCCGCAGGTAGCTGTCATCGAGGACCTGGCTCGCGAGTTCAA
>Ga0310696_10010641_pt1 | contig 10553 bp, 11 predicted proteins | sample AusTroGonzalo_MG_4_FD_203885 | JGI IMG/M metagenome (GOLD analysis project Ga0310696, IMG submission 203885) | Bovine rumen microbial communities from tropical cattle in Woodstock, Queensland, Australia - Gonzalo_02 (v2) (version 2) | ecosystem: Host-associated > Mammals > Digestive system >... | reverse complement strand
TCAGAAGGAGCAGTAGAGCCTGAAAGATGATGATTTGTAAAGACTTCATAAAGAATAGACTTGCAATAATCGCACCTAGTATATTGGAATCCAATCCGCAGTGGCACGCGGACACGAAAGGGGGGTGTCTGGGTCCGGGCGAGAGGGAGAAGGAATTTTTCGTATATTTGCGACAATTATTTCCAAGACAACCTGAAAACGATTTTATAAAATGAAAAAAACATTCCTGATTCTTCTTGCGCTGGGTATTCTGATGAGCTCGGCGGATCTCCGGGCTCAGGCGTTCGTGCATGAGCAGTCCAAGGCATCGGATTATGAGTGGCCCACGGACCCGGCCGTCCTGGCAAAGCTGGACAACTGGCAGGACTGCAAGTTCGGCGTCCTGTTTCACTGGGGCCTTTACTCCGTTCCCGGCATCGTAGAGTCCTGGGCCCTGTGCTCGGAAGATCACGAGTGGAACAAGCGCCCCGGCGAAATGGCCTACGACCAGTGGAAGAACTGGTACTGGGATCTTAAGCGGGTATTCAATCCCGTCCTCTTCGACCCGGACGGTTGGGCCGATATTATGAAAGAGGCCGGCATGAAGTACATGATCTTTACTTCCAAGCACCATGACGGTTTCTGCATGTTCGACACCCAGTACACGGACTTCTCCATTGCCCAATGGGCTTTCAAGGACAATCCCCGCCGGGATGTGGCCCGCTACGTGTGGGACAGTTTCCGGAAGAAGGGCTTCATGCTGGGCTGCTATTTCTCCAAGCCCGACTGGCACAGCGAATGGTTCTGGAACCCGTACTTCGCCACCCCCAACCGTCACCCCAATTACAAGAAGGAGCGCTATCCCGAGTGGTGGCAAAACTTCGAGCATTACGTCCACAACCAGGTAACGGAGCTGATGACCGGCTACGGCCCGTTGGACATCCTCTGGCTGGACGGCGGATGGGTGAAGGGCCCGGATATCCACCTGGACGAACTTCTGGCCAAGGTCCGGGAAGCCCAGCCCGGCCTGATCGCGGTGGACCGCACCGCCCGTGGCAGGAACGAGAACTACCAGACTCCCGAGCAGAAGATTCCCGCCACGCAGCTGGATTACCCCTGGGAGAGCTGCGTCACGCTTACCAAGAACTGGGGATGGGACCCGCATCCCGAGTATAAATCGGCCCGGGCCGTCATTGACCTGCTGGCCGAGGTCACCGCGAAGGGCGGCTCCCTGCTGCTGGGCGTCGGTCCCAGGCCGGACGGTCTCATAGAAGAGGAGGCGACCCGCCGCCTGAAGGAAGTGGGAGAATGGCTGGGCCGATGCGGCAAGGCCATCTATTCCACCCGCATCACCCCGAACTACAACGAGGGCAACATCTGGTTCACGGCCGATAAGGACGGAAAGACCATCTACGCCATCTATGCGCTGCCGGAAGGTGAAGACCTGCCCGCAACCCTCGAATGGACCGGCAACATCCCCCAGGGAACCGTCACCATCCTGAACAACGGGAAGAAGGCCACCTGCTCGGTCAAGAACGGCAAAGTCACCATCTCCCTGAAAGGAAAGCTGAAGAACGAGCCCGTCGCTCTCGCGTTCCGGATTGTTTCCTAATTCTCCCCTGCTTCAAAGATGCTGCACCACTTGTAGACCCAATGGGTGCGGCTGCCACAGGCGTCGAAGTTGATGGCCTTGAGTTCGTCTTTATGGCCCTTCGGGATGGGCAGGACATAATCCCAGTCCCCCGAATGGGCTGATCCATAACGGGTGCCCACCGAAGTGCTCCCGTTCAGGTTAACGACTTCCGCCCTGATGGCGGCATAACTTATAAAGCCCATTCCAACCTCTTCCTTCTCAAACATGAGCGAAGAACCGCCCATAATATACCAGCCATTCTCTATCGCATCCAGGTTCAGGGTCGCATGAAGGACAAGGGAATCCCCGGCCTGCAACTGTGCCGGCGGCGCTTGAACCGTGGCGGTAAATGTACTGGTGTGCGGACGATACCAGACCGGCTCACCGAAATCAGACTCAAAAGCTTGTCCGGTCCATGACGTCACATACCGATGGTTTCCCGGAGAGGCCGAATACTGATTGGAATGCTCTCCGTCCTTGCCGCTCTCCGTGCTCGAAGTTTCCACGCGCACCAGCCGCCAGCTGCGCTGTTCGTCCAGCTTGTCGGCGTCCCGCTTCAGTTTATATCCCATATAGCCCTGTCTGGCCAGCCACTTGTAAAATGCTTGCTGGTCCGGATAGAGGTCCAGGTACTTTTCGACAATCTCGCACAGGGTTTCGTCCACGGTCTTTCCGGCACTTTTGCCGGGCAGCTCGCCCTTGACAACCAATTCGCTGCGGAAGCGTTCCATCAGCTGGTGAACCCGGGTCAGGCGCTGGATGTAATCGAAACCTTTCTTGTCAAAGATGCGCGCGGATGTCAGTTCGTAGCGCGGGTCTTCCCACAGCTTAATCATGCGGCGGAGCTCGTCTTTTTTCCGTTCGATCTCCCGGTTGTTGCTATAGCGTTCTTCGAACTGCTTGCGTATTTCGGCCTCGGTCAGGCCGAACTTGGCTTTCGCCGCGTTCAGCCGCCGGATCATCAGGACGTTCCAGTCGTCGTCGCTCATCCGGCCGTCGGGGCCGGCATTCCGGGCATAGACATTATACATGTCAATCATTTCATTGGTGGACCAGAATTCCTTCAGGACCTTCATCACTCTTGCACCGGACTGGAGAACCTTGATCTGCGGGACCATGGCCGTTGCAAACGACTTGAGCCTGTCGTCCCGGATTTCCCGGTAAAACTCATAGGCAACGATATACGCATTCTCACCATTTCCCAGCCGTTTGCCGATCTTCTCCATATTGTCCCTTCCCATGTGTCCCTCCAGAAACTCCACGATGGGCTTGTTGGCTCCATCCATCTGGATGCGTGTGTGCTTGTATTTCCCCTCCTTCTTCAAATCCTTATCCACCACGTCCACTTCTTTATCGCCTTTCAGTTTTTCAAAGAGCATGGAAAGCGCCTTGGCCTTGGCCATAGCCACCATTTCCTCATAGACTTTCTCGGCCATCTTATCCGGATTACCATTCGAACTGTCATAGGTGTCAATCAGCTCGATCCCTTTCTTGACGAAATCATTATCCGAGAACACCTCCTTCAGCGTAATGCCCAGCAGGTCGGTTCCGTCAATACCGACGCTCTTCGCCGCATCCAGAAGCTGTTCTTTCAGGGTTCCTTCCAAATCCTTGTCACAGGCGTTCATTTTCCAGCCGCTGGCGGCCGTACGCTCGATGAACAGCTCGCGCCGCTGGTCCTGTTCGAAGGCCGTAAGCCCCGCCACGCAGAAATGGCTGGTCTCGAACGTGGCAATGCCTTTTTGCAGCTCCATATAGTCCGGAATCATATAAACCGGGCCGTCGTCCGTGAGCAACACGCCGATGAGGTTGATCCTCTCTTTCTTGGGGATATTCTTGGGGATGGGGAAACTTACCCGGGCCATCTTCTCCAGCTGGACGTGGCTGTCACCTTTGCGGGTAGTCACGTTGACAGGTTGGGAGACAAACTGCAGATTGCGGTCATTCAGCTGGGCCAGATACTCTTCCGAGACCGCTTTATATTTGATTTTACCGGCCCCTCTGGGCAGGTCGATATCATATCCTTTCCTCTTCAGGGAATTACCGCTGGGGAGCAGTATCATTATCAAGGCGATCAGGGCCGATACAAGCCCTATTTGCTTATCTTTCCCGAGGCCCTTCCAAAAATCGACAGCACGGTTCCAGTCAAAGAAGTTTTTCAAATAATCCGGCTTCATGTCTTTGTGAGTTAAAGGTTTACTTGCAAAGATATAAAAAAAATGTACACCTGGAACGCTGCCAGGGTCCGATTTCGTGTACATACACTGTGGTGAAGAGAATTGTTTTATAGAAAATTGTTATATTTGTGGGAAAATTCTAACTATTACCACAAATGCAAGAACAAGAAGGCAAATACATCTTCGGTGTAGTGAAGGTGGGAGACAAGGGACAGATCGTGATCCCCAAGGATGCCCGCAAGATTTATGACATCAAACCGGGAGACGCGCTGCTCATGCTGGGAGACCAGAAAGGCATCGCCCTCCTCAAGACGGAAATATTCCAAAGCGCCATTGATCAGGCCATGGAGGGGCTTACCAAATGAGAAAGCACTGGCTGGATAATCTGCGCTGGGTGACCGTTCTCCTGGTGCTGTTTTACCACGTTATCTACTTCTATAACAACAAAGGGGTGTTTGGCGGGATCGGCGGTTTCGGACCGTATCCCGCGTATCCGCAGTATCAGGATGTAGTCATGTACATCCTGTATCCGTGGTTCATGCCGCTGCTGTTCCTGCTGGCGGGCGTGAGTGCGCGGTACGCGCTGGAAAAGTACGACGCCAGGACCTGGTTCAAGGCCCGCACCCGGAAACTGCTGGTGCCCGCTACCATCGGCCTGTTCGTATTCCAGTGGATGGTGGGATACTACAATACCCTCGTGGCGGGCCGGGAAGGGGTGTTCGAAGGAATGCCTGGCGTTGCGAAATATGTGATGATGGCCATCTCCGGCATCGGCCCGCTGTGGTTCATCCAGGATCTGTGGCTCTTTTCCCTGATTCTTCTGCTGGTGCGCAAACTGGACGGGAAGAATAAACTGTATGAGGCTTGCGGCAGGTTCTTTGGCGGGAAGAACGGGATGGTCTGGACCATCCTGCTGGGCGTGCTCTTCTGGGCGGCCGAGCAGCTGATCATCCAGCAACCCCGGCCGGAGTCGGCGGACGGGCTGTACAACCTGTACAAGCCTACGTTCTATTTTGTTCCGTTCCTGATGGGCTACTTTATCTTTGCGCGTGACGAGGTGCAGGAGCAGTTGGGCCGATGCTGGATGCCGCTGCTCTTCTGTGCGGTGGTGGCCGGCGCTGTGCTCATCGGCACTACCTTCGGGCAGGATAACACCTCACCGCAGTACCTGGGCAGTCCGCTGAACTGTATCTACGGCTGGCTGGCCTGCCTGGCGATGATGGCCTGGTTCCAGGCGAAGTTCGACCGGACATCGGCCTTTGCCGGCTATATGACCCGCTCCAGCTTTGGCTTCTATATCCTGCACTATCTGGTCATTGCCAGCTTTGGCTATACGATGAAGGAATGTACAGACCTCCCTGCCTGGGCGATGTATGCCATCCTCACGTTCGCGGCCTTCACCGTTACCCCGCTGCTGTACGAAGCGCTCAAGCGGCCTCCTTTCATCCGCTGGGCGGTGCTGGGTGAGAAACGCTGACATCAGTCGAACATTACCCGGGGATTCATCTGGGAGGGGCTGCGCCATTCGATGCCGTGCTTGGCAAGGACGGTTCTCTTCACGGGCCAGTAGGCGTGGCAGAAACCCATGCAGCGCGGCTCGCCGGCCATGCGCCGGTCCACTTCCTTTTCCACCTCGTAGATGTTGGCCTCCCACTCCGGGCTGCGTTCCACGGGGTCGAACCTGAGGTGGCCGCCGGTGTAGTCCAGCCACCAGTCGGTGTCTACCTTCGGGTCAATGTAGAGTTCCAGCTGCTTCCGGAGCTTGTCGGCCTCTGCTACGCCCAGGAAACATTCCTGGTCATACTGGTCGTCTTCGGCTGTGCGGGCTTCTTCGGCCCGCTTGCGCAGCTGCAGGAACTCCAGGCACAGGCGCGGCACATCCCGCTGCTCCAGCAGGTCTTCCAGGAAGATGGCGTCGCAGCACACCACGATGCCCGTGGCGTCTATGAACTGGCTCTTCTTGAGGGGGACCCGGTTGCACAGGATATCCAGCATCTCCTTTGCCAGAGGGATGTTCTTCCACACGGGGGCGCCTTCTTCCTCCCGGTTGGCCCGCATCTGCCCGATGAGCGCAATGACTCTGTCTACGCAGGCCTCTTCATTTTTGTACCTCATGCGGTAAAGATACGAAGATTTCCCGATAGAATCAGTCGTTGTAGATAATCTTCTCGATCTTGTAGCGGGTGCTGAGGGTGCCGGTGTCGTAGTGGCCGTTCACGCTGATGCCCAGCAGCGGGTCGTGGATGCGGTTCTGGGGCAGGCCGCTGCGCAGCACGCGCAGGCGCGGCGTGCCGTCCCGGCCTTCTTTCTCCCAGAAGATTACCGTGAAGTCATGATCCACGGAACTCTCGTTGGTCATCTTCAGCTCCAGGTACCAGTCCTTGTCGCCGGGGACGGGATAGTGCTTCTCGAACTTACAGCCCACGGGGAACTTGCTCACGACGTCAGAATCGCATTCGTCATAGATGTCGGGCGCTACCGGGTTGGCCGGCTGCGCATACGTGCCGATGGGCTCGGGTACATTCTGCCGGCTGTCTTCCAATGCATCCAGGGCGCTGAACAGGATGGGCGTGATGATGCTCACCGCCAGACCCAGCGTACTGTTGCTACTGCTGGAAGAAGAAGCGACGGCGCTCACGGCATGCGCAGCTGGAATCACGATGTGGTGGTCCCCCTTGGGGATGTTAATCGTCTGGCCGCTCATTTCCTGCAGCTGGCCCAGGGCCGTTGTGGCGTGCGTACCGGTATCAAACTTGGACTGCGCTCCCGCCGCCCATCCCAGGCAGGCAAGGAGCAGGAGGGTCATCAGCTTTTTCATCATCGTATGAGATCAAGGTCCTTGAGTACGGGCTGGGTATAGCCCTCAGCCGCAGGGTTCTCGAAGGTAAAGGTCTTCCCTTCGGGCGTAGTGAAGACGATGCTGCGGAGGGCCAGCATATCGTTCTGGATGAAGTAGCGGGCCGATGTAAGGGCATCGGCCGCGAAGGCCTGGAACTCCTCCTTGAACAGAGGGGCATCGGCCCGGGGGACATGGACGCGGTAGGTATCCTGCAGGATCTTGTCAACCGAGAAGAGGAAGTACTCCTGCTCGGCGTCGTAGCGGCTGAGGATGAGGCGGGCGTCGCTGCCCAGGATGGCCGATGCAAACGCCTTCTCCGCGGCAGGAAGCAGCGAGGAGACATAGCCCGCGGCCCGCGAAGGATCTGCCTTGCGCGCTTCGAAATCGGCCGTAGACTCGAACTCTCCCTTGGCCCAGAGCCTATAGCGGTTCCAGGTGAAGACCGAGAAGGACTTCTGGGGATAGAACATAACCAGCATGTCAAACTTGTCGGCGTCTTCCGTGTAGGGAAGCAGTTCGCTGCCCTTGTGGTTCAGGAGTGCACGCCCCTTCCCCTTACCCGCGATGATGGCGAAAGGCAGGCGCAGCGAGCCGCTCACGGAGGCGTTGAAGCTGTACGTGGACAGGCCGTCGTACTCTTCCGGCAGAATCTGCTTGCCGTCGCTTTCCTGCATGCCCCACTTGCCGCCCGGCTTGCGGTAGCACCAGCTGCCGGGCGCCGTGGGCCAGTAGGACAGGCCCGCATAAACGGGCGCCAGGGCCTCGACACCGTTGTCACCGCGTACGCCCCACTTGCCGTCACTGCGCACATAGAACCAGTTGGCTTTGGCCCACTCCCCTCCCCACTGGCGCAGTGGCGCAGTAAGGAAGAGCGTATCGTACTGGATGGGAACTACCACGCTGGCGTCGGAAGCCGTCACGCCCCACTTGCCTTCGCTCTTGACAGCGACCACATCGTCACCGGTCCTATATACGATGGCATTCTCATAATGCTCGGGGGTGCCTTCCAAATGCTTCCCGGTCTGGTCGATCCAGCCGAAGCGGCCTTCCTTGTCGCGCACCAGCAGCTGGGCCTTGCCACCATCGGCATGGCCGCAGGCGATGATGCGGCAGTTGTAGCCTTTGAGGGTCTGCTTCCATTTCCCGTCTACCAGACAGACGGCCGAATGCTTGGAACCCCGGTTGTACACCACGAGCCCATTGGAGAGAATCTTCATCTCGTCGCAGCGCACCGGGCCATAGGCGAGGGTGGCCACGTAGCTCTCCCCCGACTTCCTGATCTGGGCGATGCCGCCCCAGATTTCGGGCGTAACGCCCGGCACGGCCACATTCTTCGTGACCACTGTCCAGCCTTCCCGGGCGGGGAGCTTGTTGCCCTCGCAGAGGCGCTTGAAGTCGCCGTTTCCGCTCACGACCACGTCCTGCGCAGCCAGGGACAGGCAGCCCGCCAGAAGAATGGCTAAACTAAGAAAAAGCCTGCGCATCATCGTTACAGATTAAGATGGAAGTCCAGACCTGCCGTCCAGCGGCGCAGCGGACTGCTGCTGTCCGGAGACAGGTTCAGCAGACCGTAACCCACCGTAAGCTTAAAGGAAAAGCCTTTGAGACCGACGCCGACGCCGGCCTTGAGATAGACATTGAAGGGCTTGACGCCGAAATCCTTGATGGTATCCATCTTCTTCTCATAGGGCCAGTCTTTGTGGGTGCTGGAAATGGAGGACGCAAAGCAGTAATCGAAGACCGGACCCACGCTCAGGATATAGTTGCTTCCCACGCTGCGGTTGTAGGTTACCGGCACCTGCAGATGTTGTTCCTTGATGGTAACGCCGTAGTTCCCCAGGGTAATGGGATCCAGCTTGGTCTCATTGTACCAGGCACCCATCGCGCCCGAGATGAAATCGTACTTGTAATTGACACCGATATTGATCAGGTCGGACATTCCCAGCGGAATGCCGTAGATAAGGCCCACGTAAGGTCCGAAGCCGAAGCCCGTAGCTTTGAAGCCTTCCGGCGCCTTGCGGTTCATGAATTCGAAATTGGTGCCGAAATCGAAGCCGATCTGGGCAGACAGCCGGGGCACGGAAAGGCACAGGGCTGCGAAACAGATCATCAATAATTTTTTCATAAGTCTTAGTGTTTCCTACAAAGGTATGTCACAAAAACGACTATCCTGCGGTGAAATTCACCACAGGACAGTGCGTATCATGTGAAAAAATCGCTATCGGGTAAGCTTCCGGAACTCTGCCTGGGCGCGAGCACAATTCGAACTTCTGTGCAAAGACCGCAAACTGCAGGCACAGCAGCAGTACGGCACTCAGGGACATCTTGAAGTATTTCATAATAACTATGTTTATGATCCTTACAAAGATAAGAAAATTAACGTTCAGGTCGCACTTGCATGTGCTTCTCCCAGATTCGTTTTAGTTTAGGATCAGACTCCAGTTCCTCCTGCGAAGGACGCCAATCCTTGTCAATGCATTGGAAAGACTGAATCTCCTCGGAAACCTTGTAGTTCGGAGGGAGTGTTTTACTGACTTTGTTCCTTTTCGACGTCATAGGAGATATCACATTATGTATGAACATTTTGGCTTTTCAAAAATAATCGTTACCTTTGCAGCGAGATAATAATCCGTGGTACGGATGAGGTAATTCGCTACGTGCAAAGTCCCCGCCTCGAGCCTCACCGAAAGGTAAACATCCACCACGTTGTCTTGGGGCAAGTTCTAAGGATGGTCACAAGCCATCCTTTTTTATGCATCTAATGCGGTAATACAGTACTGAATCTTTTCGTGCGTTCTCCGTTTAACGCCAACGGTCATCTTCACAAGCCCAATACCCGGACACCGGTAATGCATGATAAGCATTTTGTCGAACTCCTTTTGGTTCTGATTCTGTTTTGCTGAAACCGTCTTTACCTTTTTGGCGCCAGTCAGGATTGCATCCAGTTGCAAGACAGCAAGGGTTGAAAGATAAGATCTTGACGCATGAGTGCATGTTTCTGTTATTGAAACAAATCGGATATTAATATACTCTTTAAGAGAAAGATTGTAGCGTCGTTGCTGTGGATTGTTCTCCTTCCATTCGCGATAAAAACTAGAGATGATCTTTCTTCTCTTAGCCACCTCATCCGGAGAATCACCTCTTGGGATCTCTTCTTCAAACAGATCTTCTTCCTCAAACGGTTCAAAAGGGATTTCGCTTAAATCCGGCTCTTCAATATAGCCGACAAGCATTGAAAACGGCACCCCCATCACTTCAGCCGCTTTATAGATTGTTTCCAAATTCTTGGATTTGAACAGCGCTTTTACGTTCTGCTTCTGTATGCCCATTCTTCTGGCGAACTCACTCTTACTCATACCTATCCTCTCCAGAAGCGCCTCTCCTTTTGCCTCAAAGTATATCTGATTCATAAACAACTACTTTTCCGCAAAAGTAATAAAAATATATTACCGTTGTTGCAATAATTGCAAAAAAAGTAGCCGGGAAGGGCCCGGCTACTTTTCCAAAAGCTTTAATTGTGTCTGGTTGGGATAGCGCCACCGCCGCCTGCGGGATAGGTGAACGATTCCTCTTCCTCGGCTTCGCCGTCGGGGTAGGACTGGCCGGAGGTCCAGTCGTTGATGGTTATGGAGCCCAGGTCAAGCTGCTCGCGGCCGACGATGAGGTTCACGGTGGTCAGCTTGCCGCTTTCCAGGGAGAGACCCTTTTCGTCGGCATGGTTATAAACAAAGGCCGTTTCGCCCACCATTACGGTGATCTCCACGACACCGCCCTGCGGGATGATGAGGTTGGAGTAGCTGTAGGTATAGTCCTTGGCGGGAGCCGTGAGGGCCGTTATCGGCAAGTCCACTGCCTGGGCCTGGGCCGATGCGGTGATCTCCTTGGCCAGGTAGTCCACCGTACCGACGGTCTTGGCTTTGACCTG
>Ga0310696_10010640_pt1 | contig 10554 bp, 9 predicted proteins | sample AusTroGonzalo_MG_4_FD_203885 | JGI IMG/M metagenome (GOLD analysis project Ga0310696, IMG submission 203885) | Bovine rumen microbial communities from tropical cattle in Woodstock, Queensland, Australia - Gonzalo_02 (v2) (version 2) | ecosystem: Host-associated > Mammals > Digestive system >... | reverse complement strand
CTGTTCATATACGAGCTATTTAGGAAGTATAGAATGATGGGGCTGGTAAACAGAGTTTTGAAGCCCAAAGTAATGCTTCCAATAATAGCGACACTGGTATTGATGTTTGCAATTTTCCAGCAATTCGATATTCTTGAATTCATCATAGTTGGCATACTTCACAAGAACATGACCCTGACAAACAGGACAAAGATCTGGAAAGCCTGTCTGGATTTGTTCAAGACCTCGCCTATAATAGGGAAAGGCTATATTATCAGTGAGCAGTTCATAGAACTGACCGGAGTCAGAGGCGGGACGCAGCCTCATAACCAGGTGCTTGCGCTGCTGGTATACTCCGGCATAGTAGGGCTGGCCGTCTATCTGTGTCTCCTTTACTGCGTATGCAGGAAATCGGATCAGGATTGGAGCAACCTTTCAAAGATCACGTTTTTATATATAATCAGCAATCTCATACTGGGGATCGTCTCAATGAATCTATTTGCCGCATGGCATTATGCGGTCTATATTGTGTTATATTATCTTAACGGTCTGGACAGGCAGGAGTATTTCAATCTGTCAGAAACAGAGAACTTAGGGGAAATATAAATGATTTTGAAAAAACTTGAGCGTTTGATAAACAGAAATAAATACTCGATCGGAAATAAAAAGGCGATTCCCAAGAAGGTCAATCTCGAGTGGTGGCAGGAACGTCCGAATGTCGGAGACGAGATCTCGCCGATAATAATAGAATGGATGCTGGAGAAGAAAGGCCTTTCCCTTGATCAGGAGGTTGGTTATACCAGACATCTCCTGGCAATAGGGTCTATTATAGGCATGGGTAGATTTGATGCGACCATATGGGGCAGCGGTATCCATGTTGAGTCTTCTGTAAGAAGAATAAAGAAATACCATCTGCTGGTCAGATATGATATCAGAGCCCTGAGAGGCCCAATGACAAAGCACATCCTTGAAAAAATAGGGTATAATTGTAAAAATGCAGTGTTAGGAGATCCGGGTGTATTGATGCCTTTGATATATCCCGGAGACACTCGCGAAAAGAAAAATGAGATATTGGTCATAGATCACTTTTCCAACGACACATCCTCTAGTATTGACAGGGAGGATATTAAAGTGATCAGCGCGGGAACAGAAGACTGGAAGGGATTTATAGAAGAGATTCTTATGTCTAAGAAAGTGATATCTTCATCTCTTCACGGCATCATACTGGCTGAGGCCTACGGAGTTCCCGCCATTTTCGTCAGTGAAGGCATGGATAAACAGCTGATGAAATATGAAGACTGGTATCACTCCACCGGAAGATATGATTACCCGATCGCTTCGTCAGTTGAAGAGGCTCTTGCCATGAAGGCCGCAGATCTTCCTGACTTAAAGGAGATGCAGGAACGTCTGGTCAACGCATTTCCGTATGATTTATGGGGCAAAAAGAAATGAGCAGAGAAAAGGTTCTTGCCAAAAACACAGCCATTCTTGCAATAGGGACTTTCCTGCCGAAAGCCGCTGCTTATTTTACTCTGCCCATACTGACCGGGATACTGACGAAAGATGAGTATGGAACCTACGATCTGGTTACGGTATTGGTATCCCTTATACTTCCCGCAGCGACGCTGCAGATTCAGACCGCATTGTTCAGGTTCCTGATAGAGATTAGGGAAGATCAGGACGAGGTGAAGAAGGTCGTGAGTACGGGTGCAAGCTTCATCGTCTCCATATCCATACTGGCCCTTATCATCCTGAATATCGTCATGAACCGGATCCCGCTCTTCACAAGACTGCTCATTTCCGGATACTTTTTTGCCGACATTCTCGTAAATGGCCTCAGGCAGGTCGCCAGGGGTCTGACCCGGAATCTTGATTATTCGCTGAGTGCTGTCATAAGTGCCATCTGTAAGATCCTGTTCATCTTCATCTTTGTGGGAGTCATGAAAAAAGGGATAAACGGAGCCGTATGCGCCCTGATGTTCTCTTCACTTGCCTCGTTCACGTTCCTGTTCTTCAGGATAAAGGCATACAAGCTGATCAGTATAGGCAGCACGAGCAGAGATAAGCTCAGGGAGCTTCTAGCTTATTCATGGCCAATGGTGCCAAACAATATGTCCATGTGGGCCATGAGACTTTCCAATAGGCTGATCATCACTTTTTTCCTCGGAACAGCCCAGAATGCGGTCTATGCCGTGGCTACAAAGTTTCCGAATCTTCTGACCATGGCACAGAGCACGTTTTCCATGGCTTGGCAGGAGAATGCGAGTATCTACTCGAAAGATGAGGATATAGAAGAGTATTACAGCAAGATGTACCGGACGATGTTCGATCTTATGGCGGGATTCCTTGCCCTGCTTATATGCATAACTCCGATCCTGTTCTCGTTATTGATCAAGGGAGATTATAATGATGCATATAATCAGGTGCCGATCCTGTTCTTCTCCATGTTCTTTTTCGTTTTGAGCACATATCTTGGAGGGATATATGTCGCATATAAAAAGACAAAGAGCGTAGGGCTGACGACCATATTTGCAGCAGTGATCAATGTGGGGCTGGATATAGCCTTCATAAAAGTTATAGGACTCTATGCGGCATCTCTATCTTCGCTCATTAGCTATATCTTGCTCTATGTATTCAGGGCAGTGGATATAAAGAAGCTCGTAAGGCTGGAAATAGATTACAGGCATGTGATCCTGATCCTGGCCATTCTTTTTACGGAATGCCTGTTCTGTTTTATGCAGAACAAATGGCTGAATATTGTGAATTATCTTATAGGCTTAGGATTGTTTGTTGTGCTGAACAGAGATTTTATAATGAAAGCATTCCAAATGATCAGTGGACTGTTCAAGGGAAAGAAGACGGATAATGATACGGAATAATGCCGTTCTTAGGACTGAAAGGCTAGATACTATAGATTACAGGAGAATGACAATGAACGCTGAATATGATGAGAGGATATCTCTGGAAGGACTTTTCTCCAGGATACTGGTCAGATGGAAGATGATAATACTGTTTGCCATCATCTTCGGACTTGTTGGAATGGGGCTGTATTATTTGTCATACAAGAAGGCCTTGAAGGAGTACAAGGCTGAGACCGGCGGCAGCTCCGGGAAAACTGATGTCATAGAGAACTTCGAAGATTATGACGAGCTGCTGAACAATGTTGAAAAGGAGATAGACTCCAAACTGGAATACCTTAAGGACAGCGTGCTGGCGAAGGTCAATTCGGCTGATGCATATGTTGCAAGGGCTAATTTCTATGTCACTGTGGACGATGAGTTCCCTGACATGTCTGGCGAGATGCCGATTGAGTATTATGAGATCATCCAGAACAGGGTAAAGAACATTATCTCTTCAGTAAGGACAGCGATAACCACAAGCGTAGATATGAAAGCCATCTCAGAAGAGATGGGCATCAAGGAAGGATATATTTACGAACTCATAGGGACCTCCACCAATGACTACAATGTGCTTAACATTGCCGCCAGATACATGGACAAGGAGGGAGCTGAGAAGATACTGCAGTATATGATCGATAACATGGGAGTTCAGCTTGATGAGCTGAAGCGTGCCTATGGCGATTTCAACATCATACTGGTTTCCAAAGATGTCAGGACCGAGTTGAGAAACAATATGTGGTGGAACGAGAAAGCCGATGAGATCAACAAGCTCATGACCACCAAAACGAATCTCCTTAAGAACAGAGCAAATCTGGAGGCGGAGGCCGAAACAGCGCCTGAAAAGCCAAAACTCTCGAAGAAGAAGATGCTCTTGCAGGGCATTATCTATGGATTTGCTGGAGCATTCGCGTGTGCAGTATTATTTGCAGCATATCTCCTGCTCTCGGGCAGATTATTATCTCCAACAGAAGTCAATGGAGAGGCAGGACTCAGGGAACTTGCATATTTCCCTCAGACCTATCTCGGAAAGAGAAAGATAAAAGGCCTTACATACAGATTTGCCAATGCAGGCAGAGAGCTTTCTAAAGACATGAGCTATGATGACTATTATCTCATAGCCCTGTCAGAACTCGGAGGAAATGACGATCATTCAAGGAAGATCGGTCTTTTCGGAGACGTTTCCAGGGAGACTCTTGAGACACTGGGGAAGGCCCTTGGAGAAAAGGATGAGAACGGAAACGAGTTCATCGCCCTTCCGGCACTTTCAGAGAATGTGGCCAGCAGGAAAGCGCTTGATGATTGCGACAGCGTGATACTCGTGAATATGATCGAGAGATCCAGGGTCAAGAAGATAAGAAAACTTCTGGAGATAGTGGACGGAAGAGAGATGGAAGTGGAAGGAAGCATAACGCTCTGATAGGGGAAAACCAAAAGAAGCAGCTTTTATCAGCTGCTTCTTTTGGTTTTACGAAATGTCATTCAAATGTGACTTTGTACCATGTCGGCTGTATAGCCACCCATGTGGTACCGACTGCAAGAACGATCTCCTGTCCCTTGTCATCGTAGTATTTGGTGACATCGTTCTGGGTCTTTCTCTCCCATTTTCCTGTGATATACTTTCCGTTTATGAAATACTCTGCCTTGCCGGATCCCATCATGTTTATGACACGTCTGTAGTATTTTCCCGTATGTGTGGTATCCATAGGCACATACTGGATGATGATATTGTTAGTAACGACGGCTTCCTGGGATTTCTTTCCCTTGTCATCCATCTCTATGGATTTGAACAGTTCTCCGTTCTCGTATCTTGTATATTGTCCTTTCTTTGCATCATAGAAGAACTCGACATTATGCTTCTTCTGGCTGGCAAAGGGGATATGGATCGATTTTGCCTCCACATCCGATGTGGAAGGAGAGTCGGAGTGCTTCCAGAAATACGTTCTTTTGGATGTGAAATCGGGATACTGTTCCTTTACGTATGTGAGATCCGAGTATACATTATGAGGAGCTTTTCTGGAATTGTCCCTCCAATAGAAAGGACTGTATTTGCCTTTCAGCCCGTCTATCCTGACTCTGATCCAGTTATACTTTGCATTGTATACGGAGATGGACTCATCCTCCCTTGCTCCGCCAAAATGCTCATATATGCAGTCCCATTCCTTCTGGGTATAAAGGAAATAATAACGTGCGGATCTTACGGGGCCGACTTCTTTAGGCCTGTTATCGTTGAATATACAGAGGAACCTCGTGATGGTGGATTCCACAGGGAACTCATAAATGATATCCGCCTTGTTCAGACCTGTCTGAGGTCTTGCGCCCGATGCGTTCTCTATGGTGACCATGATCGGATAGAACTCCTGTTCCGTCTCATATCCCTTTCCGGTAGTCGGAGAGACTGAGGAATACATGGGTTCAACTGGTTCGGAAGACGGGACTACGGAAGATGATACGACAGGCTCCGAAGAAGACAGAGCGACTTCTGAACTGCTCTTGACGGACGGTTCAGGGATTACGGATGATTCCTCCTGCTTCTTGGCGCATCCGACGGTAAAAATCATGATGACCATTATGAAAAGCGAAAGGAAGGCTGTTCTTTTCTTCATAATCATACCTCCTGATTACATAATCTCATTTTAGTGTAACTTCCACGGGTAGTCAATTTAATGGATTTAACGTGTAAACGTTCCGGACATATGGGACGGGGTGTTTAAAAGAATTATGAACTTGATGCTGTTCTGTTTGCGGACGGGATAAAATATGATAAACTCTTATAGTTGAATTTAGCGCAAGAAGGTTATCATTATGGCAAACAAGGAACTAAAGGCAGCAGCAAAGCAGAAGAAGGCCAATCAGAGAAAAAGACAGCAGAGATGGACAAAGTTCAAGAATCTGCTTTGGATCGTGATCCCGTGTCTCATAGTAATCGGAATCATCGGTGCAATCTATTATGGCGAGGTCTCCAACAAGATAGACCACAGTGCTGGACTGACAAAAGATGGTAAGATCGAGGGAGTCAATGTTCAGGATTATATAAAGCTGGCAGATTACAGCGGACTCAAGGCAAAGAAGAGCGATCTCGTGAACGATACTCTTATTGACGAAAAGATCCAAGAGACTCTGAACGAGAACAAGGTCCTGAATGCTAAGAGTACTGCTGAGATAAAAGACGGAGATAAAGTATCCATCAACTACAAGGGGACTCTTGACGGGGAAGCTTTCGAAGGAGGTTCTGCAGACAACTATGATCTGGAGATCGGAAGCGGGACTTTTGTAGGAAATTTCGAAGAGCAGCTCATAGGCCACAAGGCTGGAGAGACCTTCAAGATTGAGGTCAAATTCCCGGACAATTACAAGAACAATCCTGATCTTGCTGGCAAGGACACGATATTTGAAGTCACCATCAACGGTATATATGAGGCTCCCGAGCTTACGGATGAATATGTGGCAGCCAATTTCTCAGATCATGCGACTACTGTAGAAGAATACAGGAAATATGTAGGCGACAGCATCTATGAAGATAATCTGATGAAATATGCTGAGGATTACATGACTGACAATTCCACTTTTGCCGAGCTTCCGAAGAACTATGTGAAGAAACTGAGACATCTCTATGATCTCTCGGTAAAGAAGGAATATGAATATTATGATTCATATTATTATCAATATACTGGCACCCATATGTGGAAGGACATGTATGACTATACTGGAATGACCAAAGATGAGTACAACAAGGCTGCCCAGACAGCTACGGATGATACTGCAAAGTTCTACATAATGGCACAGGCTCTCTTTGAGAAAGAAGGTCTTTCTATCACAGAAGTAGACGTTGAGGAGCTCATCCTCTCTTCCGGATATACCAAGTCCACCATCGAGACCGCCTACAGCGATTACGGCCAGGGGTACTGGTATCAGAACACGCTTGCAGAGAAGGCTATAAGGAATCTTATGGAGAAGGTGGAAATCACCGATTGATAATAAAACATACAGAAGGACATGCTCAGGCATGTCCTTTTTTGATTTGGAAAAGTTAACTCCTGCAAATTAATTGGTATAATTATATAGAGAGATGAAATAAAGAGGGAATCATGAAAATCATCGGAACTAAAGACTTTTACAGATCACTTTTCAAAATAGCGATCCCCATAATGGTCCAGAACGCCATCACTAACATGGTGGGACTGGTGAACAATATCACTGTCGGATCTCTTGGTACCGAGCAGCTGGCAGGAGTTGCAATAGCAAACCAGCTCATCGGAATATTCTATCTTTTCATATTCGGGGCCGTTTCAGCTGCGGGTATCTTCGGAGTGCAGTTCGAAGGAAAGCAGGATTATGAAGGAGTCAGGCATATATTCAGGCTGAAACTTTATCTGGTGGTGGGATTTTCGATATTGTCCATCCTCTTGTTCGTATTCTTCGGCAAGCCCCTCATAGGAAGCTTCCTTCATGATACGAGCGACGGTACGGATCTTACCCTGACACTTAACGAAGGATATAAATACCTGCTCATAATGCTGATAGGATTCATCCCCTACGGAGTGAGTTCTTCTTACAGCAGCGGACTTAGAGAGGCGGGAGTTACTGCAGCTCCGATGAGAGCAAGTTCCATTGCTTTGGTCCTCAGCGTTGGCCTCAACTTCCTCCTGATCCCCATCATGGGTGTTGCCGGAGCTGCAACTGCAACCGTCGTTTCAAGATTTGCAGAATGTGCCATTAACATATTCTGGTCACACAAGCATCCTGAGAGAATACCGTTTATACTCGGAGTCTACAAATCCTTCAGCGTGCCGGGAGATCTTGTAAAGAAAGTGCTTATAAAAGGAGCTCCGCTCATTTTCAATGAGACAGTATGGCAGATCGGACTGACCGTCATCTCTCAGAGCTATTCGTATCAGGGAGTCAATGCAGTAGCAGCAGTAAATATGGCGACTACCATAGTGAACGTCGTGAACGTGCTCTTCATGTCCATGGGTGTGACTATAGGAATAATCATGGGAAACATGCTCGGTGCAGGCAAACTGGAAGAAGCGAGGGAGACGAATGCAAAACTCATAGCAACTTCAGTGTTCATATCCCTTGGTGTGGCTACAGTGCTGCTTCTTTTGGGACCTCTGTTCCCGAGGCTCTACAGTCATACTGCCGAAGAGGTCAAGGAAACAGCCAAATGGCTGATCTGGTGTGAAGCTTTAGGAGCTCCGTTCAGGGCATTCGGAAATGCATGCTATTACACGATAAGATCGGGAGGAAAGACGCTGCTTACGGCACTGTACGACTGCGGGTTCGTATGGTATGCAAGCGTACCGACGGCCTACTTCCTGACTCATTTTACGGATCTCGGGATAATCCCGATATATTTTGCGGTCAAGATGGTCGAAGGCATAAAATGCATCGTCGGCTTCATCATGGTCAAGAGAGGAAAGTGGGTAACCAACATAGTCAACAAGTAATGCTTCTGCCGATAAGGAGGCCGGAAATCCGGCCTCTTTTACATATCACCGTATGGATGCTTTATTTATGTATTAAATGTTATAATACGTAAATGAAAATCTATATGAAAGGAGAAAGACTATGTTGGAATTGTCGGAGAACCGTCTTGAACTGTTCCGTGCATACCTGTATGAACAGGAATATGCAGGGAATACAGTGGACAAGTATGTTCGGGATATCTCCAAGCTCAGAGCTTTCTGCGGCGGTGAGATCGAAAGCAAGCAGACGCTGATCGCCTTCAAGAAACATCTTGAGGGAAGCGGATACAGACCGTCGAGCATCAATTCGATCCTGGCGGCTGTCAACAGATTCCTTTCTTTCAGTCATAAAAGGGATTGGAAGCTTAGGTTTCTGAAGATACAGAAGGCCAATTTCCAGAGTAGAGAGAAAGAACTGAGCATCAGAGAGTACGAGCGTCTCATCAAGGCCGCTGAGGACAGGAACGAGATAAAACTGTCGCTCATCATCAGGACCATCTGTTCCACAGGCATAAGGGTAAGTGAGCTGAAAGCCATCACCGTACCGAGCCTTGAGGATGGATATGCAGAGATACGCTCAAAGGGAAAGATCCGCTATATCCTGATCCCGAACCGTCTGGCGAGCGAGCTCAAAAGATTCTGCAGGGAAAACGGCATCAGTTCCGGCCCGGTATTCGTTTCGAAAAGCGGCAGGGCTTTGGACAGGAGCAATGTCTGGAAGATGATGAAAAGGCTCAAAATAGCTGCTTCGGTATCCGGAAGCAAGATCTACCCGCACAACCTGAGGCACCTGTTTGCCAGGACATATTACAGGAAATACAGGGATATAGTAAGATTGGCTGACATACTTGGACACAGCAGTATAGATACCACCAGGATCTATACGATAAAAAACGCTTCGGAACAGAAGCGCCAGATAGACAGTCTCATGCTTATGGGATTCACTACATAATAAGAATTATGTGGTGAAATAATGGATTATATGTGTAAATACCCGAACTATTTCATGAAAGGACGGCTTAGGGGAAGAATAACAGTGGACAAATGTGTTATAATTATTTAGCGATTATGGTTTTATGACCGGTTCAAAGACCGTCAGGATCCAAAAAAGAGCATGCTAATATGCGGGAGAACATCACAGATTTCCAGAAAATCATTGCTTATATATATAATGAAAGAAATCTGCACGGATCCCCGCTGAACAGCGGTTTTATCTGAAAAAAGAGATCAACTGATGTTGGAAACTTGAAAAACAGACCACATAATTCTTATTATGTTGTCAATTAAGGTGGGGTATGGAAGACAGCGCTATCAGAAGACAATACGAAAACGAGGTACAGGAGATAGACCTGATAGAACTGGCCGGTGTGATCTGGCACAGGATCTGGCTGGTCATTCTTGGGCTTGTCCTTGGAGCGGTCCTCTTCTATGAGGGGACAAAACTCTTAATAACGCCGCAGTATGAGGCGACTTCCACCATCTACATCTTTTCGAAAACCACCAGTATCACCTCGCTTGCGGATCTTCAGCTCGGAAGCCAGCTGGCAGAGGACTTTGAGATCATAGCGACCACGAGGGACGTGGTGGAACGGGTGATAAAGGACCTGGAGCTTGATACGACATATGAAGAGATCGTAAAGCAGATAACTGTCACGAACCCTCAGAGCTCACATATGCTGAAGATCACCGTAAAGGACCCGGATCCGAAGACGGCGGCCGATATAAGCAACGCGCTTTCGGATGAATTAAGGGAGCAGATCGCTGACATCATGAACACGGACAAACCGTCTACGGTACAGAGGGCGGTCGTGCCGACAAAGCAGGCAAGCCCCAACGTTCTGAAGAACACGGTCATAGGGGCGGCGCTCGGCGTAGTCATCGTGGCTGGGATCCTGATCGTAAGGCATCTCATGGATGACACCATCAAGACGAGCGATGACGTGAGGAAGTACCTCAATGTAGATACCCTTGCCGAGGTGCCCTATGTCAAGAGTCAGGCAAGACCGGCAGAAAAGAAGAAACGCAGATCCAAAAGGAGAGACAGATGAGTCCCGTCAGGAGGATAGTGTTTCTGCTCGCTCTTGTGGTGATGGCCATGGGAGCAGGATACATCACATATTACTTCGCTTCCCAGGCTGAGAGAGGTGCCGTCTACTCCGAAATCAGGAGTCTGGTGATAGATGAAAGGCCTGATCAGGATATGGCGTCAA
>Ga0310696_10010639_pt1 | contig 10554 bp, 7 predicted proteins | sample AusTroGonzalo_MG_4_FD_203885 | JGI IMG/M metagenome (GOLD analysis project Ga0310696, IMG submission 203885) | Bovine rumen microbial communities from tropical cattle in Woodstock, Queensland, Australia - Gonzalo_02 (v2) (version 2) | ecosystem: Host-associated > Mammals > Digestive system >... | reverse complement strand
GGACGTGTTCATCAACATCGCCGGCGGCCTACGGGTGACTGACCTGGCGATGGACCTGAGCGTGATTGCCGCTGTGCTCTCGTCGAACGTCGACACGCCCATCGACCAAGGCTGGTGCATGGCCGGTGAGGTGGGGCTCTCTGGTGAGGTGCGCCCCGTCAGCCGCATCGAGCAGCGCATCGCCGAGGCCGAGAAGCTGGGCTTCACCGACATGATCATCCCGAAGTACAACATGCAGGGCTTCGACCGCAAGAAGTTCCATATCGCGTTGCATCCAGTCCGCAAGGTGGAAGAGGCCCTGCGTGAGCTCTTCGGATAGTTTACGACACAATATAAATATGTATATCAAATTAACAACCAAACAGAAACTAGCTTTTATAGGCTGTAAAAAACTGAACGCCCCCCTCGGCGGACTTCCCCAAGCTGGATAAGAGAAATTCAAGATTACGGCAGCTCCGACAACAGTGGCGGCGACTACGACGAGAACGTCTGACAACAACCCATATCCCCTCCCCCGACGGGAGGGGACTTTCATAGGCTAAAAAAATATAAAAGTTAGAGCATGATGAGGATTCTTCGGCAAAAATTCGTATCTTTGCACCACGATTGCGGCAAGCGCATTCAGAAAATAGATAATTTGCAAACATTAATAAATAAATCGACATTTTATTATGACAATCAACGAATTCAACTTTGCCGGTAAGAAGGCAATCGTACGTGTAGACTTCAACGTACCCCTCGATGAGAATGGTAAGATTACTGACGACACCCGCATCCGCGGTGCCCTCCCAACTCTGAAGAAAATCCTGGCCGACGGTGGCGCTACGATCATCATGTCGCACATGGGCAAGCCCAAGGGAAAGGTGAACCCGAAACTCTCTCTCGGACAGATCCGCGAGGCCGTGGAGAAGGCACTCGGCGTGCCTGTAGCTTTTGCTCCCGACTGCGCAAAGGCTGCCGACGCTGCCGCTGCCCTGAAGATGGGCGAGGCCCTGTTGCTGGAGAACCTGCGCTACTATCCCGAGGAGGAAGGCAAGCCCGTCGGTATCGACAAGGCCGATCCAGCCTACGAGGAGGCCAAGAAGGCTATGAAGGCCTCTCAGAAGGAGTTCGCCAAGACGCTCGCCTCGTACGCTGACTGCTACGTGATGGACGCCTTTGGCACCGCTCACCGCAAGCACGCATCTACCGCCGTCATCGCCGACTACTTCGACGCCGACAACAAGATGCTTGGACTGCTGATGGAGAAGGAGGTTCAGGCAGTGGACAACGTGCTGTCGAACATCAAGCGCCCGTTCGTCGCCATCATGGGCGGATCGAAGGTAAGCTCTAAGATCGGCATCATCGAGAACCTGCTCGGCAAGGTGGACAAGCTCATCCTCTGCGGAGGCATGACATACACGTTTGCCAAGGCTCACGGCGGCGAGATCGGACAGTCGATCGTGGAGCTCGACAAGCTAGACGTGGCCCTCGGCGTAGAGGAGCTTGCGAAGAAGAACGGTGTGGAGCTGGTGCTCGGCTCTGACTGCACCGCTACTGACGGCCTCGACTTCGCATCGATGACCGTGAAGCCCGGTGCACAGATCATCAACTGCGCAGCCAACGAGATTCCCGCCAACCTGCAGGGTGTCGACGCCGGCCCCCAGAGCCAGAAGGCTTTCGAGGACGCCATCAAGGGCGCAAAGACCATCCTTTGGAACGGTCCTGCAGGAGTGTTCGAGTGCGATGCATTCACAGCCGGAAGCCGTGCCATCGGTGAGGCTATCGCAGAGGCAACTGCCGAGGGAGCATTCTCTCTGATTGGCGGTGGCGACTCAGTGGCCTGCGTCAACAAGTTCGGTCTGGCCGACAAGGTTAGCTATATCTCCACCGGCGGCGGTGCATTGCTCGAGGCCATCGAGGGTAAAGTGCTCCCCGGCGTGGCAGCAATAAAAGGATAGTTTTTTGGTTAGTACCTTTGGCAATGAACGCATTGCCATCTGAAAAGTGAATCAGGACATCATGAAGTTTGCATTAAAATTTATTGTTCGTTCACTTTTGGTTTTCCTGCTGGCGTCCCAGACGGCGGCAGGAAAAAATTTTATCTACGCCCCCCAGGTGAAGTCGCTGCAGGCCGTTGTGAACCATAATTGGCAGTCGCTGCCCATGATGATGCTCAACTCAAACGACCGCCTCGACGTGGGATTCGACGAGCTGTCGCACGACTACCACCGCTACGTAGTACATATCGAGCGCTGCGAGGCCGACTGGACTCCCTCCGAGGGGCTATTTGAGAGCGACTGGCTCGCAGGATTCAACGACATTGTGATTGACGACTTCGACTACTCGATCAACACCACTGTGCCATACACCCATTACCACTTCTCGCTGCCCAACCCCCAGTGCCAGCTGAAGATGAGCGGCAACTACCGCCTACATGTGGCTGAGGACGGCAGCGGAGAAGACATACTGACCGTAGACCTGATGGTGGCCGAGAAATCGATGCAGCTATCGATGGCCGTCACTACGAATACCGACATCGACACGAACGACCGCCACCAGCAGCTAACTATGGCTGTCGGCTACCGCAACCTGCAAGTCATCCGCCCCGACGAGCAGATACAGACCGTGGTGATGCAGAACGGGCGCGAGGACAACTGGCGGCGCAATGTCGCCCCGACATTCATCACCAACAACGGTCTCGAGTGGAGCCACGCCCGTGAGTTCATCTTCGACGCCGGCAACGAATACCGCAAGTATGAGGTGCTCGACCCCAGCCACCCCACAATGGGAATCGACTTCATCCGCTGGGACGGCGACTACTACCAAGTGTTCCCCTTCCTCTCCGAACCCCGCAGGAACTACATCTACGACGAGGACGCCGACGGCGACTTCATCATCCGCAACAGCGACAATCGCGAGAACGACACCACCAGCGACTACGTGTGGGTGAACTACCGCCTTAAGGCCGACACGCCGCAGCGGGGGCACATCGTGGTCGACGGCCGCTGGACCACCGACTGCGACGCCGATACTTACCGCATGAATTATGATGCCGACGAGGACATCTACACTGTCAGCATCCTGCAGAAACAGGGATATTACTCATATCAGTATCTTTGGGAAGACGAGGACGGCACTCGTCGCGTACTGCCCTCAGAGGGAAACTTTTTCCAGACTGAGAACCGATATCAGGCTCTGGTATACTATAAAGAAACGGGAGGCCGCACCTGGCGGCTGGTAGCCTTCGGACAAATCACTCTTCAGTGACTAACGACTTCTGCCGCAGGTGACTCTTCCTCAGACGGTACACCTCCGGAGTCATCTTATGCTCGTGATAAAACGTCGCGATGAAATAGTTGGTAGTCACGAACCCACACTCACCGGCTATCTCCTCAACATCCTTCTCAGAAATCTTCAGCAGCTTCTCCGCCTTCTGAAGCATCAGCTTCTTTGCAAGCGGCCGGGGATTCTTGAATATATTGCCCAGCATCAGCTTGTAGAACGGCTGCAGTTCCATGCCTGCTGCACCACAGAGGTCGCGCATCGTCAGCTTTCCGTCCTCATTGTCCAGCACCACAGGAATGATCTTCTCCATTGTTTCGATGAACTCAGGTGTCAGCGAACTCGACAGGTTCGAGTCTGTCATGCCCTTATATTCCTCGGGCGATGGCTCCAGCACCACCGAGCCCTGCCTGCTGCAATGCTCGGCAAAGAGACGGATGTTCCTCACCACCCCCCTCTCCTGGGCGTTACGGGTGGCGCGCATGCCTACGTTCTTAATATAATAATATGTGTTCACACCGACCAACAACAGAATCACCATTCCAAACAGCATCAACACGCCCGTGGTGCGCCACCAAGGCTCATGCACGTTTACCACCCACATGTAAGGCTCCGTATTCCATACGTCGGGAATCATCGACGTCTGCACTTCGACAGTGTACGACCCCGGCTTCAGCGCCACCATCGGCAGGTGGAGCATGCCCCTTGAGTCGACTAGGCCACCGGAGTTATATGTCGACAGCATACGCCACTGGTTGTCAAGGCCGCTTATGCGGGCCCGGTAGTAGGTCTGTTGAGGGCGGAAATAGTTAAGCGCCGTAAAAGTCAGAGTCACGGAGTTCTGGTTGAAGTCGAGGTTTATCTCCGAGGTGCGCGACAGGGCCTTATCAAGGATTACGTTACCGTCGAGTTTATCCCCGGTCCTCATGATGTTGCCGTTCACCATCAGCCTGATGAGCTTCGGGTATATCTCGTATGTCGCACCCTCCACTACCGTAGTCATTTTACCGGGATTGAACTCCAATACGTGGTCAAGCATCTGCATGGAGATCGTACCGTCTGACAGCTTTACAGCCTTACCGTTGACGAACGACTCGATGGGAATGTTGTCCCACGTGTTGTAACTATTGATGTATCTCAGACGGTTATCATCTATCAACATACAACAGAGGCCGTAGCTGGTGCCCACCCAAATGTTGTGCAGATTGTCCTCGATGATGGTGTGGATCACGTTGTTCAGCAGGCCGTCGCTTCGGGTATACACCACGGGCAGATTGTCGCTGGCGCTCTTGTATAGCTGCAAACCCGATGACGTTCCTACCCACTCCCATCCACGGGAGTCACGGAACACGCAGTTAACCCTTTTACTCCGGTAGGTCGTCTGGGGCTCCGGCATGTTGTCGAATACCTCGGCCATCTTCAGCGCATGGGGGTTGTCCCACGGGTATACCTTGAAGGGAGAGGGTTGCGGACGGGAATATAGCAGTCCGCGCCTCTCAGTGCCTATCCACATGCCGCCCTGCTTGTCGAAACACATCGCGTTGATGTCCGTCAGCAGCTTCCCGCCGCTAGCCAGCGTCAGTTCCTGCACATGTTCCAGTTCCTCCGTCTTCAGGTCACACGTCCAGTAGCCATAGGCCGAAGGCACATAGAGCAGACCTTCATGCGCGGCCAGGTTGCTCAGGTAATAAGGGGTCTTCAGCAGGGTCTTCCACGTGTGGTTCCCGATGTCAAATTTCAGCAGTATGCCCTCGTTCTGTCCGTTGCGTATCTGAAATAGTGTGTTACCGGCAATCAGCGTAACCGACGAACCGCCGTAGTGGGCCTCGTCTTCCTTGCCGTAAGCCTTGCCCTCATACACCTTCTTCCCCGTTTGCAGATCGACCATCTCCAGCAGGCCGTTCTCAAAGAACATCAGCAGATACCTCTCAGCATATATCTCCATGTCCTGCAGGTTCAGGTCTCGGCGCACTGGCCATGTCTGCTTCGATTCCACATTGTATAGCCCCCTCTCGGTCAATAGCCACACGATGTTAGCACTATCCACGAACAGGTCCTCCACGCGATCCTCCATCCCGAACTCCTTGAACACATCCTCTATTGAGTCCACAAACTTCTCAGTAATGAGATTTACGCACGTCACGCTATGGGTGTCCTTAAGCCACAAGTGGTGGAAGCGGTCGAAATACAGGTGGTAGTTACCCTTGTAACAGTCCAACTTATATACATTCTCCGTACTGGGATCAATGAAGTTGAAGTTATTGCCGTCGAAAAAGTTTATCTGGCCCATCGTCGTGATCACAAGCCTTCCCGTCTTTGTGCAGCAGATGGTTTGTGCACTATTGTCAGCCAGACCGTTAGAGGCATTGTACACATAGAAGCGGTTTTCCCTCGCCTGCGTCTGCAGTGAGAAAGCCAGCCCTAACGCTACCACGACATAGCCCAAATACCGTCTAATAATCATAAACGACACAATTTCGCTGCAAATTTACAAAATAATTCTGATAATCCGCACTTTTCAAATAAAAAATATCCGCAAATGCTGCTTCAAACATTTGCGGAATCTCTTTGTGACTCCCGCGGGATTCAAACCCACAACCTTCTGATCCGTAGTCAGATGCTCTATTCAGTTGAGCTAGGGAGCCTCCTTAATGCATCATTTCTGATTTGCGGGTGCAAAGGTATGAACTTTTTTTGATTCCACCAAATATTTCCCCGACTTTTTTTAGTTTTTCTTAAATTTTAAGTTCCTTCAGTATCTCAGACATACGCTGGCGGTTCTTTATCTGCATAGGCACAAGAGGCAAACGGAGCACATTCTGTATGAAGCCCATCTCCGAGAGCATTGCCTTCACACCGGCAGGATTGCCGTCGACAAAGAGCAGCGAGAACAGGTCAGTAAAACGGTGATGAATCTTGCGAGCAGGGTCGTACTCGCCACGCATCTGCAGACGAATCATCTTAGAGAACTCCTTCGGCAGGGCGTTTCCAATAACGGAGATGACTCCGACAGCACCACAACTGACCATCGGGAAAGTAAGTGAGTCGTCACCGGAGATGACATCGAAGTCGCGGGGCTTGTTCTTTATAATCTCGTCTACCTGCTCCAGATTACCGCTGGCCTCCTTGATGGCAACAATATTCTGGCAGTCGCGGGCCAGGCGCACAGTGGTTTCTGCCTTGAGGTTAACTCCAGTACGACCAGGCACATTATAAAGCACCACAGGCAGACTGGTTGCAGCAGCGATGGCCTTAAAGTGCTGGTATAGCCCTTCCTGAGAGGGCTTATTATAGTAAGGGCATACGCTAAGTACACCATTAACTCCACGGAAGTCACCAGTCTGAAGCTCCTTCACCACGGCGGCAGTGTTATATCCGCCACAACCCATGAGGATAGGAACACGGCCTCTGACCTTCTCGACAACCAGATCCTTGATCTTCAGTTTCTCCTCGGGACTCAATGTGGGGGTCTCGCCTGTGGTGGCAAGTATGCATAGGAAGTCGGCACCGTTGTCCAATTGGTATTCAACGAGTCGCAAAAGTGACTCATAGTCTACCGAACCGTCCTGTTTAAATGGGGTTATCAGGGCTATGCCAAGTCCCTTAAAGATATTGTGTACCATACCGTCTTTTTTCTAATCGGCTGCAAAGGTACAAAAATAACCGCAGATTACGCAGATTATACAGATTTTTTTGTTCAAATCTGCGAAATCTATGCAATCTGCGGTTTTATGCAGATTTTATTCAGCCTTGAAGAGGTCTTTTATTCCTCCGATAGAACCTAAGAGGTTCGTAGCTTCGTAGGGCAGGTAGACGGTCTTGGTCTTGTCACCCTCGGCCAGCTCCTGCATCATCTGGATGTATTTCTGGGCAAGCAGGTAGTTGGCAGGATTTGTGGACTTACCCACAGCCTCGGAAATAAGTTCGATTGCCTTGGCCTCTGCCTCAGCCTTTCGGATACGGGCCTGGGCCTCACCTTCTGCCTCAAGGATAGCCTGTTCCTTGGCAGCCTGAGCCTTATTGACGATAGCAGTCTTCTCACCTTCTGATGCCAATATCTCTGCGGCCTTCTGTCCCTCTGAGGTCAGAATCTGGGCACGCTTGTTACGCTCTGCCTGCATCTGCTTCTCCATAGCGGTCAACACGGAGTCGGGAGGTGTTATGTCCTGAAGCTCCACACGATTAACCTTTACGCCCCACTTGTCGGTGGCATCGTCAAGCACGGCAGAGAGTTTCTTATTAATTGTGTCACGTGAGGTAAGAGTCTCGTCAAGCTCCAACTCACCGATGATGTTACGCAACGTGGTCTGCGTCAGTTTCTCAATGGCATTGGGCAGGTTGTTGATCTCATAAGTGGCCTTGAAAGGGTCTACAATCTGGAAATAAAGCAGCGCGTTAATCTCTGTCTGCACATTGTCCTTGGTAATCACATTCTGTTTTGGGAAATCGTAGACCTGTTCGCGCAGATCGATGGTGGTAGAGTACTGATACCGTCCATGATTCAACACCACGATTGACTTGGCGCGGTCAATGAACGGGATAATGATGTTGATACCGGGCTTCAGGGTGGCATAATAGCGTCCGAGCCGCTCCACAATCTTCGTTTCCGACTGCGGGATGATCACGAGTGCCATCTTTGCGAAGAGAATCACACAGATGACGATGGCAATAAATACATAAGTCATAATGTCCATAATTTAATTAACGATTTAAAGATTTACGATTTAATTGTTTCTACTGTAATGATGGTACTCTCACGTCCTACAACACACACATTTGTGCCTGCAGGAATGTCTTGAGACTCGTTGGTGACAGCCTTCCAAATATCACCGTCGATCTGTACACGGCCGTAGCTGTCAGCTTTTACTGTCTCAACTACCCTGCCCTGACGATTCATTAAGGCATCGGCATTGCTCACACGGTTGTCCTCACCCTTGTGCAAATAACGCTGGGCAAAAGGACGTACCCAGAATAGGCTGATCAGTGAGAACACCGCGAAGGCCAACAACTGCATATAGATGCCGCCGCCCACAGCCGCCGTGATGGCAGCAAAGACGGCCCCGATGGAGAAACAAATGATGAAGAAGTCACCTGCCATCAACTCCAGAATCAGACATACGACGGCTATCACCGCCCACATCTGCCATAAGTGTTGTGCTAAATAATCAATCATACTTTTTATATTTTAAAAGTTTAATGTATTTCGTAATCCAATCATATATGCAGAGTTCAAAGTGTCAACACAAAATCGTCCCAATCTTTCGATGAGCCTTTTTGACCAAAGACCTTCGAATAGAGTCGGCTACGAGTAGATGCCACGCTCTCCTTCGAATGGGCCGTCAGCAGAGCGATGTCCTTTGGTTGGATCCTCACCTTGATGAGCAGGCTGACGTGATAATCCTGTTCCGACATACGGTAGAGGCTATAGAGTTTCTCCGTGAAGCCCGTATAGATACTGTTTACCATTTCTGCTAATTCCGTCCAATCATGATGTGTCAGGCTGCGACCGTTATTCAGGCAATCCTGTATACGATGGTATATATCTGAAGAGAATATGACAGTCTCGGCCTGCTGACGCTTCTCGTTCTCAATCATCGCCACCTTATTATTATAATAAAGCGTGGCTTTCTTCTCTTCCAGTTCCAAACGCAAGAGTGAGTTCTCATCACCTAGTTTCTGCAGCAATGTCTCCAACTCTCGGATCTTCGCTTCGTTCTGTGCTATGCTCTGCTGGCTTTGGGCCTCCTGCTGTGCCTGCATAAGTCGTATCTTATCAAGACGATCTTGAAGAACGATCACCTTGCGGCGGCTGTTCTGAACAGTGACTACGAAGAGTACAGCGTAAAGCACAATTCCTATGAGTATTTCGTAAATCATAGCGCAAAGGTAAAAAGAAAAACTGAATTCGCCAAATATTTTCGTTCGCAATAGTTTGCAAATGTTTTTTCAGTTCGCAAAAGTTTGCAAAAGGCAATAATCGGGCGATATAATCGTTATTATTACTGATGAATTATTCATTTGCAAGATATATATGTCTGTTTATGGCGGTGCTTTCGAGCACAGTACTTATGGCCGACGGCTTTACCTTGAAGGGTAAGGTGGTCGATGAAGACGGACAAGCATTGGAACTGGTGACGGTATCATGTCTTGCACAGGGAAAGGTGACAATGACCAACCTGAAGGGACAGTTCAGCCTCGACATGCAGAGCGCAGACTCAGTTGAGGTCAGGTTCTCTATGATAGGCTACGGAGTACGTAAGCGCGTGTTCCGCAAACCGAAGGGAAAAATCACCGTACAGATAGTGATGCACCCGATGGAAGCTCTGCAGGAGGTCACAGTGACTCAACGCAGGCGGCAGACATCGCAGACGGAACAACTCGACATAAAAGATATCCGCTCAGTACCCTCGTCATCCGGAAATGCCGTTGAGGAACTTATTCAACAACAAGCTGGTGTGTCAACACACAATGAGTTGTCATCGCAATACAACGTACGTGGTGGATCGTTCGACGAAAACTCTGTGTACATCAACGGAGTGGAAGTGTATCGACCTTTGCTCGTGAGTAGCGGTCAACAAGAGGGCCTCTCAATCATAAACCCCGACATGGTGGAGAAAATTGGTTTCTCGACAGGCGGTTTCGCAGCAAAATACGGAGACAAAATGTCATCAGCTCTCGACATCACCTACCGACAGCCTAAGAGACTAGAGGGTACCGTTACCGCCTCTCTCCTCGGAGCAAGCGGATATTTGGGTTACGGTAACAAGCAGTTCTCCATGAGTCACGGAATAAGATATAAAACGAACAAGTACCTATTAGGCTCTCTCGAAACAACTGGAGAATATCAACCAAATTTCCTTGATTATCAGACATATATATGCTTTAAACCTAATAGCAGATGGACTGCAGAGATTATCGGATACCTGTCGGACAATCATTACAACTTCACACCCAAGACAAGAGAAACATCCTTCGGTACGATGGCCGATGTGAAGTCATTCCGTGTCTATTTCGACGGTCAGGAGAAAGATGTATTCCAGACCTATTTCGGCACAGCATCCATCACACGCTCATTCGGTGACTCCACAAAGATCAAATTTCTTACCTCCGCCTTCCATACAAAGGAGAAGGAGACGTACGACATTCTTGGTCAGTATTGGCTTGACGATACACAGTCGAGCGAGAGTTTGGGCGTAGGAACATATATGGAACATGCACGCAACTACCTGACAGCCAACGTGGTAAGCCTGAAACTTATCGCCAACCACCGCACTCGGCACCACGACCTTG
>Ga0310696_10010638_pt1 | contig 10554 bp, 6 predicted proteins | sample AusTroGonzalo_MG_4_FD_203885 | JGI IMG/M metagenome (GOLD analysis project Ga0310696, IMG submission 203885) | Bovine rumen microbial communities from tropical cattle in Woodstock, Queensland, Australia - Gonzalo_02 (v2) (version 2) | ecosystem: Host-associated > Mammals > Digestive system >... | reverse complement strand
CCGGTCTACAAGACCTGGCGCTTGAACGAGAAACACTACGGCGCACTGCAAGGACAGAACAAGAAAGAAGCGGTGGCTGTTTATGGCGAGGAGCAGGTCACCAAATGGCGCCGCAGCTACGATGTGCAGCCGCAGCCGCTCTCCGACGACGACCCGCGCCACCCGAAGTTCGACATCCGTTACCAGGACATCAAATTCAAGGCCGCCCGCCCCGCCACCGAATCGCTGATGGACGCCACCAAGCGCATCATCCCGTTGTGGAACGTCAGCATCGTGGAGTCACTGCGCCAATACAAGCAGGTGATGGTCGTGGCGCACGGCAACAGCATCCGCGGCATCATCAAATTCATGAAGAACATGTCGAACGAGGAAATCATCAAGCTCAACATCCCCACCGGCGTGCCCTATCTGTTAGAGTTGGACAGCGAGATGCAGGTCATCAGCGACCGCTACCTCGGTCTCTCCGAAGAAGAGCTGAAGGCCAAGCAAGAAGGCGTGGCCAACCAGACGAAAGCGTAAAACGGCTGTTGCCATTAGCTTTCAACTGTTGGCTAATGATTTTAGCCCTGTAAGATCTCGACAAAATCCTCAGGAAGGATGACATTTTCAACATCTATTGCCCCGGCGAACAGCGGGGCAATTTCGTTTATTGTAAATCCCGCGATGCCGCAACCGATTTTGGTCACGAGAAACTTCATTTCGGGATGCTGTTTCGCAAACGCGATGAACTCATCCACATAGGGCTTGATGGCATCAGCACCGCCATGCATCGTAGGGATGCCGTAGCTTTGTCCTTGCAGTCCCACGCCCTGTCCCCACACCGCGCCGAAGCGGTTGTAGGCCAGAAGCGCCGCGCCGCCGCCATGCGAACCGGCGAGGTTGCTGCCAAAAACGAAGATCTCGTTCTCCTTCAATTCGGAGATTCTTTCGGGGGTGAATTCTCTGGTGTACATGATCGTGAATAATTTTCGCAAACCTTAGGTTTACCGCCGCAAAAATAAACAAAAAAAGGACACATCAAACAGGCTTGAAAAAAGTCGCAACTGGTTCGGTTTCCTGCGCAGCAATGTTGTATCTTTGCGGTCTGAAACAGTTTTGCCAGATTGTCGAATGCGTTGGCCACGGTTGTGAATTGCTTTCAAAAGTTTTGTACATTTGCGGTCTGAAACAGTTAATAATCCAAAAAGGCCTTCGCGTATGCGGTTGTGAATTGCTTTCAAAAGTTTTGTACATTTGCGGTCTGAAACAGTCCTCACCGGCGAAGATTTGTCATATTATTAGTTGTGAATTGCTTTCAAAAGTTTTGTACATTTGCGGTCTGAAACAGTTCCGCAACCGTTTCCTGTACCTCACACCTGTTGTGAATTGCTTTCAAAAGTTTTGTACATTTGCGGTCTGAAACAGTTCTTCATATCCGTCCATTTTTTTCCTTCCGGTTGTGAATTGCTTTCAAAAGTTTTGTACATTTGCGGTCTGAAACAGTTTTCCGCTGGTATTTGTCGTAGTCCTTGAGTTGTGAATTGCTTTCAAAAGTTTTGTACATTTGCGGTCTGAAACAGTACGCCGTCAACTGCAGCGAGCACATTGAAAGTTGTGAATTGCTTTCAAAAGTTTTGTACATTTGCGGTCTGAAACAGTCATCAGGTTCCGGTACCTTGACGCGTAACGTTGTGAATTGCTTTCAAAAGTTTTGTACATTTGCGGTCTGAAACAGTAATAGAATTGTGGGGTTGTATAATGAGGGGGTTGTGAATTGCTTTCAAAAGTTTTGTACATTTGCGGTCTGAAACAGTACAAATAAGATGTATCAATTAACCGAATCAGTTGTGAATTGCTTTCAAAAGTTTTGTACATTTGCGGTCTGAAACAGTTATTATGAATAGGTGTTTATCTGACATCTGTTGTGAATTGCTTTCAAAAGTTTTGTACATTTGCGGTCTGAAACAGTAATCTGATTGCCACGGGTTTTATATTGGGCGTTGTGAATTGCTTTCAAAAGTTTTGTACATTTGCGGTCTGAAACAGTATAGTAGCAGTACCATTAATATTAACGGCTGTTGTGAATTGCTTTCAAAAGTTTTGTACATTTGCGGTCTGAAACAGTAGGCCGTCGGCACACTGTCAGACGAGTATAGTTGTGAATTGCTTTCAAAAGTTTTGTACATTTGCGGTCTGAAACAGTCAACAGGCGGCGGTGCAGGACGGCGGCGCAGTTGTGAATTGCTTTCAAAAGTTTTGTACATTTGCGGTCTGAAACAGTACACCCCTTAAAACCCCTTAAAACCCATTAGTTGTGAATTGCTTTCAAAAGTTTTGTACATTTGCGGTCTGAAACAGTAAAGGCACGTTCGAGCTCACCGACCTCGACGTTGTGAATTGCTTTCAAAAGTTTTGTACATTTGCGGTCTGAAACAGTGCTCATGGTGCGCTCCACACCGCGCTGGACGTTGTGAATTGCTTTCAAAAGTTTTGTACATTTGCGGTCTGAAACAGTTCAAAGGCTGGAATGTTCAGCATTCCAGGAGTTGTGAATTGCTTTCAAAAGTTTTGTACATTTGCGGTCTGAAACAGTAGTGTTAAGGGATTAGAAATTAAGACCTATGTTGTGAATTGCTTTCAAAAGTTTTGTACATTTGCGGTCTGAAACAGTAGCAGTTGTACTCTCATTTTGGCGTTAGATGTTGTGAATTGCTTTCAAAAGTTTTGTACATTTGCGGTCTGAAACAGTTGGCTTGCTTGTCTTTATTTACAGCATAATGTTGTGAATTGCTTTCAAAAGTTTTGTACATTTGCGGTCTGAAACAGTTTATATCAAGTAGGATTCGCGCCAGACAAGTTGTGAATTGCTTTCAAAAGTTTTGTACATTTGCGGTCTGAAACAGTCTAGTAATTTGATAACTTGAGAAGAATAAAGTTGTGAATTGCTTTCAAAAGTTTTGTACATTTGCGGTCTGAAACAGTTTTGACGGTCACGTAGTTGCGCTCCGGCGGGTTGTGAATTGCTTTCAAAAGTTTTGTACATTTGCGGTCTGAAACAGTGTACCACGACGACGAGACGCACGCCGTCAAGTTGTGAATTGCTTTCAAAAGTTTTGTACATTTGCGGTCTGAAACAGTATGATCCTGATAATTGTGATGGTAATCTCCGTTGTGAATTGCTTTCAAAAGTTTTGTACATTTGCGGTCTGAAACAGTATTATAAGCTCCTTATTGCGACCCATATCGTTGTGAATTGCTTTCAAAAGTTTTGTACATTTGCGGTCTGAAACAGTCTCAGATAAACAAGGAGATACTTAACGCCAGTTGTGAATTGCTTTCAAAAGTTTTGTACATTTGCGGTCTGAAACAGTGTCTTGACCGCGCTCAACTCCTTGGATCCTGTTGTGAATTGCTTTCAAAAGTTTTGTACATTTGCGGTCTGAAACAGTATGTATAATAGTAAGGTATTATGGTGTAGTGTTGTGAATTGCTTTCAAAAGTTTTGTACATTTGCGGTCTGAAACAGTCTGACAAGTTGCAGATCCCCGGCCTCATAGGTTGTGAATTGCTTTCAAAAGTTTTGTACATTTGCGGTCTGAAACAGTACAGAGCTTAAGACTTCTTGCTGCAACCTGTTGTGAATTGCTTTCAAAAGTTTTGTACATTTGCGGTCTGAAACAGTTGATAGGGAGTTGCTAACACCTGAAGTCTGGTTGTGAATTGCTTTCAAAAGTTTTGTACATTTGCGGTCTGAAACAGTACAAGTACCGAAAAACATTAAAAAACAACGATTTAGCAGACGTTTCAGAAACGAAAAAAGTCGCCCCGAAAGGCGGCTTTTGTGTTTTGTGAGAACCATTTTTCACATTCTATGACGTAGTCCGAAATGCGTCAACATCACTAAAAAAGTTCCAACTGCTGGCATGGCTGCTCCACTTTCGTCTGCTTCCGGCTATGGAAAATCTCTATCTCCCCAAATTGCTTGTCCGTGATGCATATAATGCCGATGTCGCCAAACTCGGGCAAAAACGACTTCACTCGTTTGATATGCACATCTGCGTTCTCGCGACTGGCGCAATGCCGCATGTATATGGAAAATTGAAACATCGTGAAACCGTCTTTCAATATCTTCTTACGGAAATCGGCATAAGCCTTGCGCTCCTTTTTTGTTTCGGTCGGAAGATCAAAAAGCACCAGCACCCACATGATCCGATATTCACTGAAACGCTCGGTCTTCATATTTCAGGATAGACCAATTTGCGGTTCTCGCCACTGAAACAGCGAGCCAAAGATGCCGCCGTCTGCCCCGCCGCCAGCATAAGAGGACTTCTCTGGCCATTGATTCGAACATCCAGTACTGGAATAGACAGCATAACTCGTTTTATATCGGGAGTCAGTTCATCGGGATAACCATACTCATCAGTGTAACCCACCACCAGTTCATCTACATACGGGCGATATGGTTCCATAATGTCATCTGCCAAGCAATAGGCATTATATCGATTATGGTGGTGGATGCCCAACGTGGGCAACAACCCTGAAGCCACCAATGAACGAGCGACAACCGCTCTAAGTATAGCATAGCCGTAATTGAGCAGATTATTGGGAGAGACGCCGTCCCTATCACGTGTGAAATCTTCTACCTCGGGAAACATGTTTTTCCAATAATAGGCAGCCGCACGTCCTTCTAAATTGTCAGAGTCTCCGCTTCGGACATCACTCTTCCATTTCAGCATATTTCCAATCTCTACATCTCTGTATTTCTTCAACACAGCAGCTTGATTACCAATTTTAGCCTGCACCGTCTGCTGCCACAACTGTTTCTTCAACGGTAGCGATGCATCCAACTGTTGACGAAACCGTTCGTTCAGAATCGTGTTTCCACACAAAGGAAGAAATAAGCCAACCGGCAAATGGCTTTTGTCACAAGTGATAACGGCACAATTATTATCCAACAAAGCCTCCATCAACCCTTGGGTAAGGGTTATCTGCTTATTGTCCAAAACCACCACACCTATGTCCTCAATCGGAATTGTCTTTACAGCATCTGCCTTGAAAGTATCTGGTAATTCGTCGTTTTTCTCCACCTGCGGCAGCTTGATGACCAGTTGCTCGTTTTTGAGCGACAGATAAGCGGGATTGTTGAAACAGAGGGTACGTTTTATCATAATTATTCATCTAACATCCGTTCTTGGGCAAGTTCCGGATTTTCAATCTCTTCTAATCTATCATAACCCACTTGGGCCAGCCATTGTTTGAACGGCTCAGCTTTAGGTGATGGAATGGATTGGATGATGCGAAAGAGGCTTTTTACATTGGCCGCCAAGGTTTTGCGCTTTTTCCCTGTCTCAGTCAGCATTTCTATCAGGGGACAATTTGTCCCCAGGTAGAGGGCCAACGCCTCATCCCTTTTACGCATTTTTTTTAGATAGTCTGTGGGATTGGTCGAATCCGTCAATGCGCCAACCACGTCCACCACTGAAAAATACCACTGTTCTTCTTGTTCGTTCCATTTGGAACGGATTTTTTTGTCTTGAAATAGTTTGATGTTACTCATAGTTTTTGTCCGTTTAGTTCAATAATGTTACCCAGTCTGCCAACCTTGATAGGAACGCATATCTCTTTAATCATTTCGCCAGTCCATGATCTTTGTGCTTTATTATTACTTCCAAGTTCTGTGGTTTGCAATATTGGGTTAGCGATGATTTCAGGAACAAAATGTCCCTCATTTCCTGTGCAACTAACCATCTTGTATATCCGTTTCTTATCCACCTTCTTTATTCCTTCTTTCAATTCCTCATTAGTCGGCAGATACACCAAATCATTCGGTGAAAGTATAAAGAGTAGCTTTGCACCAGTAGCCACCAAACTTTCTTCCTTTAAATACATCTCAATGTTGTAACGCCATTGTTTCCCATACTTTTTCTGGCAATCAATCATCACATTGAGCGGAATGGTCAGATATGAACGTACCTTATTGGTTTCGCCTGTTTCTTTGTTCAGTTTCTCGGAACTGAAAACGGCAAAGAACAAATTAGTGCCTTTTGCAGCCTCCACAAACTTGGCTGATTTGTTCCCTTTTTGTCCGACTGCAAATTTATCGGCCTTTTCATAAACACGTACTTTAGCAATCGGTTTATGGAACTTCCCACCACTAAGGGTTATGATATTGCGGTTCATTTCGTCAATGCCATCTGGGGAGAATGCCAACTCTGAATCCCCTCCCTTTGATGCCAAATGTGCCAATAGTATCTTCTGTATGCCAGTATCGGTAAGGCTTTCCAAGATCTTTTTCTTGTCGAAAGAAGTGTCTATCGGCTTGCGTGTAGCAAAGTATCGTTCATTAGTCTCTTTGGTAAAATAGTAAACTTCTATCTTTGACAGGTTAACATCCGACCAGATGTCTTTATTTTCCTCTACGTATTTCTTGATATATTTGGCATCTCGTCCATCCCTCAGCAATTCTTTTACTTTTGCTTTGAAGTCCTTATTCACAATGCGTTCAGTATTCTTTATGGCTTCATTCAAAGAAACCGTCTTTTTCATTCGCAAGTTCACTTCACCAAATACTGTATCCTTATGCATCGACTTGCGCACAGCCCAACTGTCACCCTTTTGTTGAGGCATTAGAACTTTCTTCCCGTTCTCATCGTAATGCTGGTAATGATTGGTGGTCTTGTTGATCACTCGCAAGTTCTGCTTGAAACTGACAACAATGTCTTCAAGGGTTTGTTTTGTATCTGTGGTGAAGGAATCCCAAGGTTTGATGAACTCTTTGGCAATTTCACGTTCTTTACCATCAATAACCGTTTTCTCAAATCTGCGCAATTTGCGTTGCAACTGATAGCGGTTGGCGTTATGCCTGGAATGAGCGGCCTCGTTGTTAAGAAGATTCACATGGTCGCGTGTGGCGCAAGCAATCACTATGGCATCCATCGCGTGATGACGATGGTCAATACGCTTTTTGCGGAAACCTCTTTGCAATTCAAGCGGCATTTGCGGAATCAGATGGCCTTCGGCACTTGTAGTTGTGAAGCAACCCTTACCTGTCAATTCATTCAGACGCTGGAATCGAGGCAAGATGATACTGTTCCAAACCTCGCTCATGCCCCAATCTTTTTTCAAACGGTCAGTAATCGTACCGTTGCATGCAATCAAGTTCTTCGAAACGGCCTCCTGTTCATATTCGCCATTTTCGAGCTTTTCGCGCACAATGTTGGAAAGCAGCCCTTTCACAACCTTGCTGATGTATCGGCTATCGTTCATCTGACGCTCAATGAAACCGTCAGGTATGTCGTCCATCAGCAGCTTTTTCATCTTCGTGCGGTTGTTTGTATAGTGGTCTTTTACAAACTTCTCGTAAGCCTCAACCGAAAGGATTTCAACCACCTTTCCCTGACTCAACTGCACCTTCTCTCCGTGATGTGCCTTGATAAACTCGTAGCCAAGCTGTCTGTCTTTCAGTTTGTTCACTTCAGCTTCACAGATCACCTTATTGCTGAATGAGTCATCAAAGTAGCGCGATTGGGGAATCACATGCTCAATCTCGTAGGTCGAGGTGAACAGTTTGCCAAGCGGGATCATCTCACCGGTATAAGGCGAGCGGTATTTCTGTTCCAACCAACATTTATATTTGATAATTTCAGTCTTTGAGGGCTGAGCTTTTTGGGAAATTTTGCTGATAAAATCATAATCCTTGTCATCTTTAGAAAGATTATCGAGTGCATTTTCCTCATAAATCCGCAAAATATCCTGCTGGCTCGGCGAATACGGGCGCACATTCTCAATCCCCATTTCTGGGTCCATAAACTCCATCAGCATTGTCTTGATGCGCAAGTTGGTGTTCTCGTTCTCCAATATGCGCTCCGTCATCTTCTTCCGCTTGTCGGCAGGGTTTTTCATCTCACGTCCAAGCTCCACGTGAATCTCGTCAATCCGCCCCTCATGTTTCCATATGTCACGAACGGTTCGCAGTGTCTCAGTAATCACTTGCTCCACTATGGGATTGCGCAACGAATGCTGTTTGAATGCTTTCAAATAATCGTCAATAGCTTCAGGTGTCTCCCATTTCTCAATCTCTTTGGCTTCCGAATGACGGTTGTAAACGATATAGCAGGCCAGCCAAACGGGCAACCCTCTGAAATGCGTGATTTCGGTCAGATTGATGACTTTTTCGCGAACGCGATTTTTGATAGTCTCGTCGTATTCGCCAGTCAACATCTTGTCAATACGTTTTTTCGTTTTGGCATCAATGCTACTCTCGTCCCAATACTTTCCCATCCTCATCAGTGGCAACAACTTTTTGATGGCCTTCTCAGAATAGGAACCATAATCTTTCGGGAATGGCTTGATTTTGCTGAACAATTCGACGAAATCATCTGTCAGTCCATGCTTTTCGGCGAACGACTTCAAAGCCTTGCTGATCTCAATCTTGTCTTCAACCGAATAGAGAATATGCCAAAGATGCATCTCCGTCTCGTGTGACAGGAACTCATGGTTCACATTGCATTTATCTAATCCATTGAGAATACCAGCTCTAGTTTCATTACACGGATAAGGTTTGTCCTCCACATAGTTCCATCGGTAAGCGTATTGTTCTTGCCCCTTCTGTTTCTTTATTTTGAAGTAGGAGTTCAACAACGTGTCTTGCTTGATGCCCGCTCTGTCGTTCAGCCAATCGAACAGATTGACATAGTCATCTTCGGTTTTCAAAAACTCGTTGGTGACATCCACATCGGTCTGTAGTTTTCCGCCGATTTCTTTTTCTCTCTCAAAAATCCTCAAATTCTGCATAAACTGCCACAATCTGAACTCTTGGAACAGCGGATTCGACTTGGCGATGCACTTCACAGGATGTCCATTGCCGTCAGCGTCATAACGTGTTTCGTAAGGGCAGTCGCTAATCAGTGATTTCTTGCTCTTCAGCGGGCGCTGGTAAAACAAGATGTCGTTCACAAACAGATTGACAAAATCAGGCTTGGCGATATTGTTGCGATGCGCCTCGTTATTGGGATAAAGCTCTTCTATGCAGCTCAAATACAAAGCTTCATCTTGAAGTTCTGGAATAAATTCCTGCTGTTTTCTTAGTATCTGGATCAGTTCATCCTTATAGAACTTACGTTCCACAGTACGAACCAGTTTTCCGATAATCTTTTGATCTGGCTTTTGTAGCAGAGTGTCGTAGATGTAGCAGCCGACAGTCTTATGGCTATTTTCAAGATCAGCCTCCGTTTTCTTCTTCATTAAAGTCCAGTCGTCTTCCTTTGGGGCACGGAACGAGCGTTTGATATTACCTTCCTTATCTTTTTTAGGTAATCCATCTTTATCTAACTCGGTGGTTACAATAAACTCTTTCATCTTTCCCACCCAATCAAGTGGTTCCTTGCTGGTGCGACGATAAATCATTCCGTTCTCCATGTGAACATTATACCAAACTTCGTCGCCTTTTTTCTCGTTGGTGGCCTCAACTGAAACCACTTTCTGGGCGAGGTATTCAACGAGCTTGTCTTCTTGTTCCTCTTCTTCGCCTCGCAGTTGGTAGTATCCGCGCTTTTGGTTGAATTGCAACAATATCCACGCAAGCTCTTCCTTGGTGATCTTTTGCGACAGGGCTTTCTTTCTCAAAAAGTAGATAGTCCAATCGTAAGGCACTTTTTTACCATCTGCCACAAGTTGAGGCTGATTAACTGCAAAATCAGCTAGCATCTCTTTAATAGAGTCTTGAAACAAGAACTCCATCTTTCCATCCTCCGTTTTACGCCAAGGCAACTTCGGTTCACTATTTTTGGCAAACTTTCCGTATCTATCAATTTGGTCATCAAAATGTTTTGGCAAAAAGCCAATGATTCTTAGCACACGAAGCAATCTCTCGCGACGCAACAAGTTTCGCTCATGTAAACGGCGAATACTTCTATAACCCGTCCTCACAGCTGTCTGCGAAACAGAGTTTCCCTTATCAAAATCACCAAGAATGTCTGCAGACATCGGAATGATTCTGCTGCCAGCCGCACTGATTCCAACAGGTTTCAAAAATGTAGTTTCATCGTTGCGAGTTGCTGTTTCCGCATTCACCACCGCCCAGCCGATACTGTTTGTTCCTAAATCCAATCCAAGAATTTTCTTCATAATTGCATGCATTATATTTTCCGCAAAAATAGTATTTTTCAAGATTCTAACGAAAATTATTGTATTTTTGCCGCAAACTTTTGAAGCAATTCACAATAAGGATTATTCCGTTGTGAAAACATCTAAAGCGGGGCTTAAACGCCTCGCTTTATTTTTCACAATCACTGAAATATATAAGAAAAACGTTCGCTACCTCTTATCCCTCGCCCCCTTCGCGAACTCAAACAACTCCAACGGCAGATGACAATAGCCGTCGGAGTGCTTGTCCAAATAATCCTGGTGGTACTCGTCAGCGGGGAAAAAATTGCGCAACGGCTCGATTTCCGTCACCACGGGTTTGGCATACTGCGCACGTTTGGCATCTACAACGCGCTCAATGACAGCGCGTTCCGAATTGTCCGTATAATAGATGCCCGTGCGATAGCGCGTGCCCACATCGTGGCCCTGACG
>Ga0310696_10010636_pt1 | contig 10558 bp, 7 predicted proteins | sample AusTroGonzalo_MG_4_FD_203885 | JGI IMG/M metagenome (GOLD analysis project Ga0310696, IMG submission 203885) | Bovine rumen microbial communities from tropical cattle in Woodstock, Queensland, Australia - Gonzalo_02 (v2) (version 2) | ecosystem: Host-associated > Mammals > Digestive system >... | reverse complement strand
ACCCATAGTTGTGCTTCTGGATAACCAGCGGCTGCTGCCTTTTCTATGTATGAGATTGCATTTTTGATTTCTTTTTTCTTGCGAGTAGAGGAATATATACGCAGTCCTAGTTCAAAACATGCTTCAGGGTCACCCAGGTTACTGAAGTTAAGGACTTCTTCATAAGATTTTGAACAGAAAATGGAATTTGTGTGCCAAATAGGCATCATTTTTGTTTCTGTCGGAAGAGGAATATCATTCGAGCTTTCTTCAGTTTTAACAGCTTGCGCTTCACTTAGATTAGTTTCTTGTGCTGAGATCTGGGCAGGCGATTCCTCTGTATGTGTAGCTGGTGAGGATGGCTGTTCCGCTATGGTTGGCTCCGGTTCGGCAGGCTGCTCAGGTGCAGGAGGCGGAGCATCTGGAGCCGGTTCCGTGGGTGCTGGTGCGGGCTCTGCTGGTGTTGCTGGTTGCTCTGGAGTAGATGGTGGCTCTGGAGTAGATGGTGGCTCTGCAGGAGGTGCAGGTTGTTCCGGAGCAGGAGCCGGTTCCGTGGGTGCTGGTGCGGGTTCTTTCACATCAGAGGGAGGTGCCGGTTGTTCTGCCGGAGGCGGGGTAGCTGGAGCTTCCTCAGCATATAGAGTGACAAAAAAGTCACAACAGAAAAGTGATAACACAAGACAGAAAAGTGATAAAATCAATTTGCTTTGCTTTATTTTCATCTTTGAATCCAATAATAACCTCAATTCACCAACGCAATAATACTCTATAATTAGAAGATATGCAATCTATTGTTCAATTTTTTCGCGTTAATACTGCAAAATTACTTGCCTTATTTTGTGAATGTGGTAAATTTCTTCCGTTGTGTATTTAACAACGGGCAACACTAATACAACTGGATGGATCTGGCGATGATACCGCCGAGGTCTTTGTTGTGTTTATGTGATTTGCATAGAGATTGAGTTATCGGCGGTTTAAACTATAAATAGTTTATTCCGTTTTTTTATTACATAAACCGCATCCTCAAAAACAGTATGGGAGATGCGGTTCATTTTTAGAAGTAATTATGAATATGTATTATGGGATCTATGGCGGACGCTATGTTCCGATAACATTGCTGCAGGCATTGCATGAATTAGAAAGTGCATATCAGTCTGCGCTTATGGACATTGATTTCGAAACCGAGTTGATGGATCTATTAAAACATTATGTTGGACGAGAATCTCCGCTTTATTATGCAAGGCGCCTGAGTGAATACTGTGGTGGAGCCCGTATCTATTTAAAAAGAGAAGACTTAAATCATACCGGTGCGCATAAGATCAATAATTGTATTGGTCAGGCACTATTGGCTAAACGAATGGGGAAGAAAAGGTTGATAGCAGAAACTGGTGCAGGTATGCATGGGGTTGCTACTGCTACGGTTGCAGCTCTGTTTGGAATTGAATGTGAAGTCTTTATGGGTGCATTAGATGTGCAGCGGCAGTCACCCAATGTTGAAAGGATGGAGGCTTTAGGGGCAAAAGTCAGATCTATTCCTGAAGGAACTCAAACTCTTAAAGATGCAATGAACGCGGCATTAGACGAGTGGTTAGCAAGTTCTGATGATACCTATTATGTAGTAGGTACAGTTGGAGGACCTCATCCCTATCCAACAATAGTGAAATATTTCCAATCTATTATTGGAAAGGAAGCCAGACGGCAATGTTTAGAACAGACCAGAAAACTTCCAAAAGAGGTGATTGCTTGTATTGGTGGAGGCAGCAACGCAATGGGAATATTTTCAGGTTTTTTGGATGATAAATCTGTAAAACTCGTAGGTGTAGAAGCCGGAGGTAAAGGTCTTCAATCTGGCAAACATTCCGCCAGTATCAGCGGAGGCAAAGTCGGGGTGCTGCATGGTTGTAAGACGTATGTTCTTCAAGATAAAGAAGGAAGGGTTATGGATAGTTATTCTATATCGGCAGGTTTGGATTATCCGGGTGTTGGTCCGGAGCATAGTTATATGGCAGATATTGGTGCAGCACAATATACTGCAATCAATGATGATGAAGCTGTTGATGCTTTTGGTAAATTGTGCAGATTGGAAGGAATAATTCCGGCTTTGGAATCTTCTCATGCTGTAGCTTATGCAATAAAGACGGCCAAACAGTATTCTACGGATGATATTATTCTGGTGAATTTGTCCGGTAGAGGGGACAAAGATATGGAAAATGTCCGACGTTATCGTTCAGATCACCCTCTGGTTTAATGTATATATTGAAATGTATTATCCTATATCAATCTTATAAATGTTAAAAAAGTTTAAATTATATGGATCCTATTTTATTTTTTAGTACAAATGGGAACTCTCCCAAGGTTCAATTAAAGCAGGCTTTGTTGCAAGGGCAAGCCCCAGATCGAGGTCTTTATTTTCCAGATCGTTTTCCTGTTATAAGTCAGGATGAATTATTGAGTTTTGAGAAGAAGACTTATGCAGAAATCGCGTTTAATGTTTTATCGCCATATACATGGGACGTGTTAGAGCCAAAGGTATTGAAAGATATCTGTGAGGAGGCGTATAACTTTGATATTCCGCTTGAAGATGTGAAAGGATATGAAAATGTAAAGATTCTTCGATTAGATCAAGGTCCAACAGCATCTTTCAAAGATTTTGCGGCAAGGATGATGGCTCGATTGATTGGTCGTTTTGTTCAAGAGGAGGGACGAGAGTTAACTATTTTGACTGCGACTAGTGGGGATACAGGAGCGGCTGTAGCCAGTGCTTTTCATAATGTTGCCAATATTAGAGTTTTGGTGCTGTTCCCAGAAAAGGAAGTGAGTGATCGTCAGCGCAAACAAATGACAAGTTTAGATGGAAACATTACAACCCTTGCGGTTCAGGGGAAATTTGATGACTGCCAGGCTATGGTCAAGAAGGCTTTTGCCGATCTAGATTTGAATAAGCGATTACATTTATCTTCTGCAAATTCAATTAACATTGGACGGCTTTTGCCTCAGAGTGTTTATTATTTTTATGCGTTTTCCCGATTGAATGGGAAATGCTTGACCCCGATCATCTTTTCAGTCCCATCAGGGAATTTTGGTGACATGATGGGTGGAATGATTGCCTGGAGAATGGGATTGCCAATAAAAAGAATCATTGCGTCAGTTAATGAAAATGATGAATTTCCAGTTTATCTATCAACGGGAAATTATGATAAGATAGAGCCATCAAAGAATTGTATTTCCAATGCAATGAATGTTGGGCACCCAAGTAATCTGGCACGTTTGATCAAGTTATATCATGGGCAAATGGATGAAACAGGCAGAATAAACAATAAACCGGACTTTGAAACGATGCTTCAAGAGGTCACATCATTTTCTGTAAATGATGATGAAACACGGCAATCTATCAAAGACGCATGGGATCAATATCATCTTTTATTAGAACCGCATGGTGCTGTTGGCTGGAATGGATATTGGCGATGGATAACTGCGCATTCAGAAGATGTCCAATTACCTGCGGTAGTATTGGAAACAGCGCATCCGGCAAAATTCCCCAGAGAAATCAAAAGTTTGTTGGGGTTTGAGCCAGCAACACCGCCATCACTGACTATGATAGATCAATTACCTGAATCATTTAAGCGGATAGATGCGGATTTTTCTGCCTTTAAAGATTATTTAATGAGGTTTTAGTTATGAAGTATATCGTGATTTTAGGAGATGGAATGTCTGATTATCCCATCGAACAACTAGGCGGACAGACTCCATTAGAATTTGCTGATACCCCTAATATGGATTACTTAGCTTTGAATGGATGTTGTGGAATGCTGGAAACAGTGCCACAAGGTATACAGCCAGGAAGCGAAGCCGCTAATTTAAGCGTTATGGGATATGATCCTTCTGAAGTGCTGCAAGGACGAGGTGTGTTGGAAGCTGCCAGTATGGGCTTGAATATTCATGAAAGAGAACTTGTTATGCGTTGTAATCTGGTATGTATTGATAAAGAGGGGAGATTAAAAAATCATTCTGCCGGACATATCTCTTCAGAAGAAGCAGCTGTAATCATCAATGATTTTCAAAAAGAATTTGGAAACGACTGGTTATCATTTCATCCCGGTGTAAGTTACCGCCATGTATTCATTGGTAAGGGATTGGATTCAAACATTGAATGTATTCCACCCCACGACCATTTAGGTGAGATTGCTAATCATCTATTGATAAAGCCATTAGGAGCAAATGCCAAGAAAACAGCGGATATACTGAATGAATTGACATTTAAAAGTCAGAGTTGGCTTCCTCGGCACCCAATCAATTTAAAACGTGTTGCAGAAGGAAAAGATAGTGCCAATTCAATTTGGTTATGGTCTGGTGGATATAGACCTAAAATGTGGACATATAAAGAACGTTTTGGGCTTCATGGTGCCGTTATTTCTGCGGTTGATTTGATTCGTGGAATTGGGGTATACGCTGGATTGGATGTTATCAATGTAAAGGGAGCAACAGGTTTATATGACACCAATTATGAAGGGAAAGCGGAGGCATGTTTAGCGGCTTTAAAGAATCATGACTTTGTTTATTTGCATATTGAGGCACCAGACGAAGCGGGGCATGAAGGTGATGTTCAACTCAAGATCAAAACAATTGAGGATTTAGATAAGAGACTGATTTCAATTATATTAAATGAGATAGAGAAATCTAAGATAGATGTTGTAATTGGACTTTTGCCAGATCATCCTACACCTGTTGCTACACGGGCACATGCCAGAGAAGATGTTCCATTTGTGATATGTGGTCCCAATATCAAAACGGATTCTGTGAGTAAATATGGTGAAACAGAATGTAAAAAAGGAGGTTATGGCAAATTAAAGGAGGACGAATTTATTAAGGCCCTATTGGATAGAAACTGAAATTCTAATTCATATAATATGTTTTATTTTAATTAGATAATGTTGTTTATGCTTAAAATACCGTCTTTTTACTTGATTTAGAATGCTTGTTTTTATAAGATAATGCGCGACGTTCTGTTTATTGAAACTAACAGCTAAAATTATGAGTAACAACAATAATAAGTTGCCAGATTTTCTGGCGAGTGCACAGCCGGCCCCGAAATCGAGCCGTGCTCCGTGGAATAAGAATATTGCTCCTGGTTATGCAGGTGTGATGTTGTGGTTTACGTTTTGGTTTGGATTAACCGCGTGTTGCAATGGGGGGGCTGGCGCAGTCTTTTCCCATGGTTTTATGTTGCCTATTCTGGCATTAGCATTGGCATCTTTGGTGTGTTTTGTTTTCTATTATGCCGTTCTTGGTGTAATGGGAATGCGTACTGGTTTACCTCTTTACATTGTAGGTACATCTACCTTTGGTGCTAAAGGCGGTTTCTTCCTGCCGGGACTGTTGATGGGACTGCTCCAATTTGGTTGGTTGGCAGTGAATGTTTATTGGTCCAGCAAAGCGATCATGGCGTTTTTTGATGCTCCTTCTCCCATTGTTGAAAAGGGAGTTATGATTGGATGGGGTGTTGTTGCCGCATTACTTGGTTTAGGTGGTATCAATAAGATGGCGAAGGTTGTGGCTAAATTCCACTATATTCCCATTATTTCTCTGATTATTTTAGCATGCGCCTCATTGGGACATATCACAAAATTTGATCCTCAAGCGATGGTTGAACTGCACAAACAGTTGAATCCCGGTGTGGGATCAGCTCTTGCTGCTAGTGCAATTATTTTCGGCATTATGACCTATGTCATTGGTTTCTTTGCGACAGCCGGTGCCGCCGGTGTTGATTTTGGTACAGCGGCTCGTGATAAGCGCGATGTCTTTATGGGCGGTATTGTCGGCATTTGGGCATCTATGGTGTTTGCTGGTGGTTTAGCTGCTCTTATCGTAGCGGGTGCTTATGGTAATCCTGAAGTCGTAGCAAAATTAAAAGAGCTTTCAGCGTCTGATCCGAACTCTGTTGGAGGACTTTGCAATATGTCCTTTGATTTAATCAAGATCCTCTTAGGCACTGGTTTTGGTAAAGTGATTTGCTTGCTCCTTGCCATAGCGGCATTCCCGTCTGCTTGCTTCAGCTCACTTATTGCTGCAAACAGTATTAAGACAGTCCTTCCTAAGGTTCCTCCGTTTATCTCCGTTGGTATTGGGGCGTTCATTGCTATTGTTCTGGCACTGTTTGGCTATGCGGCTAACTTAGGTGCTGTGTTTGGAGTAATCGGCGCTTCCTTTGGTCCGGTGTGCGGTGCCATGGCTGTTGATTATTTGATGGCTGGTAATCGATGGGCTGGTCCTCGCGCAGGATTCAATGCTCCCGGTTGGATGGCTTGGGGCTTAGGTTTCATCGTTGGTATTCTGCCGAACTTTGGCTGTGATTTGCCAATTGCTCCGTTCTGGGCAATGGTTGTCGGTGGTGTGGTTTATTATCTTGGTGCTAAGTTCGGACTTGAAAGTAAAGTGCTTCCTTATGCCGCAGCGGATAATCAAGCCAAGGATGAATAATCAATACCGATAGATTATCAATTAATTAGATCGAAGGGGGCAGGGTTCTGCCCTCTTTTTATGGATATTATTGAGCAGTGGCATCATATAAAATTTCAACTTTGCTTTATTGTTTTGATTCGGAAAGTCGAATCCTTCTTTTGCATCGTAACAAAGAGCCCAATATGGGACTATGGAGTCCCTGCGGAGGGAAGCTAAAAGTTGATGACGGAGAAAGTCCTTATGATTGTGCATTGCGAGAGTTGCAAGAAGAAACAGGAATCGAGGCGGAGAAGAGTGATTTGCATTTGACCGGAATTGTTAGTGAATGTGGATACGAAAGCAAAAATTATTGGCTGATGTTTCTCTTTGAGCTGAAGAAATATGTACAGAAACTCCCTTTAGATTGTTCAGAGGGGGAATTCGCATTTTTTAAGCCATCTGAATTGGATGGGATACCGTTACCTGAGACTGATAAAGAATATATCTGGCCGCTTTTCTGGAAATACAGACACGGATTTTTTTCTGCGAACTGTTTAATCAGAAATGATCAAATATTCTCCTGGACAGTGGAAGAGTGTTGGAAAAATCGTATATAGAGATTAACCAAAATAAAAATTTGTTTTCGCAACAAGCTTGCAGATTTGGTGTTATTTTTGTTAGAGTATAGCCGGCTGGCGGTATGGGTTGGTTCATGTACAGAAAACTTTTAATATATATATTTTGTGTAGTACTTACGGGTGCGTTCCTTGTGTTTGGACAGGATTCTCAACAAGCTGATGTCCAACAAAATATAGAGCGTCCTGCTAACAGAATGGGAATGAACAGACCTGAAAGACCTGATAGAGGTCAAAATGACGGACGTCCAGATGGGGAACGGGGGATGCGTGGTCGTGGCAATAGACCTCCACGTGGCGACAATATGGGAGGCCCTCCTATGCCAGGGCAACAGCCGCCGCCACGGCAGGAATCTGTTCAGCAACCAGAACCAACAGAATTAGAGGCTGTTGAGGAGGAAGATGATACAAAAAGTCCACTTTATGGTACTCCTTATCTGGCAATTGTAAAGCGTAACTTATTTGCGTTGAAAGCTGGCGGAGGTTTGGGAACAGCTGTTACCAATATTGTTCCTATGTCGTTAAGTACAAATAATTTGAAATTCATGGGAATCACAACCATAGGAGGAGTGATCAAATCCCATTTTATGATCAATAAACCGGGACAGCAACCGCCGCAACAATATATTTCTTTAACAGAAGGCCAAGCTTCAGAAGGACTTGAGTGTTTAAAGATAAACCCAGATCCAGTCAATCCTACTGCAGAAGTTCGTGCTGATGGAAAACAAATTGAAGTCTCATTTGAAACACATGGTATTAAAGCTGGTACGCCAGCGACTCCGGCTCCTAATAATCGTCCTAATGCCCAGCAACAGCAGCAAGGAGGTAGAGGAATGCCAGGCCAACCACCAGGCGGCAGAATGCCAGGGCAACCTCCTGGTCAACAACAGGGCCAGACTCAACAAGCTCAAGCTGGTTTTAATCTCCCTGCGGTAAACGCAGCAAATGCGGCAAATCAGGTTGCCCAACCTCCGCGTCCTGGACAATATACTGGCTGGACACCTCCTTCCGGAAGTACTACACGGACAGTCGGACAAACAAGTGGGGGAGTATCATCTCCGTCTAGTTCCAGTAGTAGTTACCGCAGAAATATGCCTATGACACAGGAGGCTAACAGTTATCGGAATAGAGGAGGAAGCTCTTCGGGTGGATCTTCTGGTGGTGGCAATATGCCGCCAATGCCGCCTGGAATGTAATTGAATGAAAAATCCCAGGCATTCAGAAAAAAAATTTGATGATGTTCGTGCTGCCATTGATATTGGCAGCAATTCTGTAAAGTTATTGATTGCTCATGTAGATGGTAAAAGTGTTATTCCAATTGTGGAAAAAAGTGAGCAAACAAGATTAAATAGGGGATTAGAGAAAACTGGTGAATTTGATATTGCTTCTGTCCAAGGAACTTTAAAAGTTCTTAGAAAATATATTCAAATTTGCATAGATCATGAAACGGTTCCACCTGTAATTTTTGCGACAAGTGCGGCCAGACGTGCCGGGAAAAAAAGTTTAAGAGAACTGCTTTTGCCTATATGGAAAGAGTTTGGTTTGTCCGTTCAGGTTATTTCTCCACTTCAAGAAGCACGATGGGCGTTTAGAGGTGTTTGCTCCTGTACATCTTTTCAAGATACTCCGGTTTTGATTACTGATGTGGGTGGAGGAAGTGCTCAATTTACAATAGGAAAACGCAGCAAATTTATATGGAGCAAAAGTTGTTCTTTGGGCGCTGTTCATTTATTGGAACAAGTTTCCCTGTCTGATCCTCCCACAACTATCGAAAAAAGTGAAGTACTGGCGAAAGTTCGTAAAACTGTTTCTGAACTTCGCTCTGAAATAGAGGCAGATGATACCATTCGGAAATCTATCCCTGATTTTTTTATTGATCGTATTCATTGGGTTGGAACAGGTGGTGCTGCAACTATTTTGGCGAGTATGCACCTAAAACTCTCTCGATTTAACAGAAATAAATTAGAAGGGACTGTTTTAAGTGCTGGTGAGCTTCAAGACTGGGTGGATAAAATTTGGTCACTATCGCTGGAAGAAAGAAAATTACTTCCAGGTTTACCTTCAAGTCGTGCGGATATAACACTCATGGGAACCGCTGTTTATTTGGCTATCATGCAAGTGTTTGCTTTCAACGAGTTATATATTAGTACTCGAGGCGGAAGTTTTGGAGCATTGCTGGAGAAACCAATAAACAAAGATAAGGGATTCTGAGTTTATTGATTCTCTTCCTTATCTACTGGATCATCTGATCTATCAGAACTTTCTTCAGCTGTTTCAGCCTTTTCTTCTCTTATATCTGTGATTACTGAAATTTTTCTCCATGTGCGCTTTGATTTATCTCGCCATGCGAAATCATCCCATCCTTTAGTACCATCCTGATAAAAGATTGTGATCTTATGCCAGTCATCAATAAATCCATCGCTATTTTTTGGTGCATCTCCACAAAAGTATAACTTGGAAAGGCTCTTACAACTAGAGAAAGCAGAACTGTAGATATGTTCAATTCCTGATCCTATTTCTACACTTTGCAATGAAGAACAACGAGAAAATGCACCAGGAGGAATTGCTGTAATACTTCCAGGAATAATAGTCTGCTGCAAGTTTGTACACATATAAAAGGCATAAGGCTCAATTTTATGCACACTATCGGGAATAACAATATTGGTTAGGGAATAACAACGGCTAAAGGCAAAGGTACCAATATTAGTTACCGTCATTGGAATGATATAATTTGATATAATTTCTTCGTTTTCAATGTCATAAGATGTTTCCTTTTTTGAACGTGGGAAACGGATGATCTTAGTTTGATCATGATCAAGCAGAACGCCATCTCGACTTGAATAAACAGGGTTATTAGGATTTACATTGAAGTATTCTAATGATGCACAGGTTTCAAATGTTTCTTCCATAGTTAGAAGGTTTTCATGAATTGTCATGCTTTTTAGATTTGTACAACCTTCAAACGCTACTTTGCCAATATTGGTGAGACTGCTTCCTGTATGGACAGATTGGAGATTGGCACAGTTTTTAAATACACCTTCTTTAATACTGAGGATGCTGTTTGGGACATCAACTGACAATAAATTAGAACATCCATCAAACGCATAATCGCCTAAATTTAATATGTTTTCGCCTAAGATGATATTGGTCATGCTGTTGCAATGCCGAAACGCACCATATCCGATATTAGTGACACTTTGCGGAATAACAATATTGGTGAGGGCACTACAGTACATGAACGCAGAGTTTTCAATGGATGTAATTGTGCTTGGAATAGCAATACTTTCCAATTTATCAGCACAGAAGAAAGCGTGTTCTTCTATTTTTGTTACGGGATATCCTTCAAGAATTGTAGGGATAACTAATCCCTTGCTTGCATGTCTTACACGTGAAGTTTTCTTTTTCTTTCCGCGACCGTTAGGATATTTATACTTATATCCAACAATACTAACTTCTTTCCCATTTTTTACAGAATATATAATACCTTGTTGATCAGAAAGGAGTTC
>Ga0310696_10010635_pt1 | contig 10559 bp, 21 predicted proteins | sample AusTroGonzalo_MG_4_FD_203885 | JGI IMG/M metagenome (GOLD analysis project Ga0310696, IMG submission 203885) | Bovine rumen microbial communities from tropical cattle in Woodstock, Queensland, Australia - Gonzalo_02 (v2) (version 2) | ecosystem: Host-associated > Mammals > Digestive system >... | reverse complement strand
AAAGACCTCACAGCTGTAATAATGTTCACAATGCTCAAATACGCTCTTAAAGCAACTCTTCGGCATTTTCATATTTCTGATTACTATGTCACTCATTTCTTCCCCTTTTCTTTCCTGGTATCAAGTTTGAAATAGCTGTGGTTCTTTGTCGGATCTGTTTCATAACACTTCACGCACAGCTTTTCCTTGTACCGGTTCACACACTTCTTGCACTTGTCTTCCATGAATAGCCTCCTGATCCTGTCCACAGGCTGGTCTGCTAGATCTGCAAACAGCTTGAATCTCGGACCCATAAGAAACGCCCGCACACCTGCCCTGTCATAGTTGTCCTGATAGTCCTTCAGAGCCATGTTGATAACAGCAGATGCAAGTTGCTTGCAGGCGTCCTTCTTCATTTACTCTCTCCAATCAGAGCGCGCGGCATTACCGTACCACTGTCTTCTGCGTACTTCGCAGCCTTTAGGATCAACGTTGAATTGTGCACAATCGTTGTGGCTATCCCACCTATAGCCTTACTCTTCTTCAGTTGGTTTTCCAGCTCTTCGCCAGTTAACTCATCATCATTAAGCCGCTCTATCTGTTCAAACAGAACGTTGTTAAGATCTCCCAGGTTTGCTTTCATTTTTTTTCCTCCTGTCTTCTATTGCTATCTCAAGCTTTGCCGCTGCCAGTCCTGTAACTGAAATCTGGGGATCCTCGGACCGCAGGCGCTTCCTGTTCAGCATCTGATTTTCCCGCTGTGTTATTTTGACCAGGTTGTCCGGGGCCATGTTGTCCCGGTCCCCATCCAGGAAAATAACCAGCTCGTTGTCTGCCAGGATCTCTCCGTGGATCTCCTGGTATTTAAGGCGGTGCAGCTGTCTCCACTTGTTAGGCTCTGCCACCTTTCTCCACCAGTACCCGTCTGCCTTGATTACCTCAGCTCCGACAGGCAGATGGTTGAAAGGTTCATGCCCCTTCTTGAACCGGGTTGCGCTGCTACGCGCCAGGGCCTCCGGGGTCTTACAGATCTGCTCCGGGGATTTCCCCTTACTCCAGGGCACGTGGCCTTTCGAAAAGTGCCCTGTTACTCCGCTGTTCAGACGGTTGTTGTGGTAGAAGCCCTTGAGCTCGTTTTTCTTCTTGCCCAGGCGCTCAGCCATTTCCTTCGGACCCACGCCCTTGTAGTTAGCCAGTACGTAGGCCTTCTGCTCTTCTGTTAACGCCATCTTCTGAATATCCCCCTGACAACAGACGTCTGCATCTTCTCTACGCTGGTACTGTGCTTGTGACAGTTGTTGCAGCCATAGGTTCTGACGTTCTCCGTATCATTGCCGGAGATCTTGATAACCACTATCTGGTCGGAACCGCAGTGTATACACTTCATTGAACAGCCCCCTTCTTTCCCTTGGCCCAGTTAAGTATGTCTTCTATAGACAGCTCTTTCTGATCCGTAACGAAAAACCCAGAGCTTTTCCACCTGCAACGATTCCATCCAATACAATCACTACAGGCTATCTTGTTGCAGACTCTCTTTCTTACCTTGTCCCATTTCCTCTCCATTTTTTTATCAAGCTTGTGGGCCTCACTCAGTCTCTTGTTCAGTTCTCTGCTTTTCTTGCGAGCTTCCTTAAAAGTCATTCCTCGTCCTCCTTCCAGTATTTCCAGTCAGGGCAGTCTGCCTTGTCCACCTCATCATCAGAATGAAGGTCGCACCACTCTTCCCAGGGCTCAAAGTATTTGCAGTTACTGCAGCTCTTCTTCCCGTCCATAGATAACCTCCATGTAATCGTCCTTGACTTTCTGCTCTGCATAGCAGACCAGCCCATTGTACTCAGCTATAGGTGCATCTATCGGAAGTGCACATGCGCTGATACCATACTTCCGGCAGAGGTGGTGAAGCCTTACATGCTTAGGATAAACCGGGATTTCTGCCAGCATTGATTTCATTTTGTCGCCCATCTTGTTACAGAACATTCGTCAGTCCTCCATGAAGGCCTCAAGGTCCTTCTCGTTGCCGCCTTCTTCCTTCTGGCCACCCCTCAATCCGACCGTCTTGATCAGCTGAGAATACAGCTTGATAGACTCGCGCTGCTCTTTGCCGGAAGTCTCCGCGTCCCGGCTGTCGGCGTACAGCTTGGCCATCATTTCTATCAAGCCTTTTTCCAGCGGAGAGTAGATCCCAAGCTCCGTTAACTGCTTAATCAGCTGGCGGTAATGGTTCTTTCCGACCTGTGATAACCACGCTGGCGCTACTATTTCATTGCTATGCAATACTTTATCCTTGGATTTCTTTGCCTTAGCCATGATTTTCAACCCCCTGTGCGTTTGTCAGACCTAACTGCACCGGTAGCTTGACCGCTTTCGTTTTTCTGCGACCCGCCCCCCGTCTCCAGCCTTCTCAGATCGTCTTCAAACTTGCGTCTGAATCTGACGTCCTGTGTCTTTCCCTTCCGGGTATTGCAGGAAACGCACAGCGCCTGGTAGTGTGATTCTTCCAAATCAAACTTGCCACCGTAGACCTTGAGCATGACGTCTGCCGGCATACTCTTGTGATCTACCTGTGTAGCCGGGGCGCCACAGATAGCGCAAACCGGGTGGTTGATCAGGAACCTATGTGCAAATCTCCGCCAGGCTGAATCGTATCCACGTTCATAAGCGCTGGGCCTTGTCTCTACCCTTTCCGTCTTAGGATGCGTGGCTGCATATCTGGCCATGCACTCGTTGCAGTATCCGCTCCTATTGGTATGTAGGTTCGGACAGCCAGGCGTCTTACAATTCTTCTTCAGGCTTCCCATCTATTAGCCTCCTTAGTTCTTCTCTTCCGCTGCTTGAGCTCTTGCTGTTCAGCCAAGCTCGGCGTAGTCTGCGTTCCTGGCTATCCGTTACAGACAGATCCAGGTCGAAGCATGTGCCATCCGGTAATGGATCTCCGGTGAACACTGCATTGATAACCGTGTAGTTACTCACCTGGTAGAACGCAGCCGCCTGTGTAATGGTCGGATGGAAGTCAGTTCTGTTCTCTCTTATGCTGATTATCGGTATTGCTTTCATGCTTTGACCTCTCCGTTATGTTCAACAGGTCGGATATGCTGACGATTATTCCCACCACGCATCCGATCCACAGCAGAAACAGAATTTTCATAAACATTTTTCTTTCCCTCCTTGTACTGACAGTCGGAACCTTTGCAGGGTTCCAGAAACAACAGGCACTGCCCGTCACGTTCTAACCACTTACAATCCATTTACGAACTCCATTGCCTCATCCACTGAGCGGACTACCTTGTACGGATAGCCGTGGCTCAAGCAGGTCTTCTCAAAGGCCAGCTGTCTGTCCGACTGCTTGCCCTTTTCGTTCTTGATTTCCAAATAGGCAACCTTACCGGATCCAAGCCAAACAACCAGGTCAGCCACGCCAGGACGGAGGCCCATACTTATGAGCTGCCCGGTCCTTATTGCGTTGCCGTGGCCCTGCTCATTCGGCACGCTGTGGCAGTAGTAACCAGCCTTAAAAAGTGCCTTCACTATGTCTGACTGTATCTTGCTTTCCAGCATGTTCTGTCCTCCTGTTGTCCCTTGGGGAAACCTGGGTATCCCCTTATAGGGGATATACCCACAAGGTTCCCCCTCATGGGACCCTGGGGAAACTACCGGGAATTCCCCTTGGTTTCCCCTGTTTCCCTTAGGCTTATATCCCAGTACGGATGAGCTATGTTGTTAATGACAATGTCATTGCACCAATAGCCTCTATCCGCATCCAGTTCTATGTCTCCATAAGCCACCAGACGCTCAATAAAACTGAGCTTTCCGGTAAAGCTTCCCTTCCTGCATCTCAGGGTTTTCTTCAAGTTTTCTTCCGGGTTCTTCCACTGTGGGTTGAAGTCAATCAGCTGCTCTTTCAGCTTCTGCTTGTCGATATAACAGCGGTCCATCAGAATGTATCCGGCATTGATGAAGGCGTTGATTATGATCTCTTCGTCCTCTATCTGCTTGGCACTCTTTTCCGGCTCCATCTGGGTGCGGTCTGTCTGTACCAGTGTGGCGCATGTGACAGGTAATCCGTCCTCATCCATCCAGCCAGCAATGTCATGGTCAACGAGCTGCATGTATACCGGTTCCTGTTCTCTTCCGCCCTTGTTCTTGGTCTGCTGGATGCAGAAGGTGTCTCCGTTCTTTGTGACCATGTCCTGCATGTCCAAAGCGCCCCGGAAGGCTGAGGATCCTCTTGCACGGTGCTGTGCTTCTTCTGACAGTCCTGTATGGTGCACGATAGATACGCACGCGTTGAAGCGGACCTGAAGTTGTGCACATGCGGATATAAAAGCTCCGGCGTCCTGCGTGTCATTCTCGTCCCCTTCCATGAAGCGGTTGAGCGTGTCTACAACAATCAGATCAGGTTCAAAGCCGTAGTATTTCAGGGCTCCCAGTACGCGGTTCATTCCGTCTGGCTTGTCTATGTGTGCAGCTTCTTCTGACATGTAGAAGTTCTCAAGCTTGTTTATATGGTGTTCCTGGCACCACACGGCTATACGTGCGCGTACATCCAGAGATCCTTCACCGCACAGGTACAGGACCTTGCACTCGTTCACCTTGTTGCCGCACCAGTCAGCTTGTCCGGTAGCAATGCTCAGCATCCTGTCCACAACTACGAAGGTCTTACCGTTGCCGGATGGTCCGAAGGTCATGCAAAACGCCGGGCCTTTTGGCAGCCAGTTTTTTATGATCCAGTTCTTCGGCTTTGGCTCTGAAAGTAGATCTATTCCGTTGTAAAGCCTGTAGGACGGAAGCGGTTTCAGTATTTGTGACAATGCTAAAGTTCCGTACTTGGTAGCATAGTCATTAGCATCCATACCCTTCTCCGGGATCAGGATGTACGGAAGTCCTGTCTCCTTTGCCTTGTCTTCACCTGTGCCGGATGCGTCATTGTCAGCTACGATAGTGACGCCAGGGAAAAGCGCTGCTATGTTCTTAAGGTTCCCGGCAGAGAAGGCAATAATTGTCTTCATGCCGGTGGCCTCATAGACGCTTGCAGCTGTGGCGTAGCCTTCGCAGAGATATGTGGCTTTACCTTCGCCTATATACCAGTAGGATCCTTTGCAAGCTCCGCCAGTAATGAAGTATTTGTCAAACTTCTGCGGATCCTCTTTGTTAAGGCTTATGCTCTGCAGGTTCACAAGATCGCCGTCCTTGTTGAACATAGGCACCAGCAGGGCACCTCTGTAAAGCCGCGCCCCGTAGGTCTGCTTTAAGCCCTTGCGGGTAAGGTATTCATGCTCTTTACACTCGGAGGCCTTGTTCCAGCGTTCCTTGCTTTCCTGGGCGGCCCTCTTGGCAAGCTCTGCCCTCTCAGCTTCGGCTTTCTCCCTGGCTTCCCGGATCATGCGCTCGCGCTCGGCAAGTTGCTCAGCTGTGAGCTCTTTGGCTCCGTGCGTGCCGACCTTGACGGATATGTCCCGGCTGTAGTCCCCAAAGGCCCCGGCTGGATACTCTCCATCAAAGAAGACGTACCAGCCAGATTCATTGGACTGCGCTTTCTGCGGATTTGCATGGAAGCGGTGGATCTGTCCGTCCATGATCAGCGGAGCAGGATAGCTGACGTCAGCCATGTAGAAGGCTTTTCGGATCTGAGTCTCAGGGTCCTGGCGTTCCAGGTAATCTGTGACGTTTTCAATTCCTATGAACATCAGTCAACCTCTCAAAAGGGTATCTTTCCGTCAAACGCCTCACAGGCGTCCTTCTTGGCTGCGTAGTCTTCCGGGACTACCTGGTCATAAACGGCGCACTTGGCAGTGATGCGGTCAAAGTGATTGCAGAACCAGCAACACTTTGGCATCTGCGGGAATTCATCCCACATGACCACTTCCAGCGGCCTCTTGTACTTCGTTGTCATTACATAGGGGCCTGTCACCTCTACTGTGGGGATGTTGTTAGACTGCATTTATTTCCTCCTCGTTCCAGAAACATACGTCTACTTTTGGATACTTGTTTTCAGTGTGATAAATCAGGTGTGTAGGATGCTTGGCAGCTGTCAGTTCTCTGCACAAGTCATCCACGTTGGCAAAGCTTGCCCAGAGCTCTACGCCGGCATGTTCTGCAAGTTCTCTGAGCCGTCTTATAGCACGCTCCCGGATAAACATGTTGTCATGCCACAGAAGCAGGAACTCATTGACCTTGTCCTTGTAGCCTGGAGAGTAATAACGGACCTTGAGCATTTCGTTTCCGGCTTTGCTCTCGCCCTTACTCCAGTGCCAGGCAAATACTTCCATTTCGTAATGCTTGGATCCGCCGTTAATATCCAGCTTACTCAGCATGAACTGGCGCTCCGTCTCTTCCTTCTTAGGGAACTCATAGAAGCACACAGGACAGGCCTTGTACTGCATAGGGATTATTTCCTGACAGTTCGGACAGATCTTCGTAGGCGCAGGTCCTCTGCCCTTTCTCGCCTTCCTGGGCGGCACTACTTCAGTAATAGGTCCGTGTGTCTCTACGTTTCCGGCAAAGTCCAGAACGAGACAGTTCGGCTTCCCCGGATCCGTGCGAATGCCACGCCCCGCCATCTGTACGTACAGTCCAGGTGACAAGGTCGGACGCATCATGCAGATCAGGTCTATACCGGGGTGGTCAAAGCCGGTGGTCAATACGTTGGCATTGGTCACGGCTCTGATCTTTCCGTCTTTGAAGTCCTGCAGGATCTGCTCGCGCTCTGCCTTCGGTGTGTCTCCGGTAACGCACGCAGCGGAGATCCCGCGCTCTATCAGAAGCTCGCAGATGTGTTCTGCGTGAGATACACCACTGCAGAAGAACAGCCACGCTTTCCTGTCGGACCCGCGGCGTATAACTTCATTGACAACGGCCTCGTTTTTACCTGGTACGTCCACAGCTTCCAGGAGTTGATTCTTTGCATAATCACCTCCAACAATTTTGACGCCATCAACCTCCAGCTTCTCACCGGTGGCCTTACTGGTAAGGCGGCACAGGTGCCCCAGGTCCTGGAGCTCCGTAATGGTCACAGGTTCAATAAGCGGGCCGTTGAACAAAGCCGGCTTGTCTGTGATCATGCCGTGTCCCAGGCGGTAAGGCGTGGCTGTCAGGCCTATGCACTTAAGGGCTGAATTGATAGCCGTAAGATCGTCTATGAAGGTACGGTACATGCCCGTGCCCTCATGGTTGATCAGGTGCGCTTCATCAATCAGAATCAGATCTACGTGGCCAACTTCTTCTGCGTGGCGGTAGATGCTCTGTATTGACGCAAACGTGATTGCGTTGTCCAGCTGCTTAAGGCCTATGCCAGCACTGTAGATCCCGGCGTCAGCTTCTGGCCATTGGATCAGGAGCTTTGCATAGTCCTGCTCTATCAGTTCCTTCTGGTGCGTACACATCAGGATCCGTGTGCCGGGGAAGTCCTGCAGAGCCTTCTGACAGAAGGCCGCAATTATGACGCTCTTGCCGGCACCGGTAGGCAGAACTATACAGGGGTTGCCCTTGTTGGTGTTCCACCATGAGTAAAGCTGGTCTATGGTCTTTTCCTGATAGGGCCTTAGTTTCATCTGCAAAGCTCCCACTCAAGGTCATAGGCCACGGGCTCCGGGCGTGCAGGATCTCCCCACGCGCAGTTTTCTGCCATGTGCTCAAAGCTGAAACGCTCACAGGCTTCTTCAATAGACAGACACTCGGCGGTTTCTCCGATTACGCTGTGCCATATATCTTCCCTTCCCAGGGCGTGCTCCTTCATTTCGCCTTTAGAAACGAAGGGCCTGTACTTCTTGCCTTCAAGGTACGGGATGACGTCAGAACAATAGCCGTGGACACGGATCTCGTTTCCGCTGCTCATCAGCAGATCTACGGTTTCATCCTTTGCCGGCTTCACTGAGAGCACGGCACTTCTTCTGATCCAAACTGCGTTGCGCCTCATGTCGGCGCTAACCAAACAAACAAACTCTTCATGCTTCATGTGTAAGTGCCTCCAAATCAAAGTGCAGCTTAAATTGCTTGCATCCTCTTTCTTGCGCCTTTGTGTCACGCAGCACGTTGTGCTCCCGGCACATGATTGTGCCGTCAGAATTGAAGTGCGCGTGTTCACATGTTCTGCAGTTGTGTTCGGCTTCTTCGTGGTTGTGACAAATGCCCCAGAAGGGACAGATCTTGCACTCATACCAGGTCGGAAGTTTGCTCAATGGTGCCGGCATGATAGCCTCAGTGCTGAGCATGATTGCCCTGACACTGAGCTTGGCTGCAAAGTCCTTGTCCAGATGGATCCTTTCCGTGTAGACCTCATCATCATTTTTGTTGACGCACCAGTAGAAAGCACGGTCAATCTTGAGGCCCAGCATGTAAAGCTGCATCTGCACATAGTGCATAGGCTTTGCGAGCTGTACGCCCCGTTTCTTCAAGTCCTGGAAGGCCTTGTCATTGCTGGTCTTCATTTCCAGCACGTGTCTTTTATTAGGGCTTTCTTTAAGGCCGCCTTCAATAATGCCGTCAGCATGTCCCTTCACCCACGGAGAGAGCTCGACAACAGCCTGTTTTCTTCCGGTATGCGTTACCTTGACGCCGACCATCCTGAGAAGCTTGACTATCTCCGCCTCTTCGCGCTGGCCGCGTTTGAGCAGGCGCACAATGCGCCCGCTCTTAACTTCAGCCTTTGCCCAGCGGAAAGTCAGCCAGATCTGCCTGTCACACTTTTCCCCGGCATAGGAAATGCCCAGGTAATCGCGCGGAGATCTTTTGCTCTCACGGATAGCCAGCTTTGCGTCAATGGATCCTACCGTTTCCATAGGTCTTTCCAAAATCATTAGCGTGCTCCCCAGGGCGGATTAGATCCTGTTACCGGAGCGGCAGGGGCCTGTCCGATTGTCGGCTGTGCAGGCGTTGCAGGTGCAGCGCTTGTGCTGGATCTGTAGCCTTTGATTTCGTTCTTCGGTTCGTAGCCGGGATCCTGTCTTGTACCCAGGCGGATGTCCAGCGTCTTCATCAGAAGGTCTGAGCTGTTGCGGATGTTGATAAGGCCACAGGCCTTGCCCATCTTGGCAATTTCGTTCATTGCGATCTGCTCGGCTTTTTCGGATCCGGGACAGACTACGTTGTAGCTTCCCCAAATCTTTCTGCCGGAGTAAGCAGCTGTGAAGACGTCACCGTCATACTTGCCGACAATAGCGAAGGTGTAGACAAGCAGGGTTCCGCCCTTGGATGTGGCCTGTTCCTTCTCTTCCTGGATCTGAGCCTGATACCATCCGTCCGGCAGCAGGCTGTAGCTTTCTTCAACTTTACTTGTGTCGATACCGTTGCTTCCAAATACCATGTTATTTTTCCTCCGTGATTTCAGTTTTGCCGGGCTTCTCTGTGACGCAGTCTTTGAAGATTGCCTGCTCTTCCGGCTTCAGAGCTTTCCACTTGCCTTCTGCAAGTTCGTATTTCGTTTTGAACAGATCCGCGAAGCGCTGTGCGTCTGGATCTTCCGACAACAGGGTCTGTGCCCTCTCCGTATTAACCGTGCGATTAATCTTTGGCTTGACCTTAAGGACCAGTCCGTCAACGTCATAGTTGCTGGTGCTGTCCTTCTGCAGATCTACGCCAAGCTTCTCGGCAATAGCCGCGACAATAGCGCCGTCCTCAAGCTTCAGAGTGTCCATGATGTTCTTGATTTCACGCCTACGTGCCCAAAGGGTCTTTATGTCTGCTACGCCGTTTTTTACAGGAATTAAGTTCTTCGCCATAATTTGCCTCTCACATATAAGTGTTTTTGGCCACAGAATCGTCCCAGGTGAAGAGCTTGTTATCGTTCTCTTGCAGCTTGAGCGGGTTCGGATCCTGAATACCAACACCGGGATGATTGCCGGTCACGTTCTCGCAAACCGGGTGGATTTCCGGCTTGTGCCACTTAAACAGTCCCTTCATGCGCGGCCTCCGATCTTCTGGATAATCTTTCCCAGGTCAGGCTTCTCAAAGTCCTGAAGCTTGCCGGAACGGTCCTTTGCTACGTAGACACCATCCGGGAATGTCTGAAGCCAGCGCTCAAGGGTTCCTTCCTGGTTCTTCTCTACGCGCAGCGCAAATACTTCATCAAAGAAGTAAGGCAATGCCTGGCTAACCTTTGTGCCGGGTGAAGATGGGCCGTAATAGATCCTCGCGGTATCGTCCTGGATCTTGTCCATTTTCGCGGAGAAATACACGTTGAGCGGAAGGTCCCGGAACGCTCTGATCATTGCGTTCATGGTGTCCAGGAGAGCTCCATACGCCTGCCGGGGATCCTTGGCCTTGTCCTTTTCAGCTGCAAGAACCACCTCGGCAATTTCGGAGATAGAATCAAGCACTACTGTACCATACTCGGAACTATGTTCTTTCACATAGTTGTAGGCTTCTTCTAGCTCTGCGAAGTTGTGAATTTCAATGTACGGTATGTCAGCACCTGCGATAGAGAGCAGTCCTGCCTCCGCTGACAAAACGATAGGTGCCGGAAGCGTCTTTATGAGGCTTGTCTTTCCAGCTCCAGCCTGCCCGTAGACCAGCATCTTAATGCCGTTGTTTGCTACGGTTTTTGTGTTTTTGATATTTATAGCCATACTCTAGGCCTCCATTCAAAA
>Ga0310696_10010634_pt1 | contig 10559 bp, 10 predicted proteins | sample AusTroGonzalo_MG_4_FD_203885 | JGI IMG/M metagenome (GOLD analysis project Ga0310696, IMG submission 203885) | Bovine rumen microbial communities from tropical cattle in Woodstock, Queensland, Australia - Gonzalo_02 (v2) (version 2) | ecosystem: Host-associated > Mammals > Digestive system >... | reverse complement strand
AAGAGGCAGCCGAATTGGCTGCCCCTGAAGACGCATTAGACGAGGAGGATGATGCAGCCTCCTGTATGGCTTTGAAAAAATTATTTGTTGCCATTTTTATCGCCCACCATTAAGCTGATTTTTCGGTGTACTTGATTGACCAGCAGTTCCAACGCCAGAAGATGCTTTAGAGGCGTTTACTGCATTCGTAACAGTATTGGAAGAATTGCCTCCACCACTATTGCCGGATGAAGATTTGCCGAGGGCACTTTGGACATTCTTCGTAGCAGTTAGAACTTTTGATCTAATATCACTGCCACTATTGCCGCTATCACCGCTGTTTCCTCCACCGCCTCCGCCGCCGGAGGAACCACCGCCTCCACCGCCGCTGTCGTTGGAAACGCCTGCCACTTCCCAAGGCCATTGCCCGGTAAGCTGGTAGAAACGGTTGCGGTCGATCTGACCAAGGTTAAAGGCAAGGACAGGATTCTGATACTCCCACAGTACCTTCATTGCGTTTGCGGCTTCAGCACCGTACATCTCAGCATAACCGGAGAAATCACCATACTCAGCCAACTTCTGAGCCTGAGCATTGTCTCTGGTATAGTCACGCTCATTCTCATTCCAAGCCCTTGTATAATCTCTGTTCTCTTCGTTATATGCTCTCTCGTAAGCCCTCTGGTCTTCGTTGTAAGCTCTTGTGTAGTCCCGGTTTTCCTCGTTGTATGCGCGTTCGTAGTCACGCAAATCTTCATTGTATGCACGGTTGTACGCCTGCTGTTCCTCGTTGAATGCCCGTGTATAGTCGCGGTTCTCTTCGTTGTAGGCTCTTTCGTAGTCTCTGAGATCCTCATTGTAGGCGCGGGTATAGTCACGATTTTCTTCATTGTAAGCCCGATTATAGGCTTGCTGCTCTTCGTTGAAACGGCGCTCGTAGTCACGAATGTCTTCGTTATAGGCTCTTGTGTAATCACGATTCTCTTCGTTATACGCACGTTCATAGTCGCGGTTCTCCCGTGCCCAGTCACGCTCATAGTCACGAGTATCCTCGTTGAACTGGCGGGTGTAGTCTCTATTCTCCTCCTGGTACGCTCTGTTGTAGGCCTGATTCTCAGCCTGCTGTGCGCGTTCATAGTTGAGATTCTCGATCTGCATCTGCCGGTTGTACTGCTCACCGTATTCCTGATACAGTGCGTTCGCCCGTTCCCAGTTGTTGTTGGCGATTGCCTGCGCGATCTGATTCTGATAATCCACTCCGAGGTTCGCAATAGCCCTGTCAGCATCCGCAAGAGCTTCTTCCCTGCTCCGGGCAAGATTGCCTTGTGCCTGCTGGTTTGCAATGCTCTGTCCGAGTGCAAGCTGAGATCCCGCTCCGGTGTTCAGGCCGTTCGCAGCGCCCTGCATATTGGTGTTCCGCTTCTGCCTTTCGTACTCAGCCGACAGCTGATTCATCGCGGTCTGGTACTGCGGAGCGATCTTCTGCTGCTGTTCCTGGAGGGCTGCGACATTCTTATCATACGCCGCCTTGTAGCCGGCAAGGGTGTTCTCCTGCGCCGTGTTGTAGAGATCCTTTATCTGCTGTTCCCGTGTGGCATTGTATTCCTTTAGATTGTTGGTATCCGCAAGCCCTGTCGGGGTATATGTAGCAGATGCTGTGCTTCTGACAGGCTGTGTGCTGTCATAGCCTGTTGACTGTGCAGCAGGCGTTGTCTGCCCTGCCTGTGCTGCGGTTGCAGCATTGGCAAGATTTTGTTTGGACTGATCTGTAACTGCCATGACGAACCTCCTTAATCAAGGATAAGCACATTTACGGTGAGTGCCGAAGAAGGTGCTGCGTTCGCGGAGAAGCTGAGAGTTCCAGAACCCTGTCCTGTACATCTGACTCCGCAGCGTGTGTAAAGGTCGAACGAACCGGATGCGGGGGATACAACAACGGTATTGGATGAAGTTACGCCTGTTGCTGTGACGCTGCTCCACGAGGTAACATTCTTGGCAAGTGTGCAAGTGGTTGTTTTGTGTGCTGCCTGTACGCCAGTTGTTTTAGCGAATGTTACTGCCCCATTGGTGATCTTTCCTGTGGTAATCGCTCCATCAGCAACCTTAGCGGTTGTGATAGCGGAATCCGCAACCTTCGCTGTGGAAACGCTGCCGTCAGCCAGTTTAGCGTTAGTGACATTTCCATCTTTAATCTTGACGGTGATGACGCTGTTGGTAGCCAGTTTTGCATCTGTCACAGCACCATCAGCAAGCTTGGATGTCGTTACGTTCTTCTCGGCGATCTTTGCCGTAGTAACGTTCAGGTCGGCAATCTTTGCGGTCGTTATCGCAGAAGATGAGATTTTGTCTGCCGTTACTGCAGAGCTTGAAAGCTTGCCTGTCGTAACGTTACCATCTGCAATCTTGTCGGTTGTGACATTCCCATCAGCGATCTTCGTGGTAATGACTGCTCCTGTCGCAATCTTACCGGAAGTAATGTTGCTGTCGGCTATCTTTGCCGTAGTAACATTCCCGTCTGCGATTTTTGCCGTTGTCACTGAACTGCTGGCAATCTTGCCGGCTGTCACATTGCCATCGGCTATTTTCGCTGTGGTGACATTGGCATCAGCGATTTTAACCGTTGTGACAGAACCATTTGCGAGGTCTGCCGTTGCGATACCGCCGTCCGCAATTTTTGCGGAGGTGACAGCACCATCAGCAAGCTTCGCAGTTGTAACATTGGAGTTTGCGATCTTGTCTGTAATAACTGCACCGTTGGCAATGTCGCCTGCAACAATAGTCCCGTCTGCGATCTTGGCAGAGGTGATTGCGCTGTTGGCAATCTTTGCGGTGCTGACAGCACTGTTAGCCAGATTGTCAGTGGTAATTGTGCCGTATGCAATCTTCTGGGCGGTGACAGCTGCGTCATCGAGTTTGGAAGTGGTAACAGCTTTGTCAATGATTTTAGAGGTAATGACAGCATCGGTAGCGAGTTTCGCTGCGGTGATCGCGCCGTCGATGACCTTCGCCGTCGAGATGATAAGGTCTGCCAGTTTCTCAGTGATGATAGCGCCGACCCCGATCTTGTTCGTGGTAACTGCACCAGCTGCAATCTTAGCCTCTGTGACAGCATTGCTTGCAAGCTTGTCAGCGGTTACGGCAGCATCTCTCATGTTTGCTGTGGTAACAGCTTCAAGCCCTTCATCGGACTGAAGCTTGGTAGCCGGAATACTGTTGTTATTGATTTCTGTACCAGAGATACCTTCCTGTGTAATGCCACGGGCAGCAGCTGCGTCCCCTTCGGCGATCTCAGGGAGTAGAACATTGTTCAAGTAATCTTTGAGGTCTACTCCAGCCTTATCAAACAGGGCTTTGAGTTCATCAGCGGAAAGCCCGTCATCGGCATTAGGAAGGTCGCTGAGTTTAGTGATGTTTTCAACATCAGTTGTAAAAGGTGTAAATGCCATAAACGGCCTCCTTACTTCATGTAGCCTGTCTCTCTGATCTTCGGGTCAGCAGAGAGTACCGTGGCAGTGGAATTGAGTTCCTTGGTTTTGAACACAAGTTTGAGGAATGCAAATTTCTTAGCCTTGATTTTCAACTTCTTGACTTGCGGTTTCCGGTTGGTACTGAAAGAAAAGTCTGCGAAATTCATGTTCAGGAAAGTGCCGAGATTGTTCTTGACGGTTTTCTCCGTGTATTCGCTTTTCTTATTCGTCATGACGGTGACGGTCACTTCCGAGCGTTCCTGTGGTTTCACACCGACCCACAGTTCCGTCATGAGTTTCCGCATGAAGTTCTTCCCGAAATCTATGGAGCCGCTTTCCCAGTAGGAATCAATCGCTACGCCGTCATCGTTCAGGTACTTGTCTGACAGATAGCAGATTTTCCCGTCACCGGTTCCACACAGAACATCATCATCAATATTGCACATCGAGAATACAGACGGGCCGGTATAGGTGTACCAGGCATCGGCTGCGTAGTTGTAGACGAGTCCCTTGTTACCACACCAGATGTAATACTCTTGGTTGTCGTTATCGTCATAGCAGAAGCATTTAGAGAAATCGAAAGACCGGAGCGTGGAGAAGATCCTGTCGGAGATCCGTTTCGCCTGCCTTTCATCTACCGTCAGATTCGATGAATAGGAAGATGTATTGTGCCATTCATAGAGGTCATTCCCGTGCAGCGTGTAGGGGGAGTTAAGCACAAGCCTCACTTGCCCGAGCGCACTGTTGCCGATAATTTTGTTAACAGGCGTAATGTAAAATCCCCATTGCTGGTTTCCAGTTGCCTCAGTAATTAACCCGAACTGGACAGTGTAAGTGGAATTGCTCTTGAACACGATCAGCTGCGAGTAGTGCCGAATCATCCCTGTGATCGGGGTATTGGTATCAGCAACAGCCATTTCGTTAAGGTCAGGGAAGTAGTCGGCGCGGGGGAGTCCGTCATAATCTATGCTTGAATAAATTGCCTTGTTGGTTCCGTTGCCGTAGAGGAATACCGCATTGTCTTTTGCTCCGAGAAAGATCTCAAAGTTGGTCATCCTCACAACATCATTGCGGTATGTCGCTGCTGCGGAGTATCCAACCTCAAGGGTATTCGTGCCGGCAGCTGGGGCTGTATCAAATTTCACATAGCCGTTAGCCCTGTCTTTGGTGTATAGGTCAGGCTCCATGTATTCCCCGGTAGCGTTGATCTTTACATAGTCGATTGAAACGAGATCCTTTTCAGGGAGAATGAAATCAGTGTGAGTTCCGTCTGGAGACAGCCACACACGCCTCAATCCGTTAAGCTTATTGACTTCCTCAAGCAGCGTCCCTTCTGCTCCGGTATAGTCACGGGAGACTACAACAAGTGGCCTATATCCCTTGACCGTTCCAAACCGCACACCGTCATAGCTGTAATACTCAACGCCATTGAGCATATAGACGATGTTGGAATAGGCGAAGAAGTTGACGAAGTTTTCTGTATCCAGTTCGCCAAGGTCTTTTGGCTCCATCAAGTAGTCATTCTCGTAGAACAACCACATATGCCCGCCCGAAGCTGCAAGCCCTGTCGGTACGCCCTTGACATTCCCAAACCACAGCCCCTTGACAGGGGAGCCGGTTTCAAGATTGAAAGCGGTTTTGAATCCCGGCCTGCGCTGGAGATTGTGGTCACGGGTGATCTTCCAGTTTCGGCAGACAGAAGCTTCACCGAGTTTCAGTTTTGTATCTCCGTCAGGGTTTTCGTTTAGGCCGAGAAATTTCTCGATCTTATAAACTCCCTCATTGGTATTGGCTCTGATGGTAGACATTCATGTCACCTCAGTTCCATCGAGAAAACTCGTTATAGGGGTAATACCCTGTGTTGTATCGAATTTCTCCGTCCGCATCTTTATAACTACCAGAGTAGACATCCTCAATTGCTTCTGCTCCAGTTGCCATGCCTGCACCGCTTCTCAGGTCGCCGAGCCGTCTTTCATATTCCTGTTCGTAGAAAGCCGCAAGGTTTCCGTTCTCATCTGTGAACATACGGGCCGCGACTCCGTAAACCAATACCTCAATGCAATAGAGGTCAAGATCAATTTCTTGCTCAAGATCTGTAAGAGGTTCCAGGACAGCCCGCTTACCTTCGGCATGAACGCAAGTATCTGAATAAGGATACAGTTCATTCAGGATAGTATTAATAATCGGAATAATCCGGTACTTGTATTCCTTGTTATCTGCTATATCAAATTTGCCCGTGGACTCATCTCCGTTATCGGAAAGATGAATCATCCGTTCAAATACATCCATTGGAGTTTGTGCCATGTCATAAACCTCCATATTTGAGGATGGGGAGAGGGTTAACCTCTCCCCTTAATGGAACGGTTACGCTCAGATGGGAACCTCTTCATCGTAGGAGAGGGCAGTGAGCGTGTTGTTGGTAGCATCGAAGAACCACTTTGCGATGCCGGATGCAACCTTGCCAGCCTTGACTGCATAAGCCTGGACATAGCAGTCTTCGGTGAGTGCGGAAGTTGCAACGCCCGTTGCAGCGGTCAGAACCACAGCAGCGCCGTTGTCGGCAACCTTCGGGTTGTGGCCGTCAATGGTGTAGTAGATGGCGTCAGCATTCGCAGAAACGAAAGTGATCTTGCCAGCATTGCCGGATGTACCGACCGATGCGGTGACTTCTGCCTGCGGGGCAGCATTGCTGTCGCCGAGAACGAGAATGCCGTTTGCTTTCTGTGCAAGCACGAAAGAGTCGAAACGGTACAGACCGTTCAGCACCGGGCCGGAGTATCCTTCAACATTCCCATACACTTTGCTCCAGGAGAGCTTGCGCGGGTCAACGGAGGCTTTCTTCCATTTCAGGATGGCTTTGCAGCCTGCCGGCATGAGGGAATCGGGAACGCCGACAACCGTTGTGCGTCCGAGTTTACGGACAGCGCCGTTGACAGCGCCCTTGTTGGTGAACTCCTGCTGATACTTCAGTTCGTCTGCCAGCTGCATGGTGATGACATCCGTCAGACCCATGTAGCACATACGGCCTTCCATCGGAACGCGCATATTGTCCATGCGGGTGTTGCAGGTGAGAAGGGTCTTTACGATATTGCTCTCAGAGAGAGCGCCGCCGGACGGAACGAGATAGGTGCTGCCTGCACCGTCTGCCCACGTTTTGAGCCTGTACTTGTCGATCATCGGAACGAGGACTTCATCGTTGATCCCCTTCAGGATGCGCTGGATCTTGCGCTCGTTCATCTTGTCATCGGAGTACAGCTTCTCGTAGGTTTCGCGGATGGAGTAATACTGCTTGAGCTTGTACACGTTCATCTGGTCGGAGATCTCGTGCATATCGCCCATGCGGGAACCGAGGCTTGCACCGAAATCGTAGGCATTCAGGCGACCGACACCTTCAGTCTCCACCTGAATGGTGTTGACGGATGTCCAGTTGAAGCCGCTCAGATTCGCGCCGGCATCGGTGTAGGATTTAGTGCGGAAACGCTCATCGAGTTTCTTCTCGTAGCGTTCATTGAGGTTATATACAGCACTCGTATAGGAAGAAGTGCTGCGGAGGGAAGAAGCAGATCCGCTAACAGCGGCACCATGATTGATAGGCATATTTTTTAATCCTTTCTTTAATCGTCATCGCTGTACCACATTTCATCAATCTCATCGGTATATCCGGTATTGCCGGATGTCTTCATCGATCCTGTGGAACGCGCTTTGTTTTTGGAGTTCTGTTTAAGAACCTTGTTCTCTTCAGCCAATTTCTTGGCTTCGTATTTGGCATAGGATGCGACAAGACTATTTGTAGTCTGCATATCGTCCCATACCTCTTTGGGGATATCCGCGGGCTTTACATCGGGATATGCCTTGAGCATTTCCTTGTAAGATTCCTGACGGATCGACTCAAGGATCTCATCACGGCTCGGTGCAGCGTCCTGTTTGGCTTTCTGCTGGTCTGCTTGTGCCGCCAGTTTCGCTTTCGCCTCGTCATAACTGATCTTCTCCTTTTCGGAGAGCATCCTTGCGCGAGTATCTGCCATGAGGTCTTCAACCGTTGCAAAGTCGCCCTTGATCTCCGTGAGGAAGTCTGCGTATTCTTGTAGCTTTTTGTTGTTTGTCTCTGCCTCGTTCAGCTTGCCCCGGATACGGTCATAATCCATACCCTTCTGTGCAAGCACTTTGGCTTCGTCCTTTGTGACTTTCTTTACCTCATCCAGATGTTTCAGTTCCAGATACTGGTCTGCATCCGTTGCCTCTGCCTCTGCTTCGGCAGGCTGAGTCTCACCTTGTGTTTCAGGCTGCTCTTCGACAGGCTGGTCTGCCACCTCTTCAGCATCCTGTTCGACAAAATCATCTCCGTCATCATCCGCCCACATAGCGTCAAGGTCTGCGTCCGAGATCCCTTCGCCTGTTCCTTCGTCAATGGGAGCGTCCTGTTCTTCGATTACGTTTGTCTCTTCGTTCATAAGGATTCCTTTCTGCCCTATGGTCGGGGCAATCAATTTGTTTTGCGGTTGGTTTACCGCGCAGATTCGAGTTAAACTCGCAGATTCGCACCGTCACGATGTTTCGTCTGTTCGTCCGTACTCGGCGAGGGATATATAGAAAAGTCTTTCTGAGCGCCTCTATGCGCTTGTCCCGTTAAGACTATTTCTCACTCATCTTGCCCTTGATAAAGGCAATGTCTGTTTGGATCTCGGAGAACTTCTCCGCATATCCGTTGTGGATATCCAATTTCCGGTTGTTCTCCTCAAGGTTCTTCTCGATTGCGTTCAGCCGGGCAGCCATCTTTTCTTCCTTGCGAGCCTCTTCAATTGCCCGCTTTTCTTCTTTCTCTTCGTCTTCGGCTTTACGCTTTTTCCGGTTGCTTGCGTTGATCAGGAGTTGAGTAATGATTCCTCCAACCGCAGGGATTGTTGCTGCGATCAGAGCGATAAGAATTGGTTCGCTCATTGTCGCACCTCCTACTGGAAAAGAATCTGCCACACATCTCCGTCAGCGATTCCAGTGATATCAAGCCCACATTCTTCCTGGAACGCTTTCACAGCTGCTTCTGTGCAGGCTCCGAAATCTCCGTCACAGCCATACACGCCGAGGTTGCAGCCGGTATCTTCAAGCCCTCTCTGCAAGAGGTACACATCTCTGCCATAGTGCCCCTTGCGTAGAATCCTCACCTGAATCTCACAGGAATCATCTGTCGGGATAACAGGATCGACAGGCTCGTCATCGCCAGAGGGTTCGGGGATGAAATCGTCAAATTCGCCGTAGAATCGCTGCGCTGCGTCAAACCGGGGAGCGATATTGTTAAAGGCTGGTCGCTCAAACTCACAGCACACTCTGCTTGTTGCGGTATAGAGGTCGCAGTTCCCACACAAGAAGTTGTACAGGCTGTTGTAGTCTCTCCGCAGTTCTGTGATGCACAGTTCGCACTGCATGGTTTCATCAGAGATGGATACGCCTTTGTTCTTCGCCATCCGGAACAATTCATCTTTGCGGCTATAAAATGTCCACTGGATCAGTCCGTAACCGTAGGAATCATGAATAAACTGGTCTTCGGAGATGCTGCCGTTGTCTACGTTCCAAGTGTAGTCAGCTCCGCTCATCGGACAGCGGGTTTCCACGATGTTGCTCTTCATCAGCGACTCACAGTACATATTGCCCATTACGGCACAAGCACCCGCATGAGACAGACCGCCATTCCTCAGGGCGGTATAAATCGTTGAATCACTCATACTGCACCTCACATCTGGTAGTAGACATTAGATAAGTCAAAGAATACGTTCCAACCGCCACAAGCCTCCCAGCCGAGTGTGATGTATTTGCTGCCTGTCTGAGCAGAAACATCAAATGTCACGACTCCTGTATTCGGCTTCATAACCAAAGATTCGTAACAGGAATACCAGTCAATTAAATGTGCATTCGTGCCGGCTTCAGATCCTGTGTTGATGCTGCTTGATGTAAGCCCTATCTCATTCGGGCAATAGGCTGCTACTCCTGTTCCTCTTCCACTGGCTGCGAACTGGAACACAACACGATTCACATTGGTGACATCAATCGTTCCCCACTGAACAAAGTGATGACCGTTGCCACCAATAGTGCTATATCTCCAAGCACCTCGGGAAACTGGGTCTATGTCATGGCTTGAGCCGTCCTTGTTCTGAACGATTGAGTTATCGCTAAGATGCGGAGCAACTTTAACCACAGCGTTCTCAATCAGATACGCAATAGTAAAGTAAAGCTGTACATAGTACGCACCACCTTCTGAGACAGATACTGTAGTGGATGCTGATGTATAACCGCTTCTGCTTGCCGTGATCGTCCATGTCCCTGTTGTCGGTACGGCAAACGCCACATTGGCACGGGAGCTTGCGGAGTTGGTTACTGTAAGGATTGTGCTGCCGTTGGAAGCTGTTACTGTTGAACTTGGAGGAACATTCGCAAGGATGTGGGCTATTCCAACGCCTCCACCACCCATGTTGATTATCATTTGTCGTCCTCCTTGTCCTTGTTGTACTGTGCGGTTGAGATGCACAGAATTGCGCCCAGAAATGTACACGCAACCGTCACGGTCGCTGGAATTTCCGAGGGATATGGTAGCGACCATATCTCTGCCAGCCCCGCCCACAATGCGCCAAAGGCGGGCAAGACGATGACAACGAACCATTTGAGCCAGTCATAAACCTTGTCTGGAAGTCGCATTTCTCTCCTCCTTTCTACGGCAATTTGCCGTCATACTTGAATACCGCAACATAATTGCGGGCACTGTCGCTCCCTACACAGCAGCTGTTGAGGATGTCGGTACTGGATTTAGGCGTGAGCATCGCACCGTTGACCACATAGCCCCAGGATTTCACATCTGCGAGTGCTGCCATTACACAGCTGTACTTGAAAGTTCCACTCGGCTTGATGAACAGGGCAGACATTGCGGGATGGATTTTGTCCATTCGCCATTTGCCCTTGCCGTTGCTGCTGATCGCTCCGCAATGGTCGCCGATGTCGTAGGCATTGCACCACCGGCTCAGAGCAGCAGAGTTTTCATCGTCAATGATTTTCTGGATGTTTTGGTAGTTGCTGTTGTAGACAGGGATGCTTATGTCCAAATCCGGTATCTGCCATACCCCAACCGCTCCT
>Ga0310696_10010633_pt1 | contig 10559 bp, 18 predicted proteins | sample AusTroGonzalo_MG_4_FD_203885 | JGI IMG/M metagenome (GOLD analysis project Ga0310696, IMG submission 203885) | Bovine rumen microbial communities from tropical cattle in Woodstock, Queensland, Australia - Gonzalo_02 (v2) (version 2) | ecosystem: Host-associated > Mammals > Digestive system >... | reverse complement strand
CTCGATGCATCAGCCGGAAAAGAGATTCTGACTGCTGCGGACGCGGAGACGGTCAAGGCCATTGTCAGGGCATTCAAGAAGAACAAGGACGCGGTTCAGCTTCTGAAAGGGACGAAGCGCGAGAAACCTTTGTTCTGGACTGATGACAACGGGATTCTCTGCAAGTGCCGGATCGATGCGTACAAGGCCGGACTGATCGTGGATCTGAAAACAGCTCAGGACGCGGAGACCGAAACCTTCACAAAAGAGGCCTTGAGATACGGTTACGATGTACAGGCAGCTCACTATCTCGATGCGTACCAGCACAAGGAAAGCTCAGTCAGGCCGGACTGGTATTTCATCGTGATCGAGAAGGCCGAACCGTACGCAATCAATATCCTGAGAGCAGATATCGGATTCCTGGACTATGGATTCATCCGGAGACAGGAGCTGATCGAGAAGCTCAAGGCCTGTCAGGATCAGAAAGCATATCCTGATTACGGAATCAACGAACTGTGTTTGCCAGCATGGGCGGAGGGATGAAAAGATGACACACTGGAAGAAGCTCACAAATCCAAACTATCTCGGCAGCTATGCTTTTCAGCCGGGAGAAGAGAAGCCTCTGACGATCAGGAACATCTGCACAGAGGAAGTCACCAATCCGAACGAACCGGAAAAGAAAGAAACCTGTGTTGTCGCTCACTTCCAGCAGCAGGAGAAGCCTCTGATTCTGAACAAGACCAATCTCAAGGCCATTGAGAGACTGGCAGGGACTCCGAACGTGGAAGAGTGGGAGGGAGTCGGAATCATTCTCTGTGTTCAGAAAGTCAGGGCATTCGGTGAACTGGTGGACGGTGTCCGGATCAGGCCAGTCAAGCCGTTTATCTGTGCTGATTGCGGAGGGATCATCACCGGGTATGGTGGGAAATCTCACGCTGAGATCAGGGAATACACGAAGAACACCTACAAACGGCAGCTCTGTGCAGCCTGTGCCACAAGAGCGAAGAACGCAGGAGCTGCAGCGGTTCCGGCGAAGGATCAGGAACCGGATCAGCAGCCAGTGCAGCAGCCGGATCAGGAGCAGACAGCTCCGGCGGAGGGACAGACTCACCGGAGGCGGAGGGCAGCAGGATGACGAGAGATCAGATCATCGGCGGTCTCGGACTGCTGAAAGCTCTGCTCAGAGATCGAGAGTCTCAGGCGATCCTTGACGGGGCGAGAGAGCTTCTCAAGGATCAGCTTGTGCGGACGATGGACGGAACCGGACTGATCAGAGAGCTTGACCGGATCATTGATGTCGGAATCGTGAACGCGAAGCAGGACACAGAAGCTCTGAGAAAGTGCCGGGAGATTCTGAAGAACTGTCCGCGCTGGATATCCTGTGACGAGCAGGAGCCTCCTGAGGGAGAGACAGTGCTGACTCTGATAATCGGTCATGATGTCATCACTCAGTTACCGGGAGAGACTCTCGCTCAGGCGATGGAGCGAATCAACCGGATCAGGACGGTCAGTGCCGGATTCATCGGTTCTGATGGATGGTACGGGATAGACGGATATCCGGAGATCGTTCATCCTGCGTACTGGATGGCCTTACCGAAAGCTCCGGATCAGGAGGCAGAGCATGAGTAAGCTGCAGTGGGAGTGGCAGAATTACGACAGGAACGAGATCAGGATCAGGAAAGCGCGAGGAAAGATCACCATGCAGGAGCTGGTGGACTTCATGCACGAACCGGAACAGGTCAATCTTTTCATCGGCAAGCTCGTTCTGTTCATGTTCCGGGTGAATCCTGACGCTGATATGTTCGATTACGGTTATGAGGAATCAGCCGGAGACGAGCAGACGCTGATGATTCTTGAGGACGAGGGTCACTGTCCGATCTGCAACGGGGAACTGTTTGTACAATACTGTCCAGAGTGCGGACACCAACTATACGGATCAGGAGGATCAGATCATGGATGATAGGGATCAGGAACTGACTGCGCTTGAGAAGAGACTGCAGCAGATCGTCAGGGACAAGGAGACTGAGGTCAGCAATCTTCTCGATGCTCTGAAAAACGAGAAGGAAGTAAACAAGCAGCTCAGTCTGAGACTGGATATGTGCCGGGAGATTTACCGGGATGTGTTCACGGTCATTATCAAGGCCTTTTACCTTCACCGGAACGAGTGACGCGGAGGAACCATGAGCAGAGAGAGACTGCCAGTCATCATCGGCAAAGGCAGACGAAAAGGTTGTTTCGGATTCAGAAACCGGATATTCGGAGGAAACGGGTACGATCTGGCGATAGTGAGACTCAGCCAGGACTACCAGACCGGACAGCCTTTCGATCTGAATGACATGGACGGTGCAGAGGTTATCCTGCATTTCTGCGACCGGGACAGTCTGCAGCTCACGGCAGACACAATCAATCGGATTCTCAGGAACTGGAAAGACTGAGGATCAGCAGGGAGACCGGAGACGAAAATCTCCGGTTTTTCGTTTTTGGCTCTCAGAGACGATTTTAGGCCTGTCATCCTTCCGGACGAGTATTCCATCATTCAGCAGATCAGAGGCAGGAAAACGATCTGGTTTTGTTTGAAATCGAAGTGTATTCGGACACGATTCATTGTGCGGTTTTGACGCTTTTCTGATTAATGATTCTGTCATAATCGCTGAGAGCCTTGATGCACAAAGGCCGGAGAGCTGTTCCTGATGAACAAAAAGGGAATAAACCGGGTATTTTTAGGGACATTCCAACGCGCGCGCGCGAGGGGACACCGGATCAGGCCGGAAATCTGGCTGCAGATACGGTCGTATACGGTCGTACATTCACAGTGCCGGGAAAATGGTTGATGGGTAGTTGACTGATGACGGGCGGAGGGACGAGCTGAGAGACGCTCAGGAACGATCAGACGGGGGAATCATGGCCTGAGGATCACTGAGAAGCTCTCAGGGCGAATCTGGAAGTCTGTACACCGGGCAGATCAGGACGGGAACCAGCACGACCGGACATGAGATGTCCATCTGCAGAAATGAGGCGAGTGTTTACAGGCCTCCTGAGAGGGAACCGGACATGAGATGTCCATCCGGGAGAAAAGCCAGGTCTCCGGATCACGATCAGAGACACCGGATCAGAGGCCGGAGAGGGGAGTATTCATGCATGAATATTGATATGCATAAACAGTCACGAAATCTGCATACTCATTCACAAAAGGCCTCAAAAATGCATGGCAAGTAAAAAATGGTACACTAAGATACCAAATCAGACAGAAAAGGCCGAAAATGGGGATTTCAACTATTCGTGAAACAATGGTTTTACGAATAGTTGGCCTTCAGTTCGCGAAAATGGTACTGAGAGTATACCAGAAGTGACAAAAGAAACCGTTATGTTTCAAGGCCTGAGAGCCTGTCCGGTTCACTTGCTTTTCTTTTTCGGTTCACTTATAGTGTATTAGAGTGTACTTCAGTATACCGAGTGCACCGAAAGTATACCGGAAGGGGGCGAAACCGTGACGATCAAACAGTTTGCTGATGAACTGGGACTGACAAAGGGAGCAGTCTATAAGGCCATCAGGAGCAGCTCTTTCACTGTCGATCAGATCACAGGGCGGTCAGGCCAGATCACGGAGGAAGGGAGAAAGATTCTGCAGATTCTGTTTCCGGATCAGGAGCCTCTCTCAGAGCCTCTGAAGAAGACTCAGCCGGAGGATTCTGTGCTGGAAGATCTGAGAGACCGTCTCAGAGAGGCTGAGAGAGCGAGGGAGAAAGCAGAAGAAAGTCTCCGGATCGAGAAGGAGCAGCGCAGTCTTTTTGAAAAGCTCTACAACGAGACGAAGGACGAACTGAGGGAGCAGCGCGTTTCAGCAGAGAAGGAACGCGAACAGCTCAGGATTCTAATCAGAACAGAGCAGGGATTGAGGATCAAGGCAGAGAGAAGCCTTTTCCAGAGAGTCAAAGTGTTCTTTCTCGGAGAAAAGAATCAGCCTGTCGATTCTGTTGATACTCACGGGGAGGTAAAGTGAAGATGATAGACGCGGAGGAACTTGTCGATCTGTTCAGTGATGCAGACGAGGGAGTGCAGTCTGAGATTGTCCGAATGCTGGAAGAGAGTATCAGACCGATTGAGAAAAAGAATTATCCTGAACTGGAAAGAGAGATCGAAGAGCTGAAAAAACAGGTTAATTTCTGGCAGGAACTTCATTCAAGCGCGGTTAGAATGCAGACAATGACTCGTGAATTTTACGAGCGAGTAGTCAAAGATCAGCAGCGAGTCATTGACAGACTCAGGAAGAAAAGACGGAAATAGCCAGGTCGATTCTCTCCGATTCGCTGGCCAGATCAGCAGCACGAACGCAGCGAGTTTTGACAGGATCACGATCTGCATTCTGAGCTATTGATATCAGAATGCCCTGCTTGCGAAGTATTGAAACGGGGAAGAACCCTTAAAGGGATAGAGCAGGAATAGAAAGCTGCAAGCAGGGCAGATGTCCGACAAATGATAGTTGCAAGCTGGGCGAGTGTATATACATTTGCGAACTGGCAAGCAGTGCAACTGTAATACAATCTGCCCATCTGCGCTTGTTAGGGATTCTCCCTAAAACCCGGAACAGAGAGATTCTCTCTCTGGCTGATGCGGATAAACCGCATGGAGTGGAGACCGGAACCGTGACGGAATAGAACCGGACACAGAGGGGAAACGATCAGGAAAGGAACCGGAGACGGAACCGGAAGAGAGGCGATCAGCTCCGGATCAGGATCACGAAACGAGAAGAAAGGCGGAGGATCAGTCACCATGAAAGGCGAGAAGAAGAAGTACAAGATCAGCGAATTGAGCAGAGATCAGATCACCAGAGCGAAGCGTTATTACTGGAACAACAAGAAGATCAAAGAGGGATCAGGAGCGACTTTCGCTGATTTTGAGATCATTGACGAGCTGGTTTCTGATGAAGAGCTTTTCGATGCTTACAGTAAACTCAGGTTTGAGGAAGATGCTTTTCGATGGTAATTCTCTCCGGATCGAGAGTGGAAGTCTGTACTTTCTCCGGATCAGGCGGAGGGACAAGTCACCTGTTCCGGCGGTCACTGGTGGAAGAAATGTCCGGGATCAGGATCAGGGCGAGAGCGAATTATCAGCGGTTTGTATTACAGATCGTTCGGCAAAATCAGCTGATTTTCTCTCAGGCCGGGAGCGTGTCGGCGCGGATCGGCGCGGAGGCCAGGTCAAAAACGCGGAAAAAGACGAACGATCAGAGGAAAGATCAGAGAATCATTCATGCATCTGACCGGAGATTCTTTACACTTGAACCGGGAACCAGCACAGAGACAGGGGAAGATTTTTTACACTCAACCGAAGATTTTTTACACTCATGGGGGAAGATTTTTTACACTCTCAGGGAAGATTTTTTACACCGATACCGGAGATTTTTTACACTGATAATCGCTGAGAGCCTTGATTATCAACGATTGTTTTTCCTCCAAGTAATTACAAAGTAGAGAATTAAGATCAAAGTATACCATCATCATCAAGTAGGACGGGCGGAGGATCAGTGTAAAAGAAATCAAATATTTACATCAATGCAGAGAACCGATATAATCAGCAGCAGACGGGAGGGATCGAGATTGATAGACGGAAAGCAGAAGCGCGAGATGCAAGAATACTATGTGGTCAAATCAAACGATCTGATACAAAAGGCCAGATACAGTCTGACGGTGCAGCAGCAGAAGCTGATTCTGTTTGCGATCAGCAAGATCAAAAAAGGCGATCCTTACGACAAGGTCTATGAGCTGTCGATTGACGAGTGCTGTTCTGTTATGGGTCTTGAATATGATACTGGTGGTTATTACTACAAGGCCATCAAGGACGATCTGGTCAAGCTGACAAACCGTCTGTGGGTCAGATTCGATGACAGAGAAGCGACTGTCGCATGGATATCTGACGCTGAGATCATTCCTCTCTCCGGGACTGTCTATATCAGATTCCATGAGAAGATGACTCCCTATCTCTTCGATCTGCAGAACAGATACACTCAGTATCAGCTCTATGAAGTGCTTGTGCTGAAGGGAAAGTATTCACTCAGGCTTTATGAATTGCTCAGGAGCTATGTCATGCAGGACGAGCTGAGGGATGGGAAAGAGAAAGAGGTCTCTTTCACTGTGGACGAGCTGAGAAAGCTCCTGTGCTGCGAGAACTACAAACGCTGGGCAGAGTTTGACAGATGCGTACTGAGGAAAGCTGTCGATGAGATCAACGCAACCAGCGACATAATCAAGGTCAGCTATGACACCTACAAACGAGGAAAGACTGTCACCCGGATCAACTTCATTATCGACTATCCGAATCTGATGGAGAAGTTTGCAGCGCACAACGAGCAGCGCAAGAGACTCTAACCAGCAGCCGGATCAGGAGTGGCGGAGGCCTGATGCAGCAGCCGGATCAGCGCGAGGACTGACGGTGCTATAATTGCTCCGGATCAGGACTGACGGAGGATCAGTGCATGGGCAGAAAAAAGGAAAAGCCGTTACCAGTGCGTGAAGTGTGTCCGATATTCGTTGCGGTCTCTGAGACGGAGATCACCTGCAGGAGCTGCGTTAATGGTTCACGGTGCAGTGTTCTCCGGTTCGATGACAGCATACAGAGGCAGCAGCAGACGGATATTTTCTGCAAACAGAACTACAAACGCTGTGAGCAGTTTCTTAGCTGGAAACACTTTTCATGGCAGGACTGCGATTAATACGTTCTAAGGATCAGCAGCCGGAGAGCAGCCTGTTTAGCCAGGTACGCATGAGGCCGGAACCGTTGAAAAATAAGGATTCTTCTCTCAGAAATTGAAAGAAACAATTATAAAAAGCTCTCGCTGCGGAGAGCTTTTCTTGTGCTGCCGGATGCCTTCCGGCGGAGGATCATGATCACAGAGCTTTTACTTTTCCTCTGCGAGTGGCGCGGTTTCCCTTCACAAAACCATAGTCAAAGGCGAAGCACAGAGCATTAAAGGGATCGTGTCTGCCATCACTGAGGACGATGTCATACAGGGTATCCAAATCCTGAGAGGTCATCTGGTAATGGACAGGGATCACTGCTTTCTGTGCGGTTCTCACAAGCTCAGTGTTCATGTACTTATCCTTGCTGCGGATACATTCTGTATGGTTCACGGGGCGAGTGGAGGTCTGTACACTGTCCGGATCAGGAGCAGGAGCTGAGGCCTGATGCTCCGGATCGGAACCAGCGCGGAGGGGCTGCATGACTGTCAGCTCTTCTGCGTACCGGATCAGCCGGGAGCGATAGTCAGGGGACAGATTCTCAAAGAGACGGAGAAGCTGTCCGGAGGCCGGATCAGGATTACGGAGAGCCTGATACTCAGAGGCCGGGAGATCGATAAGGAACTGAGCAGTCATCATAACGGCAAACTTGCGGTCATCAGGAACCGCGCGGAAGAGATCGAGAAGGTTTGTTTCCTGAGTAGTCATAATCAATCGTTCCTTTCTGTTTCTGTGTGTTCTTGAAAGGAACCAGCGGAGGGATTATAATTCTCTCTGGTGTTCCTTTCCGTTGGTGGTTGGGCAACACTGGCTGTCGATCTGAGTTTCCGCCTGAGATCGGCAGCTCTTTTTTTATTTCTCGCCTCCTTCCTCTGCGATCATCGCGTCAATGTCAGGGATTCTGCTCTGTTTCCTCTGACGGTGGACGATGTGTGCAGCCTGTTTTGCAAGCTCTATCCTGCCTTTCTCGTCCATGAGACGAACCATCGAAACAACGGAATACTCATCAGGAGTCAGGCCGGAAGCTCCTTCCAGATCGAGGGAGAAGCTGGTCAGCGGTGACTGCTGCGGTCGATCCTGTCCGGCGGAGGGTCTGCGATAGTCGCTGATCGTCTGCGAATACTTCCGGATCAGGAACCCTGCGTATTCCTCAAGGTCTCTCTGGACGAGACGGAGCATATAGATCACTTCATCCGGGAGATAGATTCTGACACCGGACGAGGACTCAAACTGAAACGGACTGTCAGTGTTCGGAACCTTGCTGTCCGGAGGATTCACAACCGGATTCACCCAAGAGGCCGAGATCACCAGATCAGCGAGGCCAGGTCTCTCTTTGATGAACTGCAGCAGGGACACACTCAGGCCAACGTAATCAGCATTTCTCCGGCACAAGGCCTCAAGGTCTCTGTGTCTCTGCTCGTCCGTGAAGATCAGCTCTCCCTCTTCCGGTTCAAAGTAGGTCGGAGGGACACCGAAGAACTCACAGAGGGCAGAGATATAAGTGTCTGAAGGGTAGAATTTCTCATTGAACCAACCAACAACAGCCTCACGGGACGCATTGATGGCGGAGGCAAGGTCTCCCTGCGTGAACTTTTCGTGAGTCTTTTTGTATCCTTCCATCAGGCTTCTGAGCTTCTTTGAAAAGACAGATTTCCGGTTCTCATCGAATTGTGTAGTCATAAGCAGCAATTCTCCTTACACAAAATGCAGATTTTTGTATGGAAATCACGGTTTGTGTATCGCTGAGGCCTGTTTAGAAACACCGTGACTCCTGCGTAATTCTACACTAAAATATATTACGCAGTCAACCACCAACGAACCGGAAGAAAGGAGGCCGATAAGATGAACGAGTGGGCATGGCTAACGGACACAATACCAAGAGGGCAGCGAGACGCAGTCTCAATGAGTCACCTTGCGAGGGTACACAACCTGAGCGACCGGAAGATGAGACGCGAGGTCGAGAAGGCCAGACGAGCAGGGAACCTGATCTGCAGCAGCGACAAGGGATATTTCATGCCGGAGACGATTGCTGATATCAGGGAGTACGCAAGCCGGGAGGGAGCGAGGATCAGGACGGGCAAGGCCTGTCTGAAGCCGTTTCTCCGGGAGCTGAGAAGGGCAGGGATCGGTTAAACATGGCACAGAAACGAATGTTCAGCAGACAGATCACGGACTCAGACGCTTTTGTCGATCTGCCATTGTCGGCACAGTGCCTGTATTTCCATGCTTCACTGTCTGCTGATGACGAGGGATTCATTTCATCTGCGAAACGGATAGCCAGGAACATCGGTGCAGAGCTGTCTGATCTGCAAGCTCTGGTAGACGGAGGATTCCTGATACTGTTTCCGGACTCCGGAATCTATGTCGATGCTTATTTCTGGGTGAACAACACACTGAAGTCTGACCGATTCCATCCGACCAACTACCAGACGGAGAGAAAGCAGGTCGAGCTGAACGAGAACAAGGTCTATCAGCTCAAAAAGGACACTGGAACCGAAACGGAAACAGAACGGAACCAATCCGGAGGCCAGTATAGTATAGGGGAGTATAGCCCAGAAGAGAAAAGAAAAGATAAGAAAAGTATAGACGATATCAGCTCAGGAGAGGGTAGCTCCGGAGGGGGAACCCAACAACCCGGAAGATACTCAGAGAGCATGGATCAGAACGATCTGCTTCTGTACATAGCAAATCAGGACGGGATCAGATACGAACTGGAACCAGTGCTGAACAGGTACGGGTACAAAGTGGCACATGATGCCTACACTCTCTGGAAGAAGAACGGAAAAGTCATCGGCAAGTACAAGGACTTTGTGAACACGGGAGGCGAGAACAAGTGAACGTGAAGCGCAAAGGAACAGCCGGAGAGAACGAGCTTGCAGAACTGCTCAGGGCGGAGGGGATCAGAGCATACCGCAACGATCAGATATTCAAAGGCGGTCAAGGAAACCCTGATGTACGGGCAGAGCTGGAAGGATTGAAGCTCCATGTAGAGGTTAAACGAGTCGAGAAGCTCAATGTTCCTGAGGCGGTGCATCAGGCAGAGCGAGACGCGGAGGCCGGGACGCTGCCAATGGTGGCACACAGACGGAACCGGGAAAAGTGGTTAATGACCATGCCATTGTCAGTGTTTATCCAAATAATCAGGGAAGGAGATTTGATTATCACATGAGGACTGAGAAGCAGAAACAGGCAAGCAGAGAGAGCGCAAAGCGATGGAGACTCGCTCATCCGGAAGAACAGAAAGCACACAGCAGAAAGAGCTATCTGAAGCACCGGGAGAAGAGACTGGTTCAGATGCGCGAGTACCAGCGGAACCTGAGAGAGAAAGCAAAGGCTTTCGATCAGCTCTCCGGCGGTCAGGATCAGGAGGCCGGACAGTGAGAATGCAGTATATCCGGATACTGAACTCATGGAAGGAAGAGACGAAAGCTCTGACAGACGCGGAGAAGGGCAGACTCATTGACGCTCTGATCGAGTACCAGATCACAGGGAAGGATCAGAAGCCGGCAGGAAACGAGAGATTCATCTATCCGATGCTGTCAGAGAGGATCAGGCACGACAACGAAGTCAGAGAACAGAAGAAAGCAGAAAGACAGGAGGCAAGAAACCAATGACGGAACAGGAGTACAGACAGGCGGAGGGCGTTAACAAGTCAACTCTCTGGAACCTGAGAAAGTCACCAGCACATTACAAGTATTTCCTTGAGAACCAGCGCGAGGACACTGCAGCATTCGCATTCGGACGAGCTGTCCATGCAGCGATCCTGACTCCATCGGCATTCAAGAAGGATTTTGCCATCATTCCTGAGGGGATCGACAGACGGACAAAGGCCGGGAAGGAAGAGTA
>Ga0310696_10010632_pt1 | contig 10560 bp, 8 predicted proteins | sample AusTroGonzalo_MG_4_FD_203885 | JGI IMG/M metagenome (GOLD analysis project Ga0310696, IMG submission 203885) | Bovine rumen microbial communities from tropical cattle in Woodstock, Queensland, Australia - Gonzalo_02 (v2) (version 2) | ecosystem: Host-associated > Mammals > Digestive system >... | reverse complement strand
GGGTGAATCTTATCTAAAGAAAGTTTACGAGAATGTTAATTCTTTTAAAACAACTAAGGTTTCTTCAAAAGGTAATGAATTAGTTATTGAAGGAATTATTAATTTTAAATCTGGGAAAGAAAAGAAAACTACATTTAAATTTGAATCAAAGACAATAGACAAGAATAATAATGTTAGATTTTTAGGGGAAAACCTCCAGATTAGTAAAGGTAAGAAATCTTTTACTTTAAGGGGAACTGTAAACGAAAATAAATTTACTCCGTCATCTTTCAGATATAACTATAGAGTAGATGGAAATAGAGTTTACGGAACTATCAAGAATGAAGCATTAAAGGAATCTAGACTTTCTGATGAAGAAGGAACAGCATCTAATGCTATGTCAAAAGTAATGAACCAATTAGATCAGTGTACATCAGCGAAAGATGTTTATGATTTAGTTAACAAAGTTGTTCCTGAAGATAAGAAAAAAGAACCAAAGGTTAAAAAGTTACTGCTTAATCTTTCCAAATGTAATGATCTCGTAAGAGCACAAACTGCTGTTACTAACTTTATCCTTAAAGGGGATGGATTAGGAAGCATTGAAAAACAAGTAAGAGGAAAGAAAGAGTATAATTAATTTTTATAAGGAGTTTTAATGGAAGAAGAAAGAAAATATGGAATTCTTGTAAATTCCAATACAAAACTCCATAGACAGTGATTTAGAGAAGCTTGTAAGTTATTAGGAATATGAGTTCTTTATAGAGCCCCAAAACCTGATAAGCATTATACTACATATGCTGAAATAGAATCCAATTATCAAGAACCTATACTAGTTGGTTGTATGTTTCATGAGCATCCAGATCAAAGAACTCTTAAAAAGATGGGTTGGGTGTCTGAATTACAAGCAAATGCTTCTTTGATTGAAGTAGATTATGATTTACCAGATTTACAACAAGGGGCATTATTCATAGTACCAAGTGGTCTTGATGATGGTAAGGGTAGATTATTCAGAGTAGTTAGCATGATGAATTCAATTGTTTATCCTGCTTCAATAACTTGCGAAATAGTGCCTGAATATATAAATACTTTCCAACCAGAAACTTCATTTGATTTTACCAATACTGACTTCACTCTCCTTAATGAAGAGCCTGATAGGTTATTTGGTACTTCAGGAGAATGATAATGAGTGCTTACTTATATGATGAAGCATTAGTTGCTAAAATAAAAAATTGAACAGAAAATACTAACATTCATATATATGGGCCAAATCAAGCTGGTAGGTTAGTTGAAACTTTAGCAGATGAAACAAAAGATAATGCGGTACAACTTCCTATATTAAGTATTTCCAGAGTCGGTGGTTATGAAATATTAAATACTAATAAGAAAAGATTAACTTATGATGGTTTAATGTATGATGCCACTTTAGAAAAAAGCGTTCAATTAAATGCCATTCCAATAAATGTAAGCTATCAATTAGATATCTGGACAAGATATTTTAAAGAAGCAGATGCTTTCATTAGGAATATGATTTTTAATGTAATTAATTTTCCAACATTACAGATTATTATTCCGTATAACAATATGTCGATACCTCATAATTCTACAATAAGACTGATAACAGGAGTTATGGATACTTCTGATGATTTAAGATTATCCATTGGAGAATTTACCAGGTTGTCTATTGGAATTAGTATTGATGATGCTTATATATGAGATACAAGAATAAGAGATAATATTTCCATTGATTGGGAATTAGATGAAAGTAACTTATAGTGAAATATAAATTTAGGAGAAAATTTATATGCCAAGAATTAATATTGTTGAGAGAGATGAAACTCTAACTACAACAAGTGAAAGATTATATAATGTGGTATATGTTCCTGGATTCTCAATCAACGCAAGTTTTCCTGCAAAAACACCAACAACATTTACTTCCTATTCTACTTTTAAAGCAGCAGTTGGTTCAAGTGCAGCAGTATTTGCTACTGATATAAGATATGATAGTTGTGGAACTTGGGCATCTGGTTCTCATTCTTCAGAACTTATGTTTAAAGAGGGGGATTCCGATCCATCTTACATGTATGCTGCAGAATTACTTAAACAAGGAATTCCAGTTGTATATGAGAGAGTTAATAATTCTACTTCAGAAGTCGCCGGAACATATGGTCCTACCGTTGAAACAACAGATCATCCAGCTGATCCAGAGGATGTAGGTTTTTCTTATGCAACATTGGATCCTTGGGGTAAAAGAGATGGTGAGCTGGATGTTACATATGAGGCAAGAATAAAAACATTTTTAGAAACAGCTCCTACTAAATCTTGGACAGATACTAGTACTTATCCCGCTGAGGCTGACGAATTATGTAAAGAAAATGGTGCTTGGTTTATTAACATAGCTCCAAATACTTCTGCTCAAGAAGTGGGAGATCCAAGCTATGTATTTAGTTTATGGAAATACCAGGGAGAAGGTATCTGGAAGAGAGCTTGGAATAACTACGATGTAACTATAACTGCTCCAACTGAGCTTGCTGCCGGTAATCCAACACTGTTAACTATCTATGGATTTTCAGTCGCAGAATTATATAGCTATCTAGATTCTTCTAGATTTGAAAAGACTGCAGATAATGTTTTATATGATAGAAATCTTTTCCAGATTAAATATCTAACTACTGGTGGATATCCAGTATTCGAGTTCAATGATAATTCTATTATATCAAAGATGCAGGCACTTGCTAATCCAAACGAAGTTGTTACTTCAGAGGATCCTGTGGTTGGTAGAGGTGATTGTATAGTACTTGTTGACCATACTAACTATCCGGAAAGACCACTGATTGGAGTAGGTTCTGTTATTGCAGCAGTTCAGGCTTCTCCATTAATTGCTACAGATTATACTGCTATGTTTAGTCCATGGTTCTATTATGGAAGCGTTCCAATGCCTGGTTCATTTGCTTATCTTATTAGTTTAGCTGAATCAGTTAAAGCAAATCCAAACTGGTTAGCAATTGCTGGTGTTAATAGAGGTGTTGTACCTGGTGCTACTAGTTTAGCAATAACAGGAAAGATGACTAGAGCTATTGCGGATAGTTATATGACCTGGGGAACATCTACTGGTGGATCTTCAGAAAGAAGTATATTCATTAATCCGATTACTAGCGTAAGACCTTATGGGCTAACAATTTGGGGCAATAGAACATTAGCAAAAACTACAGTCAATTCTGATAAGGCACTTTACTATCTTAACATGAGAAGTTTAGTCGCAGAAATTAAGAAGTCATGCTACGTGGCAGCAGAGCAGTTAATGTTCGAGCAAAATTCAGATGTTCTTTGGATTAACTTTAAATCAAAAATTGTTCCATTACTTGACCAGATGGCTTCTAGTTATGGTATTTCTGGATATAAGATTATCAAGGAAGCACCTGATAACAAGCATCAATTAAAAGCAACTATTAAGATCTTCCCAATATATGCAGTAGAAGATTTTGATATAACAATTATCTTAACCAATGATGATGAAGTTATTGTAGAGGAATAGGAGATATAAATGTCAGTTACAATTAAAAATGGTATAACTCCTGATATCAAAGAAGGTATTACTGGTATTGCTAGTACTACTCCGGATTCAATAGCTCCTGGTACTCATTTTGGTACTTATCATATTGCTGCTAATCCAAACATGTTTGAAATTCAAAGAACTAATAACTTTGAATTTGTTATAACAGATATTGATGGCATTATGAGAGCAGGAATGCAAGGTAACGAACCTGATTCCATTAAGTATATCAAAAATGCACAAGAAGTTATTAGTTTATCTGTTATTTCAACATCTGTTCCTCATTTCCAACAAGATGTTATTCCAGTTAAGAGAGGAAATAGCACATTAAAGTTTGCTGGGGTTCCTTCCTTTGATGCTGGTTCACTTGTTGTTAATGATTACATTGGTGCTGATACAAAGAGCGTTCTTCAAGCTTGGCAGAATCTTTCTTATAATGTTAGAACAGAAAAGGTTGGTCTTGTTTCTGAATATAAGAAAGATTGTTATCTGATTGAATATTCACCAGACGGTCAGGTTGTAAGACAGTGGAGACTGCATGGTTGCTGGATTTCTAGATTACAAGAAGAAGATTACAATGCTGAAAACAATGGTAAGAAGAGCATAAACGCAACTATTGAGTACGACAGAGCAGAAATTGATGTTTCAGGATTAACTGAATAATTTTAACAACTAACAATACGGGGTATTCATTACCCCGTATTGTATAATTTAGTAAGGAATGTAAATGAGAATTCAGGAAGACTTTGTAGTAAGAGATGAACTAAATAGAAAACTTTGGGGTCCAGATAGTAAACTTCTTCCTGAAGTTAGAGAAAAGATTATACAGATTTGTGCAGCATTTGAACAGTATATAGAAGCCCCAATACAAATATTGGATATTCAAATTGTAGGTTCTAATGCTGGGTATAATTATACTGATACTTCTGATTTAGATGTTCATATAATGGCAAACTTTGAAGTATTAGGAAAAGAAGATGCAATATTAAAAGCATACTATGATGCAAAGAAATCTCAATTTAATAAAGAAACTGATATAACTATAAAAGGAATACCCGTAGAATTATATGTTCAAGACGTTAGATCTACAACAGTTTCTAATGGTATATATTCAGTTTGTGATAATGAATGGGTAAAAGAGCCCAAACCAATTAAATCTGCAACGAAACATAATACGGAAAAAGAAGTTGAAAAATGAGTAACAAAAATTAATCAGGTTCTTTCTTCTGGAGATTATGATGAAATAAATAGGACAATAAGTTCTCTTTATCTTATGCGTACAAACAGTATTGCTGTTGATGGAGAAACAGGTAAAGGAAATCAAATTTTCAAAGATATAAGATCTCTTGGTTATCTTAAGAAATTAAAGGATGCGTTATTAAAATCTATGTCAAGAGAATTATCTTTAGAAAGTTTATCAAAAGGACAGTTAGTAAATTCAGATTTAGATTAAGGGGTTGGTGTGAATAGAATAAACGAGGACAGTCGTGCACAACTTTTATCTAGATCTAAAGCTGGTGCTAATTATGCAGCATCAAATCAGGGAAAAGGAAAAAATAGATACGCTAGAAGGGTTCATTCAAAGGTAGCAAAATCAGTTAAAGAATTTAACTCAATGAATATGAATAAATTCTTTAAGGATGATATATTAGATGTAAATATACAAGTACAAGGAGAAACAAATAATTATATAGTAACCCTTAAGATGAGTGGTATACTTGGAAATTTACAGAAAGAATTAGACCCAGAAAAACCAATTAATTTTAGACAAGTAGCTAGGGCATTAATTAGAACCTTCAACGGAGAAGATGTTTATATAAGATGTAGCTGCCCAGATTGAAAATACAGATTTGGTCATTGAGCGTTAAAGCATTCTATTTCTTCTTATGATGATGTTTTTAATAAAGAAGGACGTATTGTAGATAAAAGTCCTAACCAGCAAGAGGATAGATTAGTACAGACACAAGCACCAAGGTTTACTTGAACAAATGTAAACGATGATAAAGGAGCTGCTTGTAAACATGTTTTATTAGTTCTTTCTAATAATTCATGATTAATGAAAGTAGCGGCTGTGATATCTAATTATATCAAGTATATGGAAAAAAATATGCCAGATCTGTATGCTAAAATTATATATCCAGCAATATTTGAAAAAGAATATGTTCCAATGTCAGAATATGGCATGGAAGATGAAATAAAGATAGAAAAATCTGAAGAAGAACCACTTTCTGATGATGAAGAAACTATTGATGTAACGAATAAGTGAGCCCGTGAAAAAGATAAATTTCAAAAAGGAAATCAGTTAGGAGTTAAGTTTGCTTCACCACAAAAACAGATAGACTTTGATAGTCTTGTTTCAGATACTGAGTAGAAAACTAATAAATGGAGATAAATAATATGACTAATTATACAATCGCTGAAACCTATGAATTACCCAGTCTTGGAAAGATTTATGATAGCGAGATAAATCCGGTAGTAACAATAAAGAGTATGACTACTGAACAGGAACAAAAGAGACTGGCTGTTACAGATTATCCATATAGAATGTTATGTGAAATCATTGACGATTGTATAGTAGGAGACATTGGTATTTCCTCGTACGATATGTGTGTGGGGGACTACCAATTTTTATTGTATAAATTAAGAACTGTAACTTATGGGTCAGATTACATTATGGATGTAAGGTGCCCATATTGCGGATTCACAAGAAAAGAAACAGTTAATCTTGATGAGCTTCCTCCAATAAAGTATACTGAGGAATTTAATAATTATAGAAGATTTACTTTGCCAAAAACTGGAGTAGAAATTGAATTAAATATTCAAACTCCGAGAATGCTTGATAACGTAGTTAATAAAGCAAGGGAGTTCAAAGCTAAGTTTCCTGGTTCTAGCGATCCAACATTAACATATACTATTAAGTATTTGATAAGAACAATTGATGGTAAAAACCCAGATCCATTAAAAGTAGAACAGTGGATTAAAGAACTTCCAATGGCAGATGTAAATACAATAATTACTTATGCTGAAAAAATGAATAACCTTATCGGTATTGATACTAATCTTATTATTCATTGTGATGTATGTGGTCTATATCAAGACGCACAATTAAGCATAGGAAAAGAATTTTTTCGACCCGCCCTTAACATCTAATGGGGAGTTGTATGGGCCAATAAGATATAGGGATATATGTAAAGAAAGATATCTGATATCTAAACATTCAAATACTTCATATGTAGACACAAAAGATATCACCCCAACAGAAAGAAATTATCTAGTAGAATTTATTTTAAATGATTTACAAGAACAACAGCGTCTTATAAATAATAGAATAAAATCTGATTAGGAATTATTAAATGGCAGATTCAATTACACTAACAGACAGACAAATAAATAAACTAGGTTCACAAATCGGGAAGGCAATAAGTTCTAATATTAGAATTGGTAATACTCACTCTGCTAGTTCCTTTAAAGAATCTATCAGTGACAGACAATCTAATATTAAGAAAATGTCAGAAGACGATTATAATTCTTTAGTAAATAGATTAACAGATAGATATAATGAATTATTAAGATATTCGTATCAAGTTGATTCTTCCAGGTCTTTAGAATATTCGAAAGAGCTTGTAGAAATCAGGAATATATTAAGTAATCTTGATGAAAATGCTTCTGAAATAGTAGACCTCCAGAAACAAGAAACCAAGGATGAGTCAGGTAACAATAAAATCTCACTTGGAAAGCAAATTTCAACTGGGTTAAAAGATACTTTAAAAGATACTATCTTTTCAAGTACTGAAAAAGGAGAACAAGGTCTTTTAAAGATTGCAGATCAATTGCCATCTACAATAACTTCTGCGGTTGATAGTGTTCCTGCTCTTAATGCAATTGCTTTAACAGTTAAAGCAATAAATGTAATTACTAATACTTTATCAAAAGGATTTGAACAATCTTTATCTTTACAAGATCAGTATCTAGGAAGTATTGACGCTAGATTAAATGGTGTAACGGATTTCTTAAGAGATGATCAAACTAGTTATTATAAACAGCTACAATATGATATGACAAATGCTTTTGGTGGAAGTGGTTTTGTAAGCATTAAAAAATTAACAGAAAACATTGCGAAACTAACCCAATCAGGTATAGCATACAATCTTGAAGAAAGAGCATTACTTGAAACTGTTGCTGATAGATTAGTTACAACTTTTGGAACAATGGAAGGTCAGTTAGATAGATTAATTCGTATCCAACAGGCTGATCTAACCAGGTCTCAAATGGGTGCTGAACTTTCGTTGAATGAAATGCTAAACAGCATGTTTAAAGATACCAGTTATTTAACTGATGTATATGATTCTGTATCTTCAGCAATAATTGACGCTACTGCTAATAGTTCATATCAGGATGTAACTGGAATAAACTTCTCAATTCAAAAATGGTTGGGTTCTTTATATAGTGTTGGTATGAGCTCTGGCGCAGTAACTAATATAGCACAAGCACTCAATAGTTTAGCTACTGGTAACATTGATCAACTTAATGGCACTCCGATGGGCAATTTATTTGCTCTCAGCGCTAGAAATGCTGGGGTATCTTACACAGATATTTTAACAAATGGTTTAGATGCTAGTAATATCAACGAACTAATGAAATCCATGGTTGAGTATCTTCAACAAGTATCTGAAAATACTTCTGGTAATGTAGCAAAGACTGCAATATATAACGCCATTGGTGGAGGCATGACATATTCTGATATTAGAGCCATGGCTAATTTATCAGCAGAAACAATATCCCAGATATATTCCGAAGGAATGGATTATAATAGAGCAAAGGGTGTCCTTGAAGAAAATCTTCCAAAGATAGCAGAAAGAACCGGAACTTTATCTAGAGTAGGAAATATAAGAGATAATCTTTTACTTACTCTTGGTGATTCTATGATAGGTCAGGACAATGGTTTAATAAACTACGTTCTGTACACTTTATCCGATATGTTACCTGGAACCCTTGGTGGCATTGCAAAAACTGGATGAGACATTGTTAATGTATTTAACGGTCTATTTAATAAGGACTCTAATGTTATTAGGGCTCTTTGGCAAGCAGATCTTGTAGGAAATAATCTATTATCTAGTATAGATACATTTAGTAATTTTGATTATTCTGAAGTTACCTCACGTGGTTCTTATCTACCAAGTTCCTATGTTGAACCGAATACAGCAAATGAATATGTATCTTATAGTGGTTATGCATCAACCCAAGGAAGGGGAACCTTTGGTGCTGCCGGTAGAGCTACAGGATCTGATGTATTTAGTGGAGGGGGAAGATATGAGGCTGAACAAGAATCTTTATATAAACAAGCAACCTCTACCACACTGTCTGCATCTAATACAACTGGCACAGCAGCAATGGTAAGAGATGTAGGTGATATATATGCAGAATTATTTGAAAATCAAACAAAACCAATTCGCGTTTCTCTTGCTAAAATAGAGGGCGAAGCGTCAGACAACCTGAGAATTGGTCCCAACGGTATATTGGTTGATATACAAGAAAATGATGTAGAAAAGATAATCGGTCAAGTATATACAATAAGGAGTATGTATTAATGCAAAGGTTTTTAGATGACACTGTTGAGGGTAGATTTATAAAAAGCATACTTCAAGATACTTATATACCAAGATATCAAAGTGTTATTGATGGAGATTATATAGTTATTGATACTCATTATGTATTTGGTCATAGTATTATAAAATGTACTAAATCAGGTACCTTGGGTAAAGATGCTAAGTATAAAGTAACAGATAATTTTAATATTAATGAATTTGATTTAACTACAAAAGGTAATTTTATCAGTAAAGAATCTTTTTATGATTCTGATACTCATTATCATCTTGGGGAATATCTTAGATATTATAGAGGTCAAACAGGCATTGATCTAATGCCCTTGTATAATTGTTATAATAATGTTTATAATAATAAATTCACATTAACACCGAATGGTCTGTCCTCTTTTAGTAATAATCTATTTAAGATATTACAGGTACCCATAAAGTTTAATAAAACATATACTCTGGCATTAGACTGCTCATCAAATGTGACTTTATGCCCTGCCTTTATCATCGATGGGGATTATGTTTTTTCTGGTGGTGTAAACCTAACAAATAGATTGTATGAAAATGAAAATCCAACTAAGATAATATCTTCAATGGATTTTCTTAATCCACAAACATATATAGTCAACAACGATGATGGGTTCTTACAGAGGTATGAATATTGTTTAACTCTGTTAGTTCAAGTACCTTATAATTGTGATTCATCTTTCGTAGTTTTAGAAGGTGATTACACTGATGTAAGATACAAAAACATAATCAATACAGAAGGTTTTCTTTCATATAATTCTTTCAAATTAACAATTCCTGAATATAAACATTTGGGAGATGTTAATGATGACGGAACAATAAATGGTACTGATAAAACTAGTCTGCAATATTACATTGAGCATCATTATGCCCCTTCTCCTTTTTATGTTGAAAGAGCTGATGTAAATCAAGATGGTGTTATTGATATTAATGATTACAACGTATTGAGTGATTATATAGATTGAGGAATTCTTCCTATAGAATCTTCAGCATACTACAGAGATTGAATATACAATTCTAGATCTATAGTTGATTTTCCAGAGGGGTGATATTACAGAATTTTATGAAATAGTATTCCTGACCCCAATGATATAATAGATATAAAAGGATCTTTTGTTTCATGAAAAAAGGCCCATAAGGCTATCTACTTATTGAGAGATGATTATCCGACAGAGCCACTTGAAATAGAAATAATATACAATTATGATTATGCTGGATTTGATTCACTTTCAGAATTAGAAAAAAATAAACTGTTTATATCAAATCTATCTTTATTAGAAGTAAACGATAAAGTAAGTTATGCTTTTTCTGATAAACTTATTTTATACTTACTGCAAAGTTCCATAACTAGTAATGAATCTATCTACAATAATATTTTAAGAGTTCAAAAAGATCTTCAAGCAGATAGAT
>Ga0310696_10010631_pt1 | contig 10561 bp, 10 predicted proteins | sample AusTroGonzalo_MG_4_FD_203885 | JGI IMG/M metagenome (GOLD analysis project Ga0310696, IMG submission 203885) | Bovine rumen microbial communities from tropical cattle in Woodstock, Queensland, Australia - Gonzalo_02 (v2) (version 2) | ecosystem: Host-associated > Mammals > Digestive system >... | reverse complement strand
ATGTTGGCGTTGAGGGTGGTGCCGATGTTCTGCCCCATCACAATGGCTATGGCCACGTCGAAGCCTATCCACTGGTTGGCACACATTACAAGGGTTATTGCCATCACCGCCGAGCTGGCCTGCACCACCGCCGTGAGCAACGCCCCTATGGCTATGAAAATAAGGATGGAGAGGAATCCCTTGTCGGACCATTGGGCCATTGCCGAAAGGAAGGCTTCGTTTTGGCTGAAATCGGGGATCGCGTCCTGCAGCAGCTGCAAGCCGATAAGCAGAATTGCCAGACCTATCACAAATTCGCTTGCCGACTTTGTTTTCGACCGTTTGGAAAGCATAAAGGGCAGTGCCGCTGCACACAGAATCAACGGCAGCACGAATTTCCCCAATGAGCCTCCCATGCCCAGCAGTATAATCCACGAGGTGATGGTGGTGCCTATGTTGGCTCCCATCACCACGGCTATGGCTCCGGCAAGGCTCAGCAGTCCCGAATTAACGAAACTCACCACCATCACCGTGGTTGCCGATGACGACTGCACCGCCGCCGTTACAGCCGCGCCGGTGAGGATGCCGCTTACAGGGTTGTTGGTCATCCGTCCAAGAATGCTGCGCATGCGGTTGCCCGCCATTTTCTGAAGCCCTTCGCTCATCATTTTCATGCCGTATATGAATATGACCACGGCTCCGGTAACTTTCAATAGAAGTAATATGATTTCTGTAGCTGTCATACTGTGTCTGTTTTGTTATTTTTGTCAGAATGGTTGTTTGTAACTTATTGAAAATTTGTAATTTCCGCAGATGCGATATCCTGTTGGAAACACTGCAAAAGTACCCCATTGATGTTACCCTTTGGTTTTGAGGCTGTTAAATTATTGTTACACAGTGTTACAATTTGGTTACAAATGTAAACTTTGAAAAAGAAAGGATGTACGTTTGCGAAAGCGAAACGATTGTTGCAGTGGTCGGGAGTTTGGAATTTGGCGAAAAAAAAGATTTTGCTGTTTGCGGAAATTATTGCATATTTGCATGTTGCAATAATTTTGCGGGCTGCAAAGCGTCAAAAACTGATAACAATAAGACAAAATAAACTAAAAGCAACGGACCTTTCGATAGCGACCGACCGAAACAAAATTTACAAGATTAAAAAGATTTCGCGAGTGGAACGAGCGGGAGCATTCCAACTCCTAACTCCCAACTAAATCAGTATTTCCGGCAAGCCGAGGTCTGCGGCCAGTTTTTTCATCAGGCGGTTGGCGTCGCGGATCGACTGCCGTGCCCAGTTCAGTTTCACGTCCATCTGTTCGTCGGGCGACAGGTGCCAGTCGAGGCCAGGGGTGGAGCGCATCTTCTCCGTGAGGTAGAAAGTGCACAGCGCCGCCGACACGGATATGTTGAAACTCTCAGTAAATCCGTACATAGGTATTTTAACGTAGCCGTCGGCAAGGTCGATGGCGGTCTGTGACAGTCCCGTCAGCTCGGTGCCGAACACGAGGGCTGTGGGCTGCGATATGTCCAGGTCGGCCAGCATTACGTCGTTTTCGTGAGGCAGGGTGGCGATGATTTTGTACCCTTTCTGGTGCAGACGTTCGAAAGCCGCGCGGGTGTTGTCCTCGCCGTTGCGGTTGTAGCGGTGGTAGTCCACCCATTTCGATGAGCCCAGAGCCACGTCGGGATTAAGCTGGTACTCGTAGCGGTTTTCTATCACATGCACGTCCTGAATGCCGAAACAGTCGGCCGTACGCAGCACAGCGCTGGCGTTCTGCGACTGGTATATGTCCTCAAGGACGAGGGTAAGATGACGTGTGCGGTTTTGTATATTCTTGTCCAACAGCTGTTTGCGACTTTCGGTGCAGAACTCCGTCAAAGCATCGTACAGACGTTGTTTCTGTTCCGCGCTGTACAGCTCGAACATAGGGCGTTTGTGGGATTTTATCTCGGACATGGCAGTTGTTTTTGGAGAGTTATTTCATTGAAAGGTCGAACATTACATCCTGAATGAATTTGTTCAGCGGATAGGTGGCCTTTGCCAGTTTCACAATGTATTGCAGAAAGCCGTCGGCGGTGGCGGTTTCGTTGCCGAAGTCGGCCACCGACACATAGTGCTTGTGTTTCAGCAGGTCGATGTCGGGAAAATTCGGGTCGAAGCCCTGAGGAGCCTTTTTCAGCTTTTCGATATTCCAAAGTATTGAAGGAAAGTTCTTTACATACTCCTTGCTGCCGATAATGCCTTTGAAAGAGTCGATATTGTAGTAAATCTCCTTGCGTATGGCGTCGAGCAGTTCGGGTGCTGGCAGGTAAATGCCGCCGCCAAACGACGACTCGCCGTTCTGTATGTGCAGGTAATAGCCCGGACGGCCGTGCTGTTTCACCCCGCCGCTGGCAATATACACGGCAAAATGCGTCTTGTACGGCGTTTTGTCGGGCGAAAAACGCAGGTCGCGGTAGATGCGGTACATGCAGTTCTGCGCCTTTTGCACGCCAATGCTCGGGTCGATTTTGTAAATTTCGGCAAGCAGCGCCTCCACAAATTCCAGAAAATCGGCGCGGGCCGCCTCGTAACGACCTTTGTTGGCCATAAACCACTCGCGGTTGTTGTTCAGGCTCAGGTCGTTGAGAAAATCGTACACAAAAGGCTGTATATGGTCTTTCATGGTATTAATTGATAATTAGTAATGAGTAATTAGTAATTGATGTCTGAGGTTACTGAGTATGTTGAAGTGTTGAGGGCACAACCCCAACAGACCACTAACCCTAATTTTCAACTTTTCTTTCAATTTTTGTAGAAATTCATTTCTTCGATATATTTCAGCACCGGCTCGGTAAGAATGTATTTTACTGATTTGCCGTTTTTTATGCTTTCGCGGATATAGCTTGCCGAAATGTCCATCATCGGTGCGGAAATAAAATGCACGTGCTGGTGGTTGTTCCAGGGCGTTTGGGTGCTGTTGTGGCGCGGGTACACGTAAATATCGTAGTTGTCGATGATATTCTGATAGTTGCGCCATTTGTCGAAACTGGCGAGGTTGTCGGAGCCCATTATCAGGCAGAACCCCTTTTCGGGATATTTCTCCTGCAGGCAGGCCAGCGTTAGCGAGGTGTACGAGGGCTTAGGCAGCGAAAACTCTATGTCGCAGGCGCGGAAACCTGGGTTGTCGGCGATGGCCTCTTTAAGTATCTGCAGACGGTGATGGTCGGCAAGCAGGTTTTTCTGCTCCTTGAGGGGATTCTGCGGCGAAAGCACAAACCATATCTCCTGCATGTCGGTTTCGCACAGCATGGCGTTGGCAATAGCCAGATGCCCCACATGCACGGGGTTGAACGAACCGAAATACAGACCAATTTTCCTTCTTTTCGGTTTCATCGGCGGAAAAGGGGAGGGGGGATTAATAATATTTGTAGCGGGTTACGAAACCTATGCTTTTCAGTTTTTTGCCGCGGAAAGTGTACACTTCCGAAATTTCGTTGGCTCCCGACGACACGCGCAACACGTTGATATTGGCGAGGTAAGCCCTCGGATAGGTGTTGAAAAACACGCTGAACACTTCTTCTTTGCTCATGCCCACTTTTATGCCGTTCTGCAAAACGATGTTGGTGTCGGTGATGTAGCCGTCCACCATCTCCATCTTATTGGTATTGATGGCGATAAAGGCGTCCACATGGCTGCCGTCGAGGCGGCTGAGGGTGTTCACCGAGACGTGCATGGTGTCGAAAAAGTCCTGATACCCCGACTGACGGTACCAGTCGATGCCCGAGCGGTGCACGTAACTCTCTATCTTGCTGTGTTTTCCGAGAGGATAAATCACGTATTCCGACAGCGAAATCACCGTCATGGTGTCGGTGTAGTATTTTATGTCCTTGACCATATATTCGGGACGAGCGAAAGTTTTCATGCGTGCCGATATGGCTCTTTGCGACAAGTTCTGCGAAAAAGCCTCGCCAAAAAGCACTGTTAACGTTGCCAACAAAAGAAATTTCTTCATATTCGGTGTCGTTTTTTATCGTTATTTAATTGTATGTCAGTTGTTTGAAGTGCTTTTGCGGCACAATTGCCCACCAAGCACTCAACCTGCAAAGATACGAAAAAAATCGGGATTTAGTGTGTTTTGTGTAACTTTTTTGTTGATTTGTAGTAAAAAAGATTGAAAACACCGCCTTTTCGGCGGGATTTTATTATTTGTCGCAATTTGATGAAAATACAGATAACCACAGGTTTGGACGGTCTTCCGTCGGCAGCCGGCAAGCTTCTGGAGGCTTTCGCCGAAGAACGTTTCTTTGCTTTCTACGGCAAGATGGGGGCAGGCAAGACCACCCTCATCAAAGAGCTGTGCGCCGCCCTCGGCTCGTCCGACAACGTGTGCAGCCCCACTTTCGCCATCGTCAACGAGTACCTCTCGGGCGCGGGCGAGCCTATCTATCATTTCGATTTTTATAGAATTAACAATATATCAGAAACTTACGACATTGGCTACGAGGAGTATTTCTACAGCGGCTGCTACTGTTTCACCGAATGGACCGAAAAAGTGGAGCCTCTGCTGCCGGAGTCGTATGTAAGGGTGGAAATTGGCGAGCTGCCCTCGGGCCAACGCACCATTACCGCCGAAAAAATATAGCGTCATGGGACTTTTGAACGATATTGAAAACGAACTGGCCACGCTGCCGCAGATGCAGTCGACAGCCACCTCACGCAAACAGTATGTAATAGGTGTGCCTCACGAGAGTGCCGAGTGCGAGACTCGTGTGGGGCTTACCCCGCAGGCCGTGTCGATACTCACCGAGGGCGGACACCGTGTGCTTGTGGCGCAAGGCGCGGGTGTCAACGCCGGTTTCAGCGATTTGGACTACTCCGAGGCCGGTGCCGAGGTGGTCGATGCCGGTCGCGCTCTGCAGGCCGACATCATTTTTAAGGTGCAGGCCCTCAACGCCGACGAGATTGCCCTTCTTAAGCCCAAAGCCGTGGTATTTTCGGCTCTCACCCTCAAATATCACGACAGCAACTATTTCCGTGCCTTGCAAGATAGCAAGATAACGGCCGTGGGCTACGAGTTTATGGCCGACCGCTACGGACATCACAATTTCCTGCGCGCCATGAACGGCATTTCGGGCAACGTGGGCTTTATGGTGGCCGCCGAATATCTGTCGAACCGCCTTTACGGCAACGGCTCCATGCTCGGCTCCGTGGCAGGAATACCGCCCACCGAGGTGGTGATTCTCGGCGCGGGACGCTCGGCCGAATCGGCAACCAAGATGTTTATGGCCGCCGGCGCCAATGTCAAGATTTTCGACAACTCCATTTCGCGTCTCAACGAAATCCGTCAACGGCTGCAACAGCCTGTATATACGTCGGTTATATATCCCGAGCTGCTCAAAAAGGCCATAGCCGAGGCCGATGTGCTTATCGCTGCTTTCCACAACAACGAGCCCGACTCGCAACCTATCGTTACCGAAAGCATGGTGGCTTCCATGAAACAGGGCAGCATCATTATCGACATCAGCATCGACATGCGCAACACCATCGAGACATCGCATGCCACCACCATCAGCGACCCCGTTTTTTTGAAACACGGCGTGTTGCACTATTGTGTGCCAAATATGCCCGCCCGTGTGCCAAAAACCGCTTCTATGGCAATAAGTAACCTACTGGTTCCCATACTTGTACGTATAGCCGACGGTGCCGACACCGGCACCCTTATGGCCGAAAACGAGGAGCTGCAGCATGGCGTTTACTGTTTTAGCGGCATACTCACCAACCAAACGGTGGCCTCATACGTGGGACTTGTGGCCAAAGACCTGCAAATACTGCTGAAACTTCCATTAAGTTGAAAATTGAAAGTTGAAAATTGAAATGTATTTAGTTTGCAGTTAAAAGATGCGGGGGTTCGACAAGCTCACCCACCGCTCGGTGCCTGAGCCTGTCGAATGTGAAGAAACATTCAGTGAATGTTTCGATAGCGAAGCGAAGAAAACAAATTACTAATCACAGTTCACAGATCACAGTTAACAACCCAATGCCAACCCTCACCATCATACAGAAGAAATCGCGGCTGATGCCTGCGTTGCCGCACAAACTGGTTGTCAATAATCAGGTGGTGGGGATAATGAAAGGCACCGAGACCAACGTGGAACTCCCTGCGGAACAGTACAATATAATGATTCAGAGTGTGTTGCCGTTTTTCTCCGCCTCAATGGACGTAACGGTCCATGGCGGTGTGCGCAACGTACTCACTTTCAGTGACAGGGAGAAGATTTGGGATGCGCTGCTGGTGGTGGACATGGTGCTGTGGGTGGCGGAGCTGTTTTTTACCCTGCCCTCGCCGTGGGATGTTGTATATCAAGTATTTACCAACGGCTACCTTGTGGCTTGGCTCGTTTACGAATGGGTGATACGCAAACGCTATTTCCGTATGAATTTCGGTACTTATAAACTTGCTTAAAAATGAAACAATTGGATTGATGGACAGAAACAAATTTATTATAAAAATGAATTATTTTAAATGTATCTATTTGGTGTTTTTTTTGTGCACGTCGCTTCTAGTATTTGGTCAATCTGATATTAGCGATGAAGAATTTCTTCCTGTTAGAACGCGAGAAGTTTCTTTGTCAGGCAAGATGTGTCAGATTGATACTAACATGTTTAGAAGGGTTGCTGATGGGTTTGATATTGCCTTTTACCAAGACTACAACAGTTGCTCTAATATTTCTGATTATTTGTATTACGATAGTATAATTTATAAAATTAAAAGGAAGTATCAATATTATAGTGTCGTTGTAGATAGCCAATACTATACTGTAAATATTTTCAAGTTGAAGTCAAAGTACAGGAATGAAAACATTGATTGTAAAACTACTGAGGTGCCATTCATCGCGCCGGGTTTATATACTTATTTCTATTCAAATAACGGCTATTTGATTCACGTTTATACATTTCTTTCTATTCGGGCAAAAAAAGGGGAGATGGAAAAATGTTCGCACATAATGGATATACTGAAAGAGACTACTGTTCAGTATTTGTCGAAATAAATCTTAAGGAGAGGCAATGTTTATGGCAAACATAATGGATTTTTGGAGGAACGAGTGGAAAAGTGTGGGGGACTATTCGGCTGAGAATAGTAGTGATAGTTTATTGTCGTTTGATTATAATAATAGCAAAACGGCCGCCTCTTGTAAAATTATGAAAAAAGTTTTTATCATAATTTTTATTGTTTGTTCAACTTTTGTACGTGGACAAAATCCTTTCGACTCCTGCTTTTGTATGGAATCGATGTCAGACGATGATGTTGCCGGGGTGATGGATTTGATGACGAGAAGCGGCTTTACATACATAACGCGGGGCGGCAACACACAAAATTGTTATAGGATAAAAGATTGCTGCAACAATAAAACAGTGCTTACCTGTATGGCCTTCGTATTCCCCGATGCTGGAAAGGCTTTAAAGGCGAAGGCTCTTTTCGAGAAGAAAGGTAACAAACACGGAAAACCTGAGCTGCTTGAGTTGGTTTTAAACCACAATCATATTGTTGTGGAAACCATGCAGAATGTATTGTCGTTCAATATTTTGTACGGGAACCAATATGATGATGTGTGGAGGCAAGTAAGGGATGAAAAACTCCTACAATATCAATCCGATGGTAAAAATGTTGATAATCAGTTTTTCTCTAAAAAATGTTGCGACACTCTTTCAAATGTATCTAGTAACGCCCAGTCCTCCGACCTGCGGGACTTTGAAGGCCGCTACTGGCTTGCCGTGGCCGTGCAGCTGCCGTTGGATCTCACCTTCCAGCGCAGCGGCGACAGTGTGGTGCCGGTAATCTACTCTGTGTTTCAGGGCAATGCCGCAATAAAACCTACTTCGTGGAGCTTTTCGGGCGACACTCTAAATTTCCGTTGCAAGGATATAAGTCTCAAAATAACAGCTGTTTACAATCGCGCTTCGAACTCCTTCGAAGGTACTTTCAAACAGTTCGTTACCGCCGAAAAAATCACCTTCTCCCCCGCCGAAGGGCCCTTCAAAGTCAACCGTCCGCAGACACCTCAGCCGCCCTATTCCTTCGATGAAGAGGAAGTTACCATAACCACCGCAGACGGCTCGGTAAGGCTCGCAGGCACAATTACTTATCCCAAGCAGGGCGACAAATTCTCCGCCGTGGTGCTTGTGTCGGGCTCGGGGCAGCAGAACCGCGACGAGGAGATTTTCATGCACAAGCCTTTCCTTGTCGTTGCCGAATATTTCGCCCGGCGCGGCATTGCCGTGCTCCGCTACGACGACCGCGGCGTGGGCCGTTCCACCGGCGATGCGGCCAAAGCCACCACCCTCGATTTCGCCGACGATGCCGAGGCGGCCTTCACTTTCCTGCGCAAGCACAAACGTATCGACTCCAAGCGCGTGGGCATTGTGGGACACAGCGAAGGTGCGCTTATTGCCCAAATTGTGGCGGCTCGATGCCGAAAAGTGTCGTTCGTGGCCTTTTTGGGCGGACAGGGTTGCAGCGGTGCCGAGGTGCTGTTGCAGCAAAACCGCAGTCTGTTTGCCCTGCAAGGCGTGGCGGATTCCCTTATCGACCTGCGGCTGGCGTGTATGCGCGAGTTTTTCAAGGTCGCCGACACCATCTCGCCAAAAACCAAGATTATACCTGTCCTGCAGAAAGTTATCGACAGCATCGGTGGCGGCGTGCCTCAAAAACAGCTGCAGGAGGTGGGGCTGGACAAAAAATCGCTTCTCACGTGGAGCTCACAGCTGCAGATGCCGTGGTTCAAGACTTTCCTGAAACTCACCCCCGCCGACTACATCCCCCGAATGAGATGTCCGATACTTGCCTTGGGCGGCGAAAAGGACGTGCAAGTGCTTGCAACGGAGAATCTTGGCAAAATCGAAGAACTGTCGGGAGGCAAGGCGCAGGTGCGCGAGATGCCGGGATTGAACCACCTTTTCCAGCACTGCCATACCGGCTCCCCCGACGAGTATCTTACTATCGAAGAGACCATCTCCACCGAAGTCCTCGAAATCCTTGCAAACTGGATACTTCAACGATGAGATGTTGGAATTAGTTGCCAGTCGTCAGTTGCCAGTAATTTCAACCTTCAACTTTCAACTGAAACGCGGTTCCTGAGCTTGTCGAAGGACCGCCCAACTATTTACTCTTAATTCTTAACTCTCAACTAAAAAAATACCGTTTTGTTTCACTTTTTTTGCAAAACACTTGCAAATCTCAAAAATTTTTACGTACTTTGAAAAGAGTTGTGTGTCTCGTTTTTGTTTTGTAACAAATTGATATTTAATGCAAAACGCAAAGAAATGTTGGGTTGCACATCTTTATATAAAGGAAAAAAATACAAACTAACTCAATCAACGGATTATGTTACACAGTTTTACCAGAAATTACAACGACCTCTCCACCGAGGCGGGTTTCCAGTATGAATTTATTTGCGACTGCTGTGGCAATGGTTTTAAGTCAACTTTCAGGGAATCAAGTACCTACAACAGTCGTAAGCGTACCGAAGGTTTCGGCCGCGGCGCCGGTCTTCTCGGCAATTTGTTCGGCGGCGCGCTCGGCAGTCTCGGCAACGCCATAGAGTCGGGCTCGCACGTGCTCCGCGACCGCATGGAAGACCGCAGTCCCCAATGGCGAAGGGAACAGGAACAGACTTTCGACGAGGCTCAGGCAGAGGTGAAATCTCAGTTTGTAAAATGTCCGTCGTGCAACCAATGGGTATGCTCCGACTGCTGGAACGAGGAAGAAGGCCTTTGCATCACCTGCGCTCCCCGCGAGAGCAGCTATGTGGCCAAAGCCCGCAACGAGGCCATGCGCCGCAACATCGACGAAGAGGCCCAGACCGCCACGGTATGGCACGGCAAGCTGGAGGAACGCACCACTGTTTGTCCGCACTGCGGCAAGCCCGCCGGACAGGGCAAGTTCTGCAACAATTGCGGACAGCCATTGGGCATGGTGAAATGTACCAAATGCGGAGCCATGCTGCAACCCAACACCAAATTCTGCAGCGAATGCGGCACGCCCGTAGGCAGCGGCAGCGGCGTTTGTCCCAAATGCGGCACCGAAAACCACCCGGGCACCAAGTTCTGCAGCGAGTGCGGCACTAAACTGTAATAACAATGGGCGATTTCGGGATATACGATTGTAAGGTCGATAGCAGCGGTCTTGCGGGTGAGGCAATATGTAAGATTGGTGCCGAAGCCTTGGAGATAAAGGTGGAAAAAGGCACTCTGCGGGTGGATTTTGCCGACCTGCGGGATTTCAGGCTTTTGGATTACCACATAATTTTGGACACAGCCAACGGCAAAGTTGAGCTGTCGCAGCTGGGCTTGCAAACCGAGGACTTTTTCGATAAATTATGGCAGTCGTATGCCGACAGGAGCCGCAGCGCTCTTTTTGTTGAAGGCGAAGCCTTATACACCGGCGAGGGCGACTACGCCTACACCGAGCAAGGCATGGAGTCGCACGGCAAAGCCAAGGTGGAGCTTCATACCGATTGCCTCTGCCTGTTTCCCCACGACGACAAGGCACGGCGCATACCGCTCTGCTTTGCCGACGAGCCCGAGGCGGCGGATTTCCAA
>Ga0310696_10010630_pt1 | contig 10562 bp, 7 predicted proteins | sample AusTroGonzalo_MG_4_FD_203885 | JGI IMG/M metagenome (GOLD analysis project Ga0310696, IMG submission 203885) | Bovine rumen microbial communities from tropical cattle in Woodstock, Queensland, Australia - Gonzalo_02 (v2) (version 2) | ecosystem: Host-associated > Mammals > Digestive system >... | reverse complement strand
ACCCTAATAGAGCTTTACGCAGCGGGACACACCGCTGTGGTGGTCGATAATCTGAGCAACAGCAATCCGGAGGCGCTCAAGCGGGTGGCTGAGATTATAAAGGTGTCGGAGATCCCTTTTTACAACACGGATATCCGCGATAGGGAGGGACTCGAAAAAGTCTTTGCAGAGCATAAACTCGATGCCTGCATCCACTTTGCCGGACTGAAGGCGGTGGGCGAGAGCGTGGAGAAACCGTGGGAGTATTATGAGAACAATATCGCCGGAACCTTAGTGCTGGTGGACGTGATGCGAAAGCACGGCTGCAAGAACATCATCTTCAGCTCGTCGGCCACGGTGTATGGCGACCCGGCAGAGATTCCCATCACGGAGAATTGTCCCAAAGGACAGTGTACCAACCCTTACGGTTGGACCAAAAGCATGCTGGAACAGGTGCTGATGGACATCCAAAAGGCTGACCCTGAGTGGAATGTGGTGCTGTTGCGCTACTTCAACCCCGTGGGTGCGCATCCGAGCGGCAGGATAGGGGAGAACCCCAACGGCATCCCCAACAACCTGATGCCCTACATCACCCAAGTGGCGGTGGGCAAACGAAAAGAGCTGGGCGTTTTCGGCAACGATTACGACACCCCCGACGGTACGGGCGTGCGCGATTACATCCATGTGGTGGATCTCGCTACAGCGCATGTGTGTGCGCTCAAGGCCATCGACCGTCGCTGCGGTTTGGGCATCTATAATGTGGGAACGGGTAACGGCTACAGCGTTCTCGACATGGTGAAGGCCTTTATCCGCGTGAACGGCGTGGATGTGCCCTACAGCATCAAACCCCGTCGTGCGGGTGATATTGCCACCTGCTACTGTAACCCCTCCAAGGCGAAAGCCGAGCTGGGCTGGGAGGCGAAATACGGCATCGACGAGATGGTTCGCGACAGCTGGAATTGGCAACGCCAGAACCCCGACGGTTACCCCGAGCGGTAATAAAGAATATTAAAAATTGTTAATTGTGTAAATTGTAAATATTATTTTTTACTTTTGCAGTTTGAATTTAAAATTTAGAGCTATATGTGCGGAATAGTAGCATACGTTGGCCATCAAGAGGCCTATCCGATCCTCATCGAAGGATTGAAAAGATTGGAGTACCGTGGTTATGACAGCGCGGGCGTGGCGCTGTTGACTGCCAAAGACGAGCTGAATGTCTATAAAGCCAAGGGCAAGGTCTCCGATCTGGAGGCTTCAGTGGCGGGCAAGGACATCAGCGGACATATCGGTATTGCCCACACCCGTTGGGCTACCCATGGTGAACCCAACCAGACCAATGCCCACCCTCATCTTTCCAATTCGGGCAACATGGCCCTGATTCACAACGGCATCATCGAGAACTACATGAGCCTGCGTAAAGAGCTGGAAAAGAGAGGATTCACCTTCCAGTCGGCTACCGACACGGAGGTGCTGATCAACCTTATCGAGGACGTGCAGCAGAGCGAACATGTGGATCTGTTCGAGGCCGTTCGTATCGCCCTGAACCACGTGGTGGGCGCCTACGCCATCGCTATTGTGGAGAAGGGGCATCCCGACGAGATCATCGCCGCCCGTAAGGGTAGCCCGATGGTGATCGGTATCGGCAACAACGAATTTTTCATCGCCTCCGATGCGACTCCGATCGTGGGTCGTACCCAGAAGGTGGTCTATATTGAAGACGAACAGGTGGTGCGTATCAAGTTGGGCGAAGACCTCTATATCAAGACGATTCATGATGTGGAGGCCATCCCTTACGTGCAGAAGCTGGAGATGAACCTCGATTCCATTGAGAAGGCCGGCTTCGACCACTTCATGATGAAGGAGATTTACGAGCAGCCGCGTATTGTGCGCGACACTATGCGCGGACGTCTGCATCCCGAGACGAATACGGTGAGCTTGGGCGGCATTGTGAACTACGAGAAACATCTGCTGTATGCCGACAACATCATATTTGTGGCTTGCGGTACCTCGTGGCACGCCAGTTTGGTGGGCAGCTACCTGATTGAGTTCCTCGCCAAGATCCGCGTGAAGGTGGAATACGCTTCCGAGTTCCGTTACCGTCATCCGGTGATCACCCCGCACGACGTGGTGATTGCCGTGTCTCAGTCGGGTGAGACTGCCGACACCCTGGCCGCCATCAAGTTGGCCAAGGAGGAGGGCGCTGTGGTGTTGGGCATCTGCAATGTGATTGGCTCCTCTATCTCGAGAGCCACCGACGCCGGTGTCTATACGCACGCAGGTCCGGAGATCGGTGTGGCCTCCACCAAAGCGTTTACCTCGCAGGTGACCGTGATGGCGATGTTGGCGTTGCGTCTGGCCGAGCTGAAGGGCACGCTGACCAACGAACGTCGTGCCGAGCTGATTCAGGAGCTGGACTGCATTCCCGAAAAGATTCAATGGACCCTCGATCACAGTGGCCACGTGAAAGACATTGCCGCTATGTACAAAGATGTACGCAACATGCTCTATATGGGCCGTCTGCAGAACTATCCGGTGGCGTTGGAAGGCGCTTTGAAGCTGAAGGAAATTTCCTACATCCATGCGGAGGGTTATCCGGCTGCCGAGATGAAGCACGGTCCTATCGCTTTGATTGACAAGGATATGCCGGTGGTGTTCATTGCCACCAACCGCAATACCTACGAGAAGGTGCTCAGCAACATTCAGGAGGTGAAGTCGCGTGACGGCAAAATCATCGCCATCGTGAACGAGAAGGACGTGACCGCCCGCGCCATGGCAGACCACGTGATTGAGATTCCGGATTGCATCTCCATATTCTCACCGCTGTTGGCCACCATCCCGTTACAGATTTTCGCTTACCACATTGCCGTGATGCGCGGTTGCAATGTGGACCAACCCCGTAACCTGGCCAAGTCGGTGACGGTGGAGTAGGCGAGAGCTGTTCAACGCAAAAACAAAAAAAACCGGTTCGTTTGAACCGGTTTTCTTTTTATGGTAAGTTTGAAGATTATGCTTCTTCTTCTGCACCTTCTTCGGTGGCAGCAGCGGCAGAACCGCGGGTCGGAATCACTTGGATGATGACCTTGTTGGGGTTGTCAACGATTTCCAGGTTGTCGATGTGAACGTCACCGATCTTGGTCATATCGTTGATTTCCAAGTTAGAGATATCGGAAACAACCTCTTCGGGGATGTTTTCGAGCAGACCGCGAACTTTCAGTTTGCGAACGCGTTTTTTGAGCAGACCGCCCTTCAAGACGCCGGGAGAAGTACCGGAGATCTTCAACGGGATCTCGATGGTGATGGGTTTGCCGTCCACCACTTCGAGGAAGTCAACATGCATCAACTTATCGGTGATAGCGTGGAACTGGGTCTCTTGGACGATGGCCTTGCGGACGTCGCCGTCGATGTTCACCTCTGCATATCTCACCTCAGGGGTGTAGAGGAGGTCTTTGAACTGTCTTTCGTCCACGACGAACATTTTCTGATCTTTTCCGCCGTAAATCACGCACGGAATCATGCCCTGGTTGCGTTGGGCTCTTGCATCTTTTTTCCCTACGTTCTCTCTCAGAGAACCGCTAATAGATACTGATTTCATATTGTTATTTAATTAATTAGGTGTTTTTTAAATCGGCGGCAAAAATACGATTTTTTTTGATATGTCCGTTTTTTTTTAAGGTTAAAAGGTTAAAAGGTTAAAAGGTTAGAAGGTTGTCAACAAGGAGGTGTTGGTTATATTTTAAATTAAAGTTATTGTTTGTTATAAATAATTTATTATTTTTGCGGAAATAAAATCTTGTAAAACGAATTAAATAATAAAATAGTAAGTCATGATAGAAACAAAATTCTCCTTTGAAAAATTAGCAGTATGGCAAGAAGCGCGTAAGCTTGTTGCAGAGTGTTATTCTCTTGTAAGTAAATTTCCAAAAGAAGAAAAATATGCTTTAGGAGATCAAATTCGCAGGGCAGTAGTTTCAATTGCATCTAACATTGCCGAAGGAAGTGGAAGAGTGTCATTGAAAGAGAAAATGCATTTTATTGAAATAGCATACGGTTCATTAATGGAAGTTTACTGCCAACTTCAAATCGCATGTGATTTGAAGTTCATCCATGAAACCGATCTTAAGAGCATTGAATCACGATTCTCTTTAGTTTCCAGTATGCTTACAGCTCTTCGTTCTGCATTTCAAAAACGTTTACCCCATTAACCTCCTAACCTTCTAACCTTCTAACCTTCTAGAACATTCGTACTAATTGTTCAAGGTATTGGGCATCGGTTTCGTCAAAAGTCCCTAATTGGGTGCTGTCGATGTCGAGGACGGCGATGATTTCGTTGTTGTGGAAGACGGGGACGACGATTTCGCTGCGGGAGGCGGAGGAGCAGGCGATGTGTCCGGGGAACTGCTCTACGTCGGGTACTACAAGGGTGCGGCGTTCCTTCCAGGAGCTGCCGCAGACGCCGCGTCCGAACGGGATGCGCGTGCAGGCCAGCGGTCCTTGGAACGGTCCGAGCACCAGCTCGTTGCCGGTGACGCGGTAGAATCCGGTCCACCAGAAGCCGAAAGTTTCGTGCAGCATGGCCGCCATATTCGCCATATTGGCGATGAGATCAACGGTCGGGTCCATCACCGCCTGTACTTGCGGGAGGAGTTGTTCGTATTGTTCTTGTTTCGTCATAATCTTGTTTATTTGTAATAACCTCCTAAGCCTGTAAGCTCCTAAGCGTGTAAGCTTATTTATAAAGGAACCGCTTGATCGACCGTTTCGGAGTCTTCTCAAACTCGTCCTTTTTAAGCTCGATGTTGAAGATTTGGGCGTATTTGGGGAGTTTTTCGTTGAGCTTCTTGAGGTTCTCTTTCATCAGTTCGGGGATGGTTTGGCGGAAGCGGAGTTCGCCTTCGTAGTCGGGGAAGACGAGGGCGATGAGCTTGCCTTCGCGCTCCACCACCACAGATTCGACCACGCCTTCCATGTCGTTGAGCTTGCCTTCGATCTCCTCAGGGTAGATGTTCTGTCCGGAGGCCCCGAGGATCATGGTCTTGTTGCGGCCCTTGATGAAGATGTTTTGCTTCTTGTCGATGAGGCCGAGGTCGCCGGTGCGCATCCAGCCGTCGTCGGTGAAGGTGGCGCGGGTGGCCTCGTCGTTCTTGTAGTAGCCCATCATGATGTGTTCACCGCGCACGAGGATCTCGCCTACCTCGTTGTAGGGGTCTTTCGAGTCGATGCGGATTTCGTTGCGGGGGAGGATGTGGCCGGCAGAACGGGGCACGAACTCGTTGACGTGGCAGCCGCCAATCAGCGGACCGCATTCGGTCATGCCGTAGCCCACGATGAGCGGGAATTTGACCTCCAAAAGCAGCTTCTCGACCTCGGGGTTGATGGCCGCGCCACCCACGATGAAGTACTTAAGCTGGCCGCCAAACGCCTTCATCAGCTTCCGGTGGATGGTGTTGACCACGAACTTGCGGATCACGAGCGTCTTCATGAGCCGTTGTACAGCGGGCTTTTCGAGCACCGGCATCACGGCTCGCTTGCAGATTTTCTCGATGACCAGCGGCACGGTGACGATGATGTAGGGCTTCACGTCGGCGAAGGCCTTCATCAGCAGCGTCGGGGTGGGGGACTTGGTCAGGAAGTGGATGTGGCAGCCGTCGGCCAGCGGGTAGAGGAACTCGGCCAACTGTCCGTACATGTGCGCCAACGGCAGCATGGAGACCACGTTTTGACGGCCTCCCGGGGGCAGGAAATGCAGGCCTGTTTCGACGTTGGAGGAGAGGCTGCGGTAGGTGAGCATCACCCCTTTCGGGTCGCCGGTGGAGCCGGAAGTGTAGTTGATGAGCAGCAGGTCGTCAAGACCGCGCACGGTGAAGATGTGGTTGTTTTGCGGCACATGGAGCGGCTCGCGCGAAACGGTGATGCCCTCGCGTTTCGTGGCGATGAGGGAGAAGTCGGTGAGCGAAACGATGGCCTCCAGATTCGGCATGTGCTCGGCGTTCATGTTCTTCCAGACGTAGGGACCCACGATCAGCATCCGTGCTTCGGAGTGGTTGATGAGCGCCTCGATGTCTTCGCCGGAGAATTCGTGCAGCACGGAGACGATGACCGCGCCGTAGGAGGCGATAGCTAAGTAGGAGATGGCCCATTTGGCACAGTTTCGACCGCAAAGCGCGATTTTGTCACCCTGCCGGATTCCCATCTCTTTGAAAAATTCACGTAAATGCGCCACCTCTTCCGCCACCTGTTGGAAGGTGTAATCGTCGGTGCCGTTGTAGTCGGTCAGTGCCGGCTCGTTCCAGTATTTCGGAAAAATTTCGTTATAATACGCAAATAGATGTTTGGTCATTTTGCTGATAGTCAATAGGATAAAATGGTTTTAACGATTTTTAACACAGCGGCAAAAATACAAAAAGTTTTGAATATTTTCCGCTATAAGTGTTAAGGTCAAAACAAAGGCTTGTTACTCTTTGACGTAACCCTTTAAATCTTCCACTGAGAAACAGAATTCGACGACTTCTGACTTCTTCTGCTTCTTAGCCTTTTTCTTGTCGGGGGTGTCGGTAGCGAGGGGGACGTAACGGTGACATATTCCATAACCGGAACGGACGCACATCAAAGTCAGGTAGGTGACCGTAACGTCCTGCGACATGAGCTGCGACCGAAGCGTCCATTCAACTGTGGCTCGATTCTCTTTCACCATCTCGAAATTGCTCAAGACGGAGTATTGGTAAACCAGATGATTGCCGTCAATGTACATGGTGTCCAACCGGGTCATGAAGTCGAGCAGCTTGGGAAGTTGCGCGTTTGTGGTTTCGATGACCGAGTTGAGCGAATAGCGGGCACGCTCTTTTTCATTCAGGGTGCTGTCGCCTCCAATCATCTCTTTGATCTCCTCGGGGGAGAACGAGAGGGTGAAGGTGGAGTCGGTGTTTAGCACCCGAAAATGCAACAGCCAACCACCGTCCAATTTTGCGAGAATTGTGAAAATCTTGCTTTCACCTCCAGCGAACACCATCTGATTCCGTATGCCATTCTTCATGGCTGAAGTGCCAACAGCAAGCTGTTCTATAGAATCTATGTGAATGTAAAAATGCAGGTTTTTGTAATCATAGACCATGCTGTCCACGATCATCCCGTTCGACACCATAGGACACTCTTCTCTGCTGGTTTTAGCGATGTCGTGGGCGAAATGTTCTGCTTCGTACTGCTCCTGAACTTTCTCTATTGTCAACTCATCCATTTCGCGGACAGCAGGTTTGGAGTTCAGGATCTCTTCCGAACTGATGTCAATCTGATACCCTTTGAGGGTGTTCTCCTCAATGTAAATGAATCGGAAACCTTTGAGATAAAGGAACAATTCATCCATTGACATTTCGTTCTCCTCTATCTCCTCCTCAGACGAAATGTCGAAATAGGATTTTAGCGCCGGAATGATACTTTGCTTCATGAGTAGTATCTCTTCATCCGACGGTTGGGTGAATTTTCCTTCTTTGAAGATATAGTTATAGATCAGGATGCCGTCTTTGGCTTCCACCTCCACGGAACGCAAATTCGGGTTGTTATCTGCGATTTCATCTTTTCCCGACATGATTTCCTCCACCAACATTTGCAATACCTCTTCGCCGTTGGTTTGGGCGATGGCGTGTCCTATTGAAAGGACAAATAAAAGAACAAAGAGAAGAATTTTGTTATGTTGCATGCTGCTTATTAAAATGATGTGGTTATAGACAATCCGCAACCGAAGGAGGCGGGAACGGCACGGCAGACACCTCCGACACAGAGGATACCCTCCTTGGTTTTGCCGAAGTTCAGGGCGATGCGCGTGGTGTTCCAGACGTAAGCGCAAGAGATGTTGTAGTAGTGCACCTTGTGGTCTTCCAGCGGGTTGCCGTAGTTCCATTCGTCACCGATGGAGAAGAACCAGCTCGGGCTGATGGAGTATTCCAACATGGCGTATGCGCAGCTGCCTTCGTCGTCTTTTGTGTAGAGATGCTGCAACTCAAGACGCAGGGCGTGTTTCGGGGTGATTTTGTAGGAGAGGTCGGAAGCGACCAGGTGTCCACGCATCATCCCCTCGTGGCCTTGCAGGATTTCCAGATTGTAGGTAATGTAGTTGTATGCCAAGATCCATTTCCATCTCTTGTCGTTGAAGCGGTGGCTGATTTCCAGACCGATGTCTTGGTAGAGCAGATTGGGTCCGAATTTGAAAAAGGAGGAGGTGTAACCCATCGTACCCATGGGGGTACCGTTGTCGATGGCTTCTTGCACAGGCACTTTGTCGATGTCGTGGAAGCGAGAGTAGTTGAAGGTGATGTCGGTACCGTATTTGCCACCGAGTGCGCTCTTCTTGGGAATTTGGTAGTTGACCTGCAACTGCGCACCGATCTGACTGTTGGGCTGGCTGGCGTAACTGTAGTCGCCAATCAGCTGATAGGAGTACTGACGGTTGATGGCCGGAATGCAGTTGATCATCAGCAGCGAGTTGTTGTTCTCCCAACGTTGGGAGCGGTATTCCATATTGTCGGCACGGATGAACGAGGCGGCAATACCTAAACCCTGGTGGGCGTAGGTGGCTGACAGGAAGAGCGCTTCACCCGGCTTGTAGATAAACTCGTTGGGGAGGTTCGGGTCGTTCATCTTGCGGGCATATTCGGCGTCGATGCGGAAGTCTTTGTAGCCGAAAGTTCCACGGGCAGCCCAAGTGGCCACGTTTTCGGGAATCTTATCCGACGAGATGACTGCAGTGCTGCCTGCCTCTGTACTGTCTGCGATGTAGAAGTAGATGTCTTGGTCCGATTTCTCGAATTTGCTCACCACATTGGCCCCCACACGCGCGATGAATCCCTTTTGCTGCATCTTCGGGAACATTTCACCGAAGGAGAATTCCACGTCGGCACCGCGCACGTAGTCTTGGCGACCCAGGTAGGCGTCGAAGTTGTAACGCTCAATGCCCCACACCCCTTTGATGTAGATACCCTTGTAGGGGGTGGCTTTGATGCGCGCACCGAGCAGGCTGTTGTCGATGCCCAGCTGGCGGTCTTCGTAAGCTCTGAGGGTCAGACCGTTACCAAATTGTTCGTAGAAATTACCCGCCGTCACCGAAATGAACTTGTTGGTGTAGTCAGCGAAGAAGTACTTGATTCCCTGACCTTTGTAACCGATCTTTTCGAAATCGATGAGCGGGAACATGTAGAACTCGTAGCGGGCACCAGCGGAAAATCCACCGTTTGTATATAATAAATTAAGGAAGGCATTGCCGCGCACTTTCGAATCCACAGGCTCTGCTCCGATGATGGAGTCGGGGATGTAGTACATGCCGTTGAAGCCGAAATCGCCACTGATGCGGCTGTTGCCGAACTGGTGCTGAGCATTCGCGCTCCAGCAGCACAAAAAAAGGAAAGTAGCGAGCAGAACCCGCTGTATAGATTTGAAATTCATATAGTTGAATTAGGGTGAGACTTATTTTTTGACTAAGGACTTGATGACTTCATAGACCTCTTCCTCGCTGCCGGGAGCGTAGGAGGTGTGTTGCCACACAATCTCGCCGTCGCCGTTCAGGATGCACATGTAGGGCACATCGTTGACGTTCATAGCGCGTTTGAAGTCGGAGTTCACATCCAGCAATACCGTGTATTCCCAGTTTTTGCCTTTCACAAACGGAGCCACACGCGCGCTGGTCTTCGCGTCATCGATGGAGATGGCATAGAGCTTCACGCCAGTCTCTTCCACCCAGTCTTCGTATTCGTCGGCAATGGCCAGAAGTTCTGCGATGCAGGGCTTGCACCAGGTGGCCCACAGACTGATAATCACGGGTTTGCCGTCGTTTTGGATATCCATCGTGTTGAAGGGGTTGCCGTTCAAGTCTTGAATCTCCACAGCGGGCAGCTTAGCAAGGTGCTTGTCCTTTGCTTCTTGTGCAAAAACATTGATACTGAGTATCATACAAATGATAACGATGATGTTCTTTTTCATATTCGTGAATTTTTATTGTTTATTTCGATTTTGGAACAAGGGGTTCTGATCATCCTCTTTCTCTTCCGGGTAGTTGAGCTGCAGGTATTCGGGCAGACCGGTTTCCGGAGCTGGCGGGTAGCGCATCAGCAGTGTGCCGTCCGCCTTGTAGAAGATGTGTTCGGGGAGAGTCTCCACGCCCTGCTGCACAAGCCAGTCGTACTGTTCGTCGAAGTAGAGAATCGGCCAGGAGAACTGCTTCCCGTATTGCTTCACGAAGGATTGGCAGGTGCGCTTGTCGGGATCGATGCACAAGCTCACAAATTGCACCCTACCTTCGTATTTCTTCTGTAATTCGTTGATAATCATCATTTCCCTAACACAATTGATGCAGTCTGTCTGAAATATATGCAAATAGACAGGCAGACCCTCGTATTGTTTAAGGCGGACTTTGTGCCCTTTTTCATCCAGGAAGGTGACCTCTTCCAGCGCTTTTTCATGCTGTTGAATCTGCGTTAACTTGCTGTTAATCAGCTCTACATGTTTTTCGAAGGAGGAGGTTTGGCGGATGTAGTCCAGCACCTTGAGCACGTTGCCCCGATCGAACTCCTCATTGTCCAAGAACTCCATCAAGTTCTTGA
>Ga0310696_10010629_pt1 | contig 10562 bp, 8 predicted proteins | sample AusTroGonzalo_MG_4_FD_203885 | JGI IMG/M metagenome (GOLD analysis project Ga0310696, IMG submission 203885) | Bovine rumen microbial communities from tropical cattle in Woodstock, Queensland, Australia - Gonzalo_02 (v2) (version 2) | ecosystem: Host-associated > Mammals > Digestive system >... | reverse complement strand
ATCCGGTACTACAACAACGATAGAATCAAACTGAGGCTAAAAGGAAAGAGCCCGGTGCAATACCGAGCTCTGTTCCAATCTAAGGCCTCGTAACTAATGTTAAACCGTCCAACTTTTGGGGGTCACATCACCATGCACCGGCCTTTCAAAAGATTCTCTCCATCTGTTGCCACTTCTCATCGCTTCTGGCGTCAGTCGCGCAACCTTGAAACTGCGCCACGTACGCCTCCCATTCGGCTTGTCGTGGTAGCGTCGCCAGCCGCGCCATATCACGCTCCCAGTCAAACTCATCGACAGTATCGCAAATCATAAACAGCTGTCGTCCCCGCCGATAAATCTGCATATCCACAATCCCCACTTCCCGCTGCCCCTCAATCACCTCCGGCCACACATTCTTATGCGCCTCTACATATCTGGCAATCATCTCCTCGTCATCCACGAGCGTCAATGTTTGGCAAAATCGTTTCATAATAAGGGTCATCTATTCGAGCAAAAAAAGAAAAAAATGCCACCTGTCTTTCTCCACATTCAGCATCCTTCATCCGCAACCGCGACACAGCCTTCGCCAGAAGCGACGCCCTACCCGTAATACTCCTTATACCACTCCGCGAACTTCCGAAGACCTTCACGAAGCGTTATCTTCGGAACGAACCCAAAGTCCCGCTCCAAGGCCGTGGCATCCGCATAGGTCGTGGGGACATCTCCCGGCTGCATAGGAACAAGTTCCTTATGTGCCTCGAAGTCATAATCCTTAGGCAGCACACCAGCTCTTACCAACTCTTCCTGCAGAACATTTACAAAATCCAGCAGATTCTCCGGCTGGCCGCCACCAATGTTATAAACCGCATACGGAGGGATGGGCAGTCCGTCCTCACCCGTGCAGCGCTCCGGCGCCCCCTGCATCACACGCACAATCCCCTCCACGATGTCGTCCACATACGTGAAGTCCCTGCGGCAGTTACCATAGTTGAATATCTGAATGGTCTTTCCTGCCAGCAACTTGTTGGTGAAACCAAAGTATGCCATATCCGGGCGTCCTGCAGGGCCATAGACTGTAAAGAACCGCAAACCAGTTGTGGGTATATTGTAGAGCTTGCTGTAGCAATGCGCAAACAGCTCATTGCTCTTCTTGGTGGCAGCATAAAGGCTAACAGGATTATCCACCCTATCCTCTACCGCAAACGGTACCTTCTTGTTGCCGCCATACACGCTGCTCGAAGAAGCATACACCAGATGCTCCACAGGATTGTGACGGCAAGCCTCCAGTACATTGTAGAATCCAATCATGTTGGATTGGATATACACATCCGGATTCTCTATACTATAACGCACACCAGCCTGAGCAGCTAGATTCACCACCACATCAAAGTGGTATTCCTCAAACAGTCCATCAATCGTTGCTTTATCCGAAATATCCCCACGAACGGACCGATAATTGATTCCAGCAGGTTTCGCTTTATCCAGTTCACCCAAGCGGTAAAACTTCAAAGTGGGATCATAGTAACTGTTCAGGTTGTCAATACCCACTATAGTACCGCTCTTCATATCATGAAACAACCTGTTCACCAAATTGCTTCCTATAAATCCTGCATGACCCGTCACTAATATCTTCTTGCCGTTCAAATCTATTCTTTGCATGGTTTATGATTATTATCGATTATTCATTGTTTAGGCATAAAATAATCTATAGTTTTTGAATCCTAATGACCGGAAAGTCGAAGGTATTGAACATTTATCACACACGCCATCATATTAGCAAACGGAATGTAAATCACCATTGTTTAAAATGGGAAATTGGAAGGGAATTGTAAAAGGTCTGTTGTTCCTTTGACAGAGATGCAAAATGAAGTTTAGCCCGTCGTTGCTCACCTAGGAGGAGGTCGCAGCAGTATTTGAGCTCCAAGGAAGCATCGGTGGCCTCTGCGTAGCGGGTGATTTCCTGTAACTCATCCTCTGATAATTGGCGCATGCGCTTGAGGGTTTGTAGATTATTGATCCTGAAAATGATGGCCTCTGGCATATCTTTAGTCTCTTCAACAAGCCAGTCGGAAAGACGAAGGGCCGCTTCCAGTATTTCTTCCCTGCCACACTTGTCATAAGCGGCGAGAAGGTTCAGGAGATCTTGATTTATGTTTTGGGAAACTGCTGGTACGTCTACGCGCATTTCCTTGAAGTCTGAGGGAATGAGTGACCAATCTATATTCGAGACGGACATATATTCCTCAACCCCCATTATGGAGAAACGACTGATGGAAAATCTTTCGCCCGATTCGGAATCAGAGGCAGTAATATCCTGTTCGAAAGGCGCGAAGAAATCCCTAACGTGATATCCTTTCTCTGCTTTTATCAACCAGACCAGTATCTTCAATTTGTCGATGTTGATATTAGTCATCCAAATATCATGACCTGAGAGGTTAGGATTAACCGTCCTGTTCTCTATAATAGCCTGGTACAAGGTATTGAGCTCCGTCATATCTTTCTTTGACAAAGAATCCAAATCAATATCGGATGTAATATGCAATCTGTCGAGAAGGCTTACGACCCTAAGTACATTCCTTAATTCACCTTGAATGGCCGCCTTCTTATCATCTGGAATCCGCACAGCCTCACATGATACGGAAGCAGATAACGCGGGAAAGGAGATTTCGGACGATGCATCCAACGCAAGTAGCACCTGCAAAGCCAGTGCCCGTTTTCGTACACCCTTAACATCATCTGCGGAATACGCTATTTTTCTTTCCTGTCCTTCCGGGGTAATGAGGTCAACCTTCATAAAGCCTCCGACGTCCAAATGAGAAGCGCCATCCTCAACAAGCATCTTGACCTGTACCAGAAACTCTTTTTCTCCTATCAATATGCGGTTATCTACTTCCTTGGACATCTTAAATGAAAACTCCGAGTCCCCAACCACATTGGTCACATTATCATTTTCATCACAAGTGTATAGGTAGTGGAATCCTTTTGACAAAGCAATAATCGGGTGTGTCCCCTCCTGGCAAACCCCAAAGATGCGGAAACGACTGCCGGGTTTGGCAATCTGGTCAGCACCAACAGGCGGAGCCTTCTGCAACTGGCAATGCTGATAAAACTCAAATATCTCAGCCTCACAGGTCGCAAGGACTTGAGGCAAACGAACGAAATCCACCGACTTCCCTTTGTTCCCACTTTCTTCCAACTTCTTCAAATACTGTCGCAATTTCAACGGTGTCAGCTTTGCCCAGTACGATGGTTTAGCCGGATTGTCAATATGAACAACGAAAAACAGCACCCCGCCATCCCGCAGATAGTTGGCTAGTTCTTCTTTTGTTAGATAGAATGATGTTCTATCTGGTTCCTTTGATAGATCCTTTCCTTTTACCTGACATGAGACACGCCCGCGCAATGTGTTATTGTTATGCTCCTCCGAGTCATAGAGAAAAAGAGAGCCATCCCATAATGGCTCCTTGTCACCAATATTGATACGCGGACATATTTTCTTACAAGAAGAGAAGAGTACAACAATATGAGCGGCAGCCAATTGCTCTATTTGAGTTGAATCTCGCATATTATACAGTTAAATAAACGTGTACTGATAACGTATCAAGGTATCAGGGATAATTGTTTTGCGATATCTTGTGTCAGTTTGGACAAGGGACGCTTGTGCGTGTCTTCAGGGGCGATATAGTTTCCGAGGATGAAGCGCAGTGGGTCCACGTATTTGGGGAGGGTATTGCCTAGGACTTGTTCCAAGGCCTTCAGGCCGCTGGGATTGTACACCTGACTCTTCCAAATGATTTCTTCCAAATAGTCGTTGTGTTCATGGTAACGGCCATTTATATGGAATGTGTTTTCCGCAGTTGTACAGAGGGTTCTTCCGGATCGGGTACCAGATGCATCTTGAAGTGAGACGGACAGATCCTCCGAGTCGTGATAAACAAGATATTTTACTAGAGATAATCGAGACAACTCAAATCTCAGGGCTTCTGAGGGCACGCCTGTTTCATCCCAGATATGAAAGAAAACCTGTCCTTTCTTAATGTCATTGTCTTTATTGCTCTTTCTCCTGTTGCAGGAAGGGCAAGATGGCTGGAAATTAAAGAATGATGCGCTTAAGTAGGGATACAAGGCCTTGGGCTTCCAGTGATCCAGATCATAATATGCATCGCCATTTGCATCAGTTATAGCATAGTTGGCATTGCAATATACACAAGAGCGGATGTTGAGTGCTTTGAAAAAGCGCGGTGCAACGGAATCCCTGATTGACGTATAACAAAGCGCATCTACAATTATGTCTGCGAAAGAGCCGGCCGGAGTCCCATCAAGACGAATAGGCAGGTCTATCTCTTCTCGTGAGATAATACTTTCGAACTCACTTATCTTCGCATCGAATTCACTAGGACGCAGTACAAGTAGTTCTTCATATAACTCTTCTATCTTCTCAATGTAATCTATATAATCTGACGGATTTCTCGACGCCCATTGAGGTGAATTTTTCTTTCCGGTGTTAATCTCTATACTCTTCCCTGAGATTTCATTCTTTATACCCAGGAGGCCGCTTTTTTGCTTATCCTCTATACTATTACCCAGCCGGTTCTTCCTTTTGAGAAGGACCAGATAATCATTCTTTATCCACGAATAAATCTTGTCAGTTAAGGTTGTCTGAATCACCTTCTATTTCTTTTAATCTCTGTTTATGCCAACGATACTCTCCATAACTATCTTTCCCAAACCGTTTTTTAGCCCAAGCCATATAAAGACTTTCGCGCATCAAAGGATCACCGATTTCAGCAATAAAGCGCTTGACTGTCTCATCAGTCCATTCAAACTCACTTATATCCCGCCTCTTAATTGAACTATCACTCTCCAGATAATCACACAAAGACTTGATTTTCCTCTTTGCGAACTCTCCGATGAATCCGTCATCCAAGAAGAAGCTCTGCTTCAGCGTATCGTTGACATTGGCGGCAAATGGAGAAAAAGTAATCTCATCGTTTACACATTCTCCATCTTTGAGGTAAAGCACATTGTCCTTAGGGATATCTGAGAGGATAAAGGGAGAATGTGTTGCCATAATGATATTGAAGCCGCAGGTCTTATTCAGGCCCAAACTTGTTATGGAGAAGAGTAGCTTATTGACCAACGTTCTTTGATAATCCGGGTGAAAACACATCTCGATTTCATCCATCATGAGGTTGATGCAATTGTATGATTCCCGGTCAGGGCTATTAACCGATTGCAGATTATTGACATGATAGACAATTGTGCTCAGGGTATGGATATACTGAAGCTCTCCAGAGCTCAATGAACGGATGGGTATAGGACGGTCATTTTGCTTTACGAGACTTTTATCACCATTTTCATCATTCTTTTGCACATACTTGTCAAGAAGTATATCCGGAGAAAACAGCGCAGGCGGGAGCCAACTCATTAGCATATCTAAAGATAGGAGATCATACTTAACTCCCAAATGGGCAAAATACGTCTTATAATCAATAGGTCCATCATTAGTCAATGCATCTGTTATTATCGGTCCTTGACGATACTTTTTCAGGAAGTTTCGGACTTGACGAATCTTCAGGGTGATATGAGAATTGTCCCGCACAAGCCGCTCCAACACCTTCTCTTCCTCCATCTTCTCCCAGATATGCCCTTTCATAACAGTTCCTTCGGCAGCAAAGGCCATCCTCATAATGTACTTTTCCCAATCTTCAGGCAATTGAGAAAAAGAATTCTTTGACAGTGTCAATCTGTACGACGGATATGTAGCAACGATATTCAGTACCTTGTAAACTATATACAGATAACAATAGATCCTTAAGTCATCCTCCATTCCCCCTTCTTCTCCGCCGTAGCAGTACCCATAATACTCAAGAATCCTGAAAGCATACGAGTTACGGGACTTCAGTGCAGCCTTAAAACACTTGAGAATTGCGGCACGACGCATATCCGCGTCCTGTAGTTTATCATCTGAAAGGGCCGTAGGAGGCAAATCGTTTATCGAGAACTGATCCAGCAGGTGATTAGGATTATAATAGTAGTTGATGCTTGATAGCCTATATCCATCCAGGAACTGCTGCTGATTGAGCTCCGAAGTAATAAGAATTGCTTGCAACCTTGAGTCGTTCAACTGATTCTCATGAATCATATTGATTGACGCTTCGCTCCTATACGGATTGAGGTTGAGCGGAATGCGATAGCCGTCATTCTTATGGAATAAGGCCTTGATCCAAGGATAGTTCGTTTCTCCGCCATAACAAAAATCCCGCTCATACACTTCCTCGTTGAACGAATGAATGCTGTAGTTGATTACCAAAGAATAGAAGAAAGTCTTTGCAATTCCTATCTTCTTTCCCTTAGAAAGCTCATAGTCCTTCTTCCTGAAATCAAGGACATCCCACTTATACTCTATCTCGCCATACTGATACTCAAGATACCTGTCCGAGCATTTAATAACTCCTTCAACATTCTCTTTGGTAAATCTCAACTCCACAAAAAGTCCTCGTACATATCTTAGCGGGAATTGTTCCTGAAGAGCATTATCCTTTGATTCATTCCCATACAGGCAGAACGCAAAGTTGTTGATTGTCTTGATAACCAAATCCATGATGGTCGACTTCCCACTACCATTCCTTCCCACTATTGCCTGGACAGATATATTCTCTCCAAAAAACTCCTGTACAAAAGGCGAACTGTCCTTATGCCAAGCATTGAAATAATACGTTCCAGCTTTCAAGTTCTTTTTGTAGGCATTGGTAATTTGATAGCGTTCTGCCACCAAATCTTTAGGCACTTCTCGAACTGTAAGTGAGGTTATTGAAAACTGACGATTAATCATGTATTAAGATGCCTTTTTGGACAATAATGCGGAACTTGGATATCTTCGAGTACTGTTTACCCTTCTTGGTCTTTAGGCTCCTCAGTCCAGCCCTTAGCTACACCATCATAATCTGCCATCCCATTGTCTAACCAATTTGATATAAACTCAGGGTTATTACTATTAGGTCTAGGATTGGCGTCGTTAATTCTAGCCACTACCGGTGTCCTCACGCAATCGCCCATCACTATAACGTGTTGCTGAGGCAACGTAGGCAACTGGTTAAGTATCTCTGAATTTGCAGAAGAAACTAACTTTCGGATATAACTTTGGTCATCGGGGTTCTGAATACGATGAACAATAAAACTATTACACTGAGAGAGCACAGTTTTAGATAGTTCAGAAGGACGCTGACTTGATACAACTAGTGACAATCCATATTTTCTACCTTCACGGGAAATCCGTTCAAATACCTTCTTTGAAATTGATTCTCTATCCTTTCGGTTCACTTCCGGTATATAATTCTGCGCTTCCTCCAATGCAATTACTACAGGAATGCTTCCTCTTTTGGCTTTATCAAAACGAGAAAGGAATTCTAGTATCATTCTTCCTATCAGTCCAGTGATGGTTTCCAAGACTTGGAAAGGCAACAAAGACATATCTATAATAGTTATCTGGTTGTGTTTTGCCTCGCCTTCTTTTATAACATTATTATAGTATTTGTTGAATGGTGATTCTGCATACTCTGCCTTGCTAAATACTGAACAATAATCGCCTAAAACAAAAGCCAAGAACTGGATAAGGGCCTCGGGAACATCTTCTTGTTTATCCAACATCAAAGGTTCTGCTAATCGAATATCATCAACAAAAGACTGCATTCTTAATTTCAGCGTTGATACATATTCGTTAATCTTGTCTTGCGAAACCGATGTTTCTTGAATGGCCGCATCAAAACAGGTTGACATCATTTCCTTGAATTCGAAATAAAGTGGGAAGTCGATATTCCTATTCTCAGAAGTAACATTGTCCACAATCTGTTCCCTATACAAATCAATCTGCTTCTGAATTGTCTCTATAGCGTCAGACAAAATATCCACATCTGGATTTCCTATGATGTAGCCCTTATTATTTAAGGACAGATTTGAACGTTCACCATGTATTGCTTCTAAAGCACTACAAATCTCTGTTAGATCAAAGTCTACGCTTCCCTCATCCAAAAGAGCCTTAAAAGTATTAAATGCTGCCTCAGAGTCATTATATATTGCATTGTTTGTAGTCCAGTCTTGTTTTTCGATAGTAGCAATATAGTTGGTTAGCCTATTGATATGGATCTTAGACAGATGTTTTTTAGCCCCCGCATCACTATGACTTTTCGCCAAAGCTAGAGCTCTCTTCAAGATAGGAGCCTGCGTTCCTGTTGTAGGTTCAAACAGATAATCCATATCATCGAAATTCATAAACCAATATGGCACCTTCAAGCCCTCCTCGTTTATATAGAATGGATTTACCTTGTGTTTCTCATCAATCTTGAACGCATCCTTGTATTCACCGTTTGTATCAAAAATCACCACATGAGCGCTCTGCAGTTTCTTGCCATTATACTCAAACTGGAACATGCTCTGCAGAATTGAGGTCAACGTGCATGACTTTCCTGAACCCGTATTTCCCAAAATGGCAGCATGCTTTCCAAACAGCCGGTCTGGGTTAATCTTAACCTGGTAATCAGGGAATGCAGGTGAAGTACCTATAGGGAGATAATAATCCTCCTTGAAGTTAATTGTTCCACCTTTTTGCTTTTGGTCAAATATAATGTCCAGATCCTTTCTCGTCACATACCAAACTGGATTATCCAAAATGGGATAGTTGTATACACCCTGCATGTATCTACCATCCTCAATAGTACCAATCATGGTAGCAGAGAGATAACGACTCGATTCCGTCAAGAAAATAGCACCCCTTGCTTTCGACAGGTCTGTTTCCTCACGATTCATCACTCTGTCCACAATGGCCACAATACGGTCTGCCCCCACTGGTATTACAATGTAGGAGTTTATTCTCGCGACTGGATATATTTCCTCGTAGCCACTCTTGTACAGGCTTTTCAAATCATCATCCAGTCTAACGAAAACCGAAAGACTATCAACTGTGACAATATGACCTATATTCCGCTCGTTAGCCATTATTTGCTGTATTTGTACTTAGCAAGTTATTCAATGTATTCACCACTTTCTCATCGGATGTTGTATCCATGAAATCCGGCATCAATTCATCTGCCATAGTAAGGAAATCACCAAGATAATCTCCTTCAATAATTATGACACGAGGATCGTTCAAATCTCTGAGTCGTTTAATCTCAGTTGACTTTGAACAACCTTTCAAATCTACAATGATTAACGTAAATGATGGATTAGACAACGCCTGGTAAATGATATCGTTGAAATGTTCATCACAGAAAGAATAACCCACTGTGAAAAGAACTGATTGCGGCTGGGAGATACAGAAAGCAAAATGCCTGAACAGCTCTGAGTATGGCAAATCCAGTGTATATGACTTCTTGACTGCCGTCGGATAAATCATCAAATTACCATAGTCAAAATCATCATCTTTATCTTCCGCCTTCCTTTTTATCAACTCAATAGGCATTTCTTCAATACCATACACATTATTGGGAGTACGCACATTATCGCTAACCCAACTAATGGAGCCGTGCATTTTGAAATACCGAACCACCTTCTCAATGCGCTGGACTTTACCTGCAGTTGTACTGCCCGGATAGAATATATCGTAATTGAATGTTTCAGGTTTGAAATAGCGATGATGGAAACCAGAAAAGCCATCGATATACTTGATTCCTAGGTTGTCAAAAGAATACTCAAATGCTAAGTCGTAATTGGAAGTGAATATATTTGCTCTCTGAAGATTCAAAGGCCTTTGCATCAGAGATTTAAGAAACTTCTCATGGAAGAGGTACTTGTTGCGTTCAAACACTTCTTCAAACCCCTTTTCTTTAATTCGCTCCAAGTCCTTTGTACTCGTCTTACGCTCATGAACATCACAGATGCCAAAAAGAGATTTTTTCAGTGCACTAATCAGCTTTTGTAGCCGTTTAGACTCAACATCGTTCTTTTCCGACTCTCGTTGAAACAGCATAGCTGTTAGATAATTCAGCAGCAACTCGAATTGAAGAAGGATTTCATCATAATGCTTACCATTCGCGTTCTCCTCATCCTTATAGTTCCTAATAAATATTCCATCACTTATAAGTTTCCACCCCCTTTCATCCTCAAATTCAGTGTCCGCCTCCGGATTATATTTTTCAACTAGTGGTTTCTGAAGTGCTTGAATATATTTCTTAAAATCTTCTTTCAAGTCTTCATCCCCTGAAGCATTTATATCTTTTTCAATCTGTAATGGTATATTCTGTATTCCAGCAGCCCCTAGGTGAATAGAAGATCCTGTGCCGAACAAGAAATTAACATGGTCTAATTGAAGGTAGTTTTTTATCCTCTCACGCACCTGTGTCACAAGTTTGGCCTTATTCAATTCAGAAGCCTCTGAAGTTTCATCTTCTGTCAGAAAACTGGACCATTCTATCACCTTATCGGTATTACCGACATACACATGATTCTCGCGTATCTTGAAATCACCCATATTATTACTTATATTGGTTAACATGTTTATTCTCCTCGCACAAAGCCAGCAACTTCTTAAACATCTCAACTCTTTCACGCTTCATTTCTCCTTGATTCATCAGTTGCTTATTATGTTT
>Ga0310696_10010628_pt1 | contig 10562 bp, 14 predicted proteins | sample AusTroGonzalo_MG_4_FD_203885 | JGI IMG/M metagenome (GOLD analysis project Ga0310696, IMG submission 203885) | Bovine rumen microbial communities from tropical cattle in Woodstock, Queensland, Australia - Gonzalo_02 (v2) (version 2) | ecosystem: Host-associated > Mammals > Digestive system >... | reverse complement strand
CAGAGGGCCACGGAGTACTGACGGGGTTGTTTGGTCTCCTGGTTGAAGAGCAAAGCCGTCACGCCGTTATGGCTGTGGCTATTGACGATGACCACCGACAATGCCCGCTCAATGTCTATCTTTTTCACCATATTGGTATACCAAGACACCTTCATCGCGTCGTAGTCTATCTCGGAAGAGATATTACTGGGTATAGTACTGAAGACCGTAGAGCGGTTTGTTCCCACTCCACTATGCTTAGAAACGGCGGTAACGGCATAAACGTCGAAGTAGTCGCGCAGTGAGCGTATGGGTTCTTCGCTGAACAAATGTTCCATAGCCGTTTTCATGATGTTGTAATAGGTACTGTCGGCCACGTCGAGGTCAGTGAAGCCGTCGCCCATCAGCACGATGGGGATACCCTTGCCCAGGGTTGACTGCTGGAGCACGTCGACATTGCCGTCAGCCGAATAGTCGGTGGACTCATAGTCGTCGACCACGCCGGCCTGAGTAACGTAGGCCGTGTCGAGCCCCATCCACTCTCCGTCATCAGAGGGCATAACCAATACAAAATAGGCGATACGGGTATCGCCCGATTTGTTCGGCGTTATGACAATCTTGCTGGTCGAGGCTTCTTGCTCAGCACGGGTAATGGTGCGACGCGACTCGTCGGCCCAGTGGGCCCAGTCCTGGCGGGAATACATGATCTGCAGATCATCGTCCGCTGTCAAATTGGTCTTGAAAGTGAGTGTCAGGTCACCGCCTTCAGCTCCAAAAGCGTATTCTTTCTGATTGAAAATGGCATACTTGCCGCTTTGGACAAGTGTTACCTTACGGCTCGAACCGCCGGACGAAATAGTGAGTGATGTCGAACGGTTGGACTTCGTGCGGTTGGTGGCAGCCGTTGTGATGGTGATGGTGTTGCTGCCGGCACTACCCTTGCGGGGAGAGACTGACACCCAGTCGGCATTACAAGTAGCCGTCCACGAGGACTTAGCCTCGAAATACAGCGTCTTGCTCTGGTTGACAACAGGATACAACTCCATCACACTTCCGCTTTGAAGTGTGACGGAGCTGCTGTCATCATCCTTGTCGCATCCCGTTAGCAGGGTGACGGCAATCAGTCCTGCAAGCAGGCTTGCAAGAATGGCCTTGGGGCTATGGAATCCCATAGGCGCTTATTTAACCAGTACGACTAAGTACTTACTTGTCGACCAGAAGGTCTGCGGGTCAGTAATGCGAAGTACGTATTGCTTGTTGGCATCACGCTGCAGGGTGTAAGAGCTAGCGGGGTGAGCCGTCAACAGCTTAGCCGACGTGCTGTAAAGCTTAATCTCCTTGTCTACGCGGATGTCAATCTTAGTGAAGTACTCCTTATTGAAGCTCGACTGCAACACCTTGCCGTCAACCAGAATCTGCTGTTCCTTCAGTTCGTTCTTGGTGCCGAAAACGAACCAAGCAGAGTGCAACTGCTTATCCTGCTGTGAGATGGTTTCAGCACGCTGGTTGGTCTCGGTAGTCAGTTCCTGCACGTCGGTGTTCAGGTTAGCCACCTTCTCGTCGAGATCCATAATCTGGATTTCCTTCTCGTCGAGCTGGGCGCGGAGTGTCTGCATCTGCTGCTCCTTCTCCTCCATCTGCTGAGTCATCGTCTCCACCAGTTTGCGCAGAGCATCGCTCTTGACGCTGCTCTCACGCAACTGCTGCTTCAGCTTATTGATGAGTTCCTTGTTCTGTTTCATCGTACTCTGGATAAACTGGATGTTCTCACGGATACGCTGCTTCGAACTGGCGCCCTCACCCTTCTGGGCGACGGCCACACGATTCTCTGCCTCGGCAATCTGACGGAAACCTTCCTCAATCTCACCAAAGGTTCCCAACATGTCGTTAATCTCGTTGTCCTTCTGGCTGACAATCTGCTTCAGCGAGTCAATACTCTGGGCAGCAGCAATCTCTGCCTGTGAAGGTCCCTGGTTACAACTGGCGATAGCCAGCATACAAGCTGCAAAAAACAATAATTTCTTCATAATCGTAAATATTTTAATTCTTTATTATTTCAATTTTCAATTCTTCCCTGCCAGCACAATCACGATCTCACCCTTCGGTTCATGCTCCTTGAAGTGACTGATAACCTCTGCCAATGTTCCGCGGACGCTCTCTTCATGGACTTTACTGATTTCGCGGCACACGCTTACCTGCCGGTCTGTTCCGTATACTTCAGCGAACTGTTCCAAGGTCTTTACCAGACGGTAGGGCGACTCATAAAAAATCATCGTCCGCTCCTCATCGGCCAGACTGCGTATCTTGGTCTGACGTCCCTTCTTCTGCGGCAGGAACCCCTCAAAGGTGAAACGGTCGCAAGGCAGTCCGCTCGACACCAAAGCCGGCACGAAAGCCGTTGCTCCCGGCAGGGTCTGAACATCAACGCCGGCCCTGACAGCCTCGCGAACCAGATAGAATCCCGGGTCGCTGATGCCCGGTGTACCAGCATCACTAATCAACGCCACATTCTCGCCGGCCAACAGCCGGTTAACGATGCCTGCCGACGTACCGTGCTCGTTGAACTTATGGTGCGACAGCAACTGGTTCTTAATATCAAAGTGTTTCAGCAGAATGCCCGACGTCCGAGTATCCTCTGCCAACACCAAGTCCACCTCTTTTAATATGCGAATGGCCCGCAGTGTCATATCTTCCATGTTGCCAACAGGAGTTGGAACGATGTATAATATGCCCATTACGGGTGCAAAGTTAGTAAAAAATGACAAATAATAGTCTGCGGTAGCACTTTTTTCACTTTTTACTCTTCACTTTTCACTTTTTTTCGTAAATTTGCAGACATTATGAACAATAACATCAACGGAGAATACCATCGTCCAGGCCGCATTGAGGTTGTCTGCGGTTCCATGTTCTCAGGTAAAACTGAGGAGCTTATCCGCCGTCTGCGTCGTGCCCAGTTTGCCCGCCAGAAGGTGGAAATCTTCAAGCCTGCCATTGATGTCCGTTACTCAGAGGAAGATGTTGTCAGCCACGATAAGACCCACATTCCTTCTACGCCCATCGATTCATCAGCCAGTATTCTACTGCTTAGCAGCGACATTGATGTTGTTGGCATCGATGAAGCACAGTTCTTGGATATGGGACTGCCCGACGTCTGCAACGAACTTGCCAACCGCGGTGTACGCGTCATCATTGCCGGTCTTGATATGGACTTCCGTGGTGTGCCGTTCGGTCCTATGCCTGCCCTCTGTGCCATTGCCGATGACGTCACCAAGGTTCACGCCATCTGTGTTAAGTGTGGCTCACTGGCCTATGTCAGCCATCGCACCATTGCTGACGACCGTCGTGTCCTGCTTGGCGAAACACAGGAGTACGAGCCGCTGTGTAGAGATTGCTATATGAAGGCTGTTGCAGAAGAAAAAGAAAGAAAAAACGCCTGAAAATTTGGCTGTTTCATTTTTTATGTGTAATTTTGCACCCGCTTTAAGCAACCTATAAGGTAGATCCGCTAGCTCAGTCGGTAGAGCACAACACTTTTAATGTTGGGGTCTTGGGTTCGAACCCCAAGCGGATCACGGATGCCAGACAAGAAAACGGGAGCGATTCTGTTCCCGTTTTTTTTTCTGTTTTTATTCCTTATAACATAAAAAAAGTAAGGCGACATCCTCGTTTCTAAAGGAATCGCCTTACCTATTAATTTCAGACGAAATATCGTCCTTTCAGTTTTATTACCGCTTTTATTCAGCCTTAGCCTCTTCTGCGGCGGGTGCTTCCTCTGCAGGAGCCTCCTCAGTAGCAGCGGGAGCTTCAGCAGCAGCCTCAGCCTTGGGAGCAGCAGCCTTGCGCGAACGACGGGTCTTCTTCTTAGCGCCGTCCTTTGCCATTTCGGGATCGAAGTCGACGAGCTCGATGAAGCAGATCTGTGCAGCATCACCCTGACGGAAGCCAAGCTTGATGATGCGGGTGTAGCCACCGGGACGATCGCCTACCTTCTCAGCAACAGTGCCGAAAAGTTCCTTGATGGCGTCCTTGTTCTGCAGATAGCTGAACACAACGCGGCGAGAGTTGGTAGAGTCCTCCTTAGCCTTAGTGATAAGGGGCTCTACATACTTCTTGAGGGCCTTAGCCTTTGCGACGGTCGTAGTGATTCTTTTGTGCATAATCAGCGAGATAGCCATGTTAGCAAGCATGGCGCTGCGGTGAGATGCAGTACGACCGAGATGATTAAATTTCTTATTATGTCTCATTTTTGTTTTTTGCTTTTATTGGGCATTGGGCAATCTCCACGATTACTCCTTGTCCAGTTTATACTTTGAAATGTCGGTTCCAAACGAAAGATTCAGACTCTCGAGCAAATCATCAAGCTCCGTGAGCGATTTCTTACCGAAGTTGCGGAACTTCAGGAGGTCAGTTTTGTTGTACTGTACGAGATCGCCAAGGGTCTCGACATCAGCAGCCTTCAGACAGTTCAAGGCACGAACAGAGAGGTTCATGTCGGTGAGCTTGGTCTTCAGCAGCTGGCGCATGTGCAGTACCTCCTCATCAAACTCCTGGTTGGTCTCGCTCTCGGTATTCTCGAGCGTGATCTTCTCGTCGGAGAAGAGCATGAAATGGTAGATGAGGATTTTGGCAGCCTCCTTCAAGGCGTCCTTCGGGTGGATGGAACCGTCCGTGGTGACTTCAAGCACGAGCTTGTCATAGTCGGTCTTCTGCTCGACACGATAAGGCTCAACGCTATATTTCACGTTACGGATGGGTGTGTAGATAGAGTCGATTGCAATCACGTTCACATCAGTGCAGAACTCGCGGTTCTCGTCAGCGGGGACGTAGCCGCGGCCCTTGTTGATCGTGAGGTCAATCTGCATCGATGCCTTGGAATCTAAATGACAAATCACCAATTCGGGATTCAGCACCTCAAATCCAGTCAGATACTTGCCTATATCACCGGCTTTAAACTCGGTAGAATTCTCGACAGTGATGGAGACTTTCTCGTTCTCGAATTCTTCCACTACTTGCTTGAATCTGACTTGTTTCAGATTCAAGATAATGTTGGTCACATCTTCCTTTACACCAGGTACTGATGAGAACTCGTGCTCAACACCACCGATACGGATGGTGTTGATGGCATAGCCCTCGAGCGATGAAAGAAGAATGCGGCGAAGAGCGTTGCCGACGGTTACACCGAAGCCAGGCTCCAACGGACGGAATTCGAATTTACCGAATCGGTCCGTAGACTCCAACATTACGACTTTATCAGGTTTTTGAAATGCTAATATCGCCATTAACTTAATGATTTTTAGTTTTTAGAGTACAACTCAACGATTGACTGTTCCTTAATGTTCTCGGGAATGTCGGCACGCTCCGGCAGGTGCAGGAACTTACCGCCCTTAGCGTTCTCGTCCCACTCGATCCAAGGATACTTGCTGTGGTTGAAACCAGCCAGAGCAGCCTCGATGACCTCAAGAGACTTAGACTTCTCACGAACGGAAACGATCATACCAGGCTTTACCTGGAAAGAAGGGATGTTCACTACCTTACCATCAACAGTAATGTGCTTGTGACCTACGAGCTGACGGGCAGCAGCGCGGGTGGGGGCAATACCAAGACGGAACACCACATTGTCGAGTCGGCTCTCCAAAAGCTGGAGGAGCACCTCACCAGTGATGCCATCGGCCTTAGCAGCCTTCTCAAACATATTACGGAACTGGCGCTCAAGTACGCCATAGGTGTACTTGGCCTTCTGCTTCTCTGCCAGCATGACAGCATACTCCGACTGCTTACGACGGCGGTTATTGCCATGCTGTCCCGGGGGGAAGTTCCTGCGGGACAAAACTTTGTCGGCGCCGAAGATGGGTTCACCAAAACGGCGTGCAATTTTAGATTTCGGTCCAATATATCTTGCCATAATTCAAAAATAAAATTCGTTATTACGTTTTTACGTTATTACGCCATCATTATACACGACGACGCTTCGGGGGACGGCAACCGTTGTGTGGCAGCGGCGTAACGTCGATAATCTCCATAACCTCGATACCTGCACCATGTACGGCACGGATAGCGGACTCTCGACCGTTACCAGGACCCTTCACGTAGGCCTTCACCTTACGCAGACCCAGGTCGAAAGCAACCTTAGCGCAGTCCTCGGCTGCCATCTGAGCAGCATACGGAGTGTTCTTCTTAGAACCACGGAAACCCATCTTACCAGCTGACGACCAAGAGATCACCTGACCCTCGTCGTTAGCCAGCGATACGATAATATTATTGAAAGAGCTGTGTACGTGGAGCTGACCAATAGCGTTCACTCTCACGTTTCTTTTCTTTGAAGTGACTGTTTTCTTTGCCATAATTCTTAATCCTTAATTGTGAATTGATTAATTGTGAATTGTGAATTACTTCGTAGCCTTCTTCTTGTTAGCAACAGTCTTCTTCTTTCCCTTACGGGTACGAGCATTGTTCTTTGTGCTCTGACCGCGAACCGGAAGACCGTGACGATGACGGACACCACGATAGCAACCAATATCCATCAGTCGCTTGATATTCAACTGGATCTCACTGCGGAGATCACCTTCTACTTTGAATTCAGCGCCGATAATTTCACGGATTTTAGCTGCCTGATCGTCACTCCATTCGTTGACCTTCAGGTCACGGCTCACGCCTGCCTTGTCCAATATCTTTGCTGAACTACTTCGACCAATACCATAGATATAGGTCAATGCGATTTCGCCACGCTTATTCTGGGGCAAATCTACTCCAACAATTCTTATTGCCATTGTTAATTAAATAGTGAAAAATAAAGTGTTTAAATTACGTAATTTGCTAAAAAGCATGCAAAGGTACGAAGATTTTCTCAAACCTCCGCACTTCTTTATGCTTATTTAACATTTAACCCTGACGCATCTTGTACTTAGGGTTCTTCTTGTTGATAACGAACAAGCGGCCCTTGCGACGGACGATCTTGCAGTCCGGGGTACGCTTCTTCAACGATGCTCTTGTCTTCATATCTTTCTAAAGTTGATTTATTTGTATCTAAATACAATTCTACCTTTTGTCAAATCATAAGGACTCATCTCAACCTTCACTTTGTCGCCGGGAAGGATGCGGATATAGTGCATACGCATCTTACCCGAGATGTGAGCAATGATCTGCACTCCATTTTCAAGTTCTACACGGAACATGGCGTTCGAGAGGCTCTCGAGGATTGTTCCGTCCTGCTCTATAGCGGATTGTTTTGCCATACTATTAATATAATACTCCTTCTATTTTCTCAGCTTCCTCAAACGAAGATAAAATCTCAGCCTTTCCCTTACGGACAACGATGGTATGTTCGAAGTGTGCTGCTGGCTGGCCGTCACGTGTTCTTATAGACCACTTATCCTGGTCGAGCCATATTTCACGCTTGCCCATTGTTATCATCGGCTCAATGGCGATGCACATGCTAGCTTTCAGCATCACACCGTTTCCACGGCGGCCGTAGTTAGGAACGGGCGGATCCTCGTGCATCTCGCGTCCGATACCATGACCGGTCAGTTCGCGCACGATGCCGTACTTCTGTGTCTCGCAGTGATCCTGTACAGCCGAACTAATATCACCGAGATGGCGTCCGGCCTGTGCTGCCTCAATACCGAGATAAAGTGCCTCTTTCGTAGTCTTCAGGAGTTTCTTGACTTCCTCTGACACCTCGCCAACACAGAACGTATAGGCAGAGTCACCGTTAAACCCATTCAGAAGCGTTCCACAGTCAATCGAGATAATGTCGCCTTCTTTTAGCACCGTCTTTTCATTAGGAACTCCATGAACGACGACATCATTCACCGAAGTACAGATACTGGCGGGAAACGGCCCTCCATATGGATTGGGGAAACCCTTGAAAGTCGGAACTGCACCGTGGTCACGGATGAACTCGTCGGCAATCTTATCCAACTGGAGGGTCGTTATGCCAGGCTTAATATGCTTTGCCAATTCGCCAAGGGTCTTACCAACAAGTTGGTTCGCCTGGCGCATCAGCTCGATTTCGTCTTCAGTCTTCAGGAATATCTTCATAGAAGATTAGTAGGCAGCCATTCCGCGGCCATGGATGCGGCCTGAGCTAAGCAGACCATCATAATGGCGCATTAAGAGGTGACTCTCAATCTGGGCGAGGGTGTCAAGCACCACACCCACAAGAATCAGCAGCGACGTACCGCCGAAGAACTGCGAGAAGGCATCCTGCACATTCAGCAGGCCAGCAAGGGCCGGCATAATGGCGATGAAGGCAATGAACAGTGAGCCGGGGAATGTGATTCTCGACATCACAGTATCAATGAAGTCGGCAGTATCCTTACCGGGCTTAACGCCAGGAATGAAACCGTTGTTGCGCTTCATGTCCTCAGCCATCTGTGTGGGATTCAGCGTGATAGCAGTATAGAAATACGTAAACGCGATGATCAGCAGGGCAAAGATGATGTTATATGTCCAACTGTGGTGATCAAGCATAGTACGTACGAACCAGCTTGCATTCTCCGGAGCTGAATACTGGACGATAGCCAGCGGGATGAACATCAGAGCCTGAGCAAAGATGATAGGCATCACATTGGCTGCGAACAGCTTCAGGGGGATATACTGGCGGGCACCACCGTAGGTTTTGTTACCTACGACACGCTTCGCATACTGTACGGGAATCTTGCGGACGCCCTGTACCAAGATGATGGATGCACATACAACTGCGTAGAGGATGATAATCTCAACGATGAACATGACCAGACCACCACCGGTGATGGCAGTAAAGCGCGAGCTGACCTCCTGGATGAAAGCCTGGGGCAGACGTGCGATGATACCAATCATAATGATCATCGAGATACCATTTCCTATACCCTTATCGGTAATGCGCTCACCGAGCCAGAGGATAAACATACTACCTGCGGCCAGAATGATAGTAGCGGGAACCATAAACACAGGCCAGCTAATGCCAGAGGCCAGTGCAGCACCCGACTGCATCTTCAGGTTAATGAGGTAGCTCGGTGCCTGGAACAGCAGGATAGCTACTGTCAGGTACCGAGTGTACATGCTAATCTTCTTACGGCCACTCTCACCCTCACGCTGCATCTTCTGGAAATAAGGCACAGCGACGGCAAGAAGCTGCATTACGATAGAAGCCGAGATGTAAGGCATGATACCAAGTGCGAAGATAGACGCATTGGAAAATGCACCACCGGAGAACATATCCAGCAGTGACATCAGACCACCGGCGGTCTGCGACTGCAGTCTTTCCAGCATTTGCGGATTGATACCAGGAAGCACCACGAATGAGCCAAAACGATAGATGGCTACAAACAGGGTCGTAATGAGGAGGCGCTGACGCAGATCCTCAATCTTCCAAATGTTCTTCAGTGTCTCAATAAACTTCTTCATCTTCTTAGATTATTGTTGCGTTACCACCTACTGCCTTGATAGCTTCCTCGGCAGTTTTTGAGAATGCATTGGCCTCGACGTCAACCTTAGCCTTCAGCTCACCGTTACCAAGAACCTTCACCAGCTCCTTACCGTTGGTAAGACCAGCGGCAACCAGCTCGGCTACGCCAATCTTGGTGAGGTTTTTCTCCTCAGCCAGCTTCTGGAGTGTCGACAGGTTCACTGCAAAGTACTCCTTATGGTTGATGTTCTTGAAGCCAGACTTCGGCACGCGGCGCTGCAGCGGCATCTGACCACCTTCAAAACCAATCTTTCTCTTATAACCAGAGCGAGCCTTGGCACCCTTGTGACCACGGGTAGAAGTACCGCCCAGACCCGAACCGGGACCGCGACCGATACGACGACGTGAATGAGTAGAGCCTGCTGCAGGTTTCAAATTATTCAGTTTCATAATCGAATCTCCTTAATTAAAGTTTGTTATTACTCAACTACGGTCACCAAGTGACGGACCTTGCGAATCATTCCACGGATAGAAGGATTGTCCTCAACTTCGACAACCTGCGAAATCTTGCGCAGGCCGAGAGCCTCGAGCGTGCGCTTCTGGTCGACCGGGAAACCGATCTTACTCTTAATCTGCTTAATCTTGATTGTTGCCATAATCTTAATTCTCCTTTAACCGTTGAATACTTTGTCCATACTGATACCACGAGTACCGGCTACCGTGTAGGCATCGCGCATCTGGCTCAGGGCCACGATGGTAGCCTTCACCAGGTTGTGGGGGTTCGACGAACCCTTCGACTTTGCCAGCACATCCTTGATACCGGCGCTCTCCAGAACGGCACGCATAGCACCACCGGCCACCAGACCGGTACCGGCAGCTGCCGGCTTCAGGAACACCTGGGCACCGCCGAAGCGTGCTTCCATCTCGTGGGGGATGGTACCCTTGAGTACGGGAACCTTCACCAGATTCTTCTTGGCAGCCTCTACACCCTTGGCGATGGCGGCGGTAACTTCGCCGGCCTTACCCAGACCCCAGCCGATAATGCCGTTGCCGTCGCCGACAACCACGATAGCTGCGAATGTAAAGGTGCGACCACCCTTGGTTACCTTCGTTACACGGTTGATGGCAACCAGTCTGTCTTTCAACTCTACGTCACTATTTACTTTTACGTTCTTCATTGCCATAATCGTTTAGAAAT
>Ga0310696_10010627_pt1 | contig 10563 bp, 8 predicted proteins | sample AusTroGonzalo_MG_4_FD_203885 | JGI IMG/M metagenome (GOLD analysis project Ga0310696, IMG submission 203885) | Bovine rumen microbial communities from tropical cattle in Woodstock, Queensland, Australia - Gonzalo_02 (v2) (version 2) | ecosystem: Host-associated > Mammals > Digestive system >... | reverse complement strand
CACGTGGTAGGATATAATTCGTCCTGAGGGGCAGTATGCGAAGGATAGACGATTTAAACGTAATAGAGATTGACGGCATCAGATGCTGCCGCGGACATTCAATCCCGTTCGGTGCATCGATTCTTGACGAGGATACAATAAACTTCTCCGTGAACTCGGTGGACGCAACAGGATGCATGCTGGAGCTCTACCACACCGGAGAGAGCCAGGCGTATGCACATATCATGATTCCGGATGACTTCAGGACCGGAAGCAACTATTCCATCATAGTCTACGACCAGAATCCGGAAGATCTGGAGTACACCTACAGGTTCTACGGAGAATTTGACCGTTCAAAGGGGCTGCGTTTCAATCCTGAAGTCCCGCTTCTCGACCCGTATGCAAAACTGCTGTCAGGCAGGGAGACATGGGGTGCGGAGGATGCAACTCCCATGCGCTGCAGGGTGATGTATGAGGACTATCCCTGGGAAGGCGACCGTCCGCTCGAGCTGGATATAGACGACCTCGTGATCTACGAGCTCCATGTGCGCGGATTCACCAAAGATCCGTCATCGGGCGTCACCCACGGCGGAACGTTCCGCGGGGTGGTGGAGAAGATTCCCTACCTCAAGGAACTGGGCGTCAACTGCGTGGAGCTGCTTCCGGTCTTCGAGTTCGACGAGCTGGAGCGCAACCGTACATATGACGGAAACAGGCTTCTGAACTTCTGGGGCTACAGCACGGTGTCTTTCTTTGCTCCCAAGTCGGGCTATGCGGCGACAGGTGCGTTCCACATGGCGGCCGATGAGCTCAAGAGCATGATAAAGGAGCTGCACAGGAACGGAATCGAGGTCATCTTCGACGTCGTGTTCAACCACACCGCCGAGATGGACGACACCGGTCCCACGCTCAACTACAGGGGAATAGACAACAGGACATACTACCTGCTGGATCAGGACGGCGGATACGTGAACTACAGCGGATGCGGAAACACGGTGAACTGCAACAACGCCATAGTGCGTGAGCATATCCTCGACTGCCTGCGTTACTGGGTGTCCGACTACCACGTGGACGGATTCAGGTTCGATGAAGCTCCGATTCTCTCACGTGATCCCAGCGGAAAGCCCCTGAAGAATCCTCCTCTTCTGGAGACTCTTGCACATGATCCGATTCTGTCCAGGACAAAGCTCATAGCCGAGGCATGGGATGCCGCCGGACTTTATCAGGTGGGATCATTCCCGGCTCCCGACAGATGGGCCGAGTGGAACGGAAAGTTCCGTGACTGCGTGCGTCATTTCGTGAAGAGCGACGACTATGCCGGCCCGGAGCTGATCAGGCGCATCCAGGGATCGCCGGACATCTACGGCGACAACCGCGCCCACTCCACTGTGAACTTCATCACATGTCATGACGGCTTCACGCTCAACGACAACTTCTCCTACAACTTCAAGCACAACGCCGCAAACGGCGAGGACAACCGTGACGGAATAGACAACAACGTCAGCTGGAACTGCGGGGTGGAGGGTGCCACCGATGACCCGAACGTGGAAAGCCTCAGGAACAGGATAGTCAAGAACGCTTTCAGCCTCCTGATGCTCAGCCGCGGTACTCCGATGATGCTCTCCGGAGACGAGTTCCGCAACACCCAGAACGGAAACAACAACGTCTGGTGCCAGGACGGCCCGCTGTCATGGCTCGACTGGTCCAACATGAAGAAACACAAGGATGTGCATGATTACTTCAAGGCCATGATCGCCCTCAGGAACGCCCATCCGGTCATGAGGAGCAGCAGGCGTACGGGACACAACTCAAGCGGATATCCCGAGCTCTCTTTCCACGGGACAACGCCGTGGGCGATAGACATCGACAGACCGCTTCTGAGCTTCGGCTTCATGTACGCCGAGCCGGCTTCCGAGTTCGGGGTGCCGGAGGACAGCTTCATCTACACTGCAGTGAACTCGTACTGGGGAAGCATGGAGTTCACGCTGCCTGACCTTCCCGAAGGCTTCAGGTGGCAGAGCTATGCCGACAGTGCGGCCAAGAGCCTTGCAAAACGTTACGTCAAAGGCAATAAGATTGAACTTGAACCCAGGAGCATAAGGGTCCTCGTCGCAAGGAGGGGAAAATGACCAGGGAAATTCGTGCTGACGGAAACCTGATAACAAGGGTTTTCTTCCGGCTTCTGCCGATCCAGATTCTGCTTGCCGCAATCAACGCAGTGAACAATACGGTGTCCAGCCTGTTTGCGACGAACTCAGTGGGTTCTGCGGCCATGAGTGCCATAGGATTCTACAATCCCATCAACACGCTGATGTGTGCCGTCACCGGACTGTTCGTGTGCGGATCCCAGATCATCTGCGGAAAGTACATGGGTGCCAACCAGATGGACAAGACCGAGAATGTGTTTGCGGTGGACATACTGTCATCGCTGATGTTCTCCATTTTCTACATCGCGCTGCATCTACTGGCCGTTCCGTTCGGATGGATGGGTCTATTCACCAAGGATCCGGAGGTCCGCGTCTACCTTGACCAGTATGTTCTGGGTAGGGCCATAGGAATCATTCCGTACGTGCTGGGCCAGCAGCTTGCCGCGTTCCTGTCCCTTGAGAACAAGACCATCAGGACCACGATTGCAAGCGTTGCGTTCATTGTGGTGAACTTCATCACGAACTTCCTCTTTGTCTCACAGTGGAAGATGCAGGCATTCGGGCTTGCACTGGCATCATCCGTGGGTCTGTGGGTGTTCTTCCTGATCGAGCTGGCTTACTTCCTGGGCAGGAAATCGATGATGAAGATCCGCTTCAAGGGAATAAAGAAAGGCGACTTCGCCCATATATTCACCACCGGTCTTCCGGGTGCCCTGGGCGACGGCTACCAGACCATCAGGGGCATAATCCTCAATGCCCTGATTCCCGTCTACGCAGGTTCTGCAGGTATGTCCGCACTGTCCACCACGAACTCGTTCGTGGGCCTGTTCTGGACCATCCCGAGCGCCATGCTTGTGGTTTCCAGGATGCTGATGTCCGTCAGCATAGGAGAGGAGGACAGGAGGTCGCTGACCGATGTCATGCGCCATATGTTCAAGTGGAGCATCCCCATCATGTCGGTGATTGCAATTGCTATTGCGCTACTTGCCGAGCCGATTACAAACCTGTACTACCATGACCCGACGGAGACGGTCTACAAGATGACAGTCTGGGGCATGAGGCTGATGCCGCTGGTCATGCCGCTGGCACTTCCGACGATGAACGGCGTCTGCTACGCACAGAGCTCGGGAAAGCATGTGCTTGTGAACATCATGACGGCGTTCGACGGTTTCATCGGTGTCTGTCTGTTCTCGCTCATCCTGGTTCCGGCCATCTCGATAAACGGTGTGTACTGGGCCACCATCCTCAACAGCATATTCGCCGATCTGATCCTTGTGATCTATTCCATAATCAGGAACAAGCGTTTCCCGCGTACCATGGACGACTACATGGTCATTCCGGCTGATTTCGGAGTTGAGGAGGGCGACAGGATAGACATGACCGTAAGGGACATGGAAGATGTCGTCACCATCTCGATGAAGGTCAACGAATTCTGCAGGGAGAAGGGCATAGACGAAAAGCGTGCCTACCATGCATCCCTGTTCATGGAGGAGATGGCCGGCAACGTGGTCGACCATGGATTCAAGAAGGACAACAGGACCCATCTGATCGATATCCGTGTGGCAAAGAAGAACAACGATCTCATCCTCCGCATAAAGGATGACTGCAAGCCGTTCGATCCTGCCTCCATGAAGGACCTCTTTGACAAGGACGATCCTGCAAAGAACATGGGAATCAGGATGATCTATGCCATGGCTGAAAAAGTGGAGTACCACAACATACTCGGACTGAATGTCCTTACCATAAGGGTTTGAGAATATGAAGATTGAAAAGAAACTTGAAGGGAAGAACCTTTACGTTGCCATTGAGGGACGACTCGATACAAACTCCGCTCCCGAGCTTGAGGCCGCAATGAATCCTGAACTGGATTCGGCCGACAACGTGGTCTTCGACATGAAGAAGCTTGACTATGTCACTTCAGCAGGACTGAGGATCGTTCTGAATGCAAAGAAGTCCGTAAACGGCAGGGGAGAAGTTACGCTTCGTAATGTCTCCCCCGTGATAAAAGAAGTCTTCGAGATTACCGGTTTTGCAGCGTTTCTGAAATTCGAGTGATGATCTCCTGAATCTCGGCCGCCAGTTTCTCATCAGACATGGCCTGTTCAAGGAACAGGTCAAGGTCCGACTCGGTGATGGGGGAGCTTATGTATGCATCGCTGAACTGCATGTATCCCCTGCGTACGAGCTCTCCCACAAGCAGGTGCTTCTGCTCATCCCAGTGATAGCCCGTAAGCTTCCATTGGGCATTGCCCTCATCGACATCCTCGACTTTCAAGTGCGGGATTCCGTTCTCATCGGGTTCCATTTTGTAGTTTGCGATGTAATCGATGATGAGTTCGGTGATTCCTCCGATTCCGCCGCCGACATCAACGTCGTAGATGACTATCTCTCCGTCCTCTTCGTCAAATATGGATCCGCTTCCGATGAGCCTGGTCTTGACGGCATAGTCATTGACGGTCAGCAGATACCGTCCGTCGGGCACTACGGGTTCTCCGTTCCCGAGGGTAAGGTTCCTGATCCTGTTTCCTGCAGGCTGAGATATGTCGACCTCGAACCTCAGTCCGGAGAATATCTTGTATTCATAGCCTTCCAGGGAATCGGAGAACGAGAACGTCAGGTCTCCGTCATGGAAGGTATTGAAGTACGAAAAACTCCATTCCAGATACTTCAGGAGCTGTTTTCCAGTCATCTCTACCAGGTAAAGGGTGTTGTCGTACTTGTAGAGAACGGAGATGTCGCACTTGCGTATGGGGCCCTTGTACAGGTTGATGTCCCGGGAGAGCAGGTTGGTGGCCGATACATCGGCTCCGGAGTAGAAAAGCTGCACTTCATTCATCAGGCGTGTAAGGGCGGTGTCCATGATCTTTCCTGAAGAAATACCGGGTATTTCGTCTTCCGGAGCGAGCGATTCGTTCTCAAGATATCCGATGACGGCCGTGACTTCCGCCAGGGCATACTTGTGCCCCTCAAGGACATAATGATCCTCGGTTATCATCGGATCGGGCTCATATCCCTTCATATAGTAGGTCTTGGGCGTGCGGTCGGTTATCCTGTACCTGCCGTCCGGAGTCTCTTCCAGCGTGACCGTTATGGCGCTCAGCGTGGCTCCGGCGTTCTTGTTTTCCGTAATCAGGACACCGTTCACGTACGTCTCTTCAATGATCTGATGTCCGTGGGAGGCCAGGATGATGTCCAGTTCAGGCACCTGTTCTGCAAGTGATATTACACCTGAGTCCTCTATGCCCGGTTCATCCTCCAGGTCCATGTGGCAGGCTGCTATCAGGATGTCCACGTCATCCCTGATCTCGGCTGCAATCTGCTTTATCTCCGTCACGGGGTTGGTTACATCCACGTGACCGTCCGGGAGATTCGCAAAGTCAACAACCATGATTTCAGGTGTGACGACACCGATTATCCCGATACGGACTCCGTCTTTCTCGACTATGGCATACGGCTGGAAAATCCGATAGTTTTCCATGTTGTCGTAATACAGGTTCGCGCAGAGGAATGTGGCTTCATGCTGCCAGACGAACTCAAAGACCTCCTCCATGCCGTAGTTGAACTCGTGGTTTCCCGGAATGCAGAAGTCATAGCCCATCATGTTCTGGGCATGGGCTATCGGATGTATGGCATAATCAAGGTACAGATGTGCAAAGTTGCCCTGCAGGTTGTCTCCCAGGTCTATCAGGATGGTGTTGTCATCCCTGATCTGCTTTATGCAGGTGGAAATCTGCGCCAGACTGCCGGTAAGATCCTCCCTGTTCTTGACATAGTCGTACGGAAGCATCTTGCCGTGGACATCGCTTGTCGAGATTATCTGTATGGTCTTTGTCTTCGGTTCGGACGGGACCTCCACGATGGACTGTGCACCCAGACACAGCATCAGGATGACCGAAAGTACGGCTGCCGCCAGTAGCTTCTTCATTTGTCATACTCCAGAAGGATTATCATGTTGTTGCTGTTGAAGGCGTTGAAGTACTTTGTCTCGGAAGCAAGCTTGTAGACCATCTTGATTCCTATTCCCTTGCCGTCTTCATGCTCCTGCTCGATGTATTTCTGAGGATCGAACAGCTTGCAGAAATCCCTCAGTGTTATGGATATCCTGCCGCCGGATACGAACAGCCTGTAGTCTGCCGCAGGCTTTTCCTTCTCTCCGATATCTTCCTTGGGCTTTCCGTGCAGGATTATGTTGCCGCCCATCTCCTCTATGAACAGGGCACAGTAGCCGGCCTTCTTCTTGTCCACACCGTGTTCAAGACAGAACTGGCGGGCACGCTCCGACTGCTCCATGACCTCCTCGATGGTGGTAAGCCTTGAGTAGATGTTGTCTTCATCGGCTCCGCCGAATTCATCGGGAAGATACATGAAGTCCTCTACTTTCCTGGGAAGGTGCTTCGTGTGGGCCCAGATCATGATGTACATTGCCAGGATCAGGATGATTTTTCCGGCGGCAAGAGATGCCAGGACACCCTTGGATCCGAACAGCCTTCCCATTGCAAATGCCGTGAGGATTGGGATGAAGAAACGTTCGACAAGGCTCATGGCATTTACGAGCTTCAGCCTCTGGACTCCCTGCAGATAGCTCTGGTATGCGCAGGCAATGGCATCAAGCGGAAGGCTGAGCGCCATACAGCGTATGCTGAATATGGACAGATCCAGAACATCGGGATCATGGGTGTACAGTCTGGAGATCAGCGGGGCACCCAGGAAGACTACCGCTCCCGCCACGCTGGAAATCAGCAGAGTGACTTTCATCGAATAGGTGAATAGCCTTCTGACGCCTTTCCTGTCCTCGGAACTGTAGAAGATTCCGGTCATGGACAGAAGCGCCCGTCCTATTCCCAGTCCTATGCAGAACATGAGGTTGTTGAGGTCGCTCTGAAGTCCGCGGGCCACGACTGCGGCAGCCGATACTGCAACGGCCAGGTTTATGTGGTTGGTGATGAGGTCACGGGCTATGGTGAATATCTTGCGGAAGAAGGCAGGTGAGCCGGCTTTGACGATGGCCGGGGCATCTTTGAATCCGATCTTGCCGAACGATAGTCTGAAATAGCTGGTCTTGCTGAAGAAATGTGCAATCAGCATTGCAATCTGGACATAATGGGAGATCGATGTTGCAAGTCCCATTCCGAAGGCTCCGCCCTTGAATACAAAGGCGTTGAGCAGGTCTCCGGCCACATCGGTGACGCAGAAGACTATGGAGCTCAATGAAAAGCGCTTCTTTCCGCCGTCGATGATGATCACGGGTCCCATGATCTGGGTGAAGACCAGGGCCGGGATTCCGATCAGATAGCCGCGCGTGTAGCTGAGCATGTAGGGCATGAGCTCGGGGCGTTTCTTCATGGACACGCCGCAGATGCGGAAAAGCATCTGGGGTATCAGTATGCACAGGAGCACGAATGCTGCGCTGATGATCACGCCGAAGAAGAGGGCAAAGGAGAAGGCGGACTGGGCCTGTTCCTTATCTCCCTTTCCCATGGCCTTGGACATCACCACCTGGCTTCCGGTGGAGATGAGCATGCAGAACAGCGTTATGGTGCCGAACATGGGTCCCAACAGCGAGATTCCGGCATATGCCTCCTCGCTTACGAAACTCGAAGTCAGTGTTCCGTCTATGATTATGGCAACGACGCCCACCACCTGGGTGAATATCATGGCCACCGCCACGGAAATGAACATGCTTGAGATTACATCTTTCTGGTTTTTCTTGCTCAGATCGGCAGTGCCGGACATGGCTGTCCCTCCTCGAAAACCTTTATTACGTCCTCGCGTATGCTCTGACAGTATTCCTCTGAGAATCTAGGTCCGGAGAACTGCTCGAAGTTCATGCGCTTCAGGAGCAGCACTGCGGGAAGGAGTTCCAGGATGTCCTTGTTGTCAGGTCCGAAGTATTCATCGCGGAATGCATTCCAGTAGTCATCCATCTGTTTCGGTGAAAGACCGTTGAAGGTATTTGTCTTCTCGAAAGCCTCCGGTGACCAGTAGAAGCTGAAGAGAATGGTGGCCACATCGAATGCCGGACAGCCGTGGGAGAATCCAAACAGGTCTATTACGTAAAGCCCGTCATCCCGGACAAGGATGTTGTTTGGATGGAAATCCCCATGGACGAAGTTCCTGTATTCTTCCAGCCTGTCGGTTACATCCAGCATACGCTGCTTTGCCTTGTCGCTGACATACGTAAGGTCCCCGATTGACCTGCGGACGAAGAATGTCGATTCCCTGAACAACCCGTCCGTATCCACGTGGCTGTGGATTTCCCGCGCCAGAGCGGCGACCTTCCGTCCCAGCGGGGCAGCTTGTGAGCCGTCGGCCGCGATTGTCTCCGAGACGCTCTTTCCGTCGATCATCTCATATATTATCCCGACTTTGTCTCCGCTGGTCACGAGTTCATAGGAAATCGGGGCAGGGATGTAGTTCTTGAGCAGTGACAACGCGTTCTGCTTCTCTTTTTCGAGAAAAACAGTCTTGCTTTTGTCGAAATAGAGCTTGAGGATCTTGTCGTTATCCAGTCTGTAGCACTGCGCAGTATTGCCTGATGTAAACGGCTTCATGCCGGTCAAGTCGATGTTTCTGTATTTTTCTGACATGGGCACAGTCTAGCACAAATAGGACTTCCGTGTGCAAAAAAGCTTGATAACGGGAAAATATGCATTTAATATGATGTAGAAATACATTATTTTCCGGAGAGGGAAGGAGAAGTTTATGAACAAGAAAATAGTTGCAGTTCTTATCATCGCACTTCTGGCTGTTTCATTCGCAGCCGCAAGAGTAGTCAATCTTCAGATCGGTCCGTCGATTTCATTCTTCAAGGGACAGGCTCCGGTTGAGATCGGTGACACCCAGAGGACTCCTTATCAGGGATTCGCATTCGGTCTCGATACGGCAGTAGACCTTACGTTCGGACCCAACGTCGAGCTTTATTTCCAGGATACTCTGAACATCGCGCGCAAGGACGTCTTCAAGGATTTCGAGAGCTCGAAGTTCATTCAGGAGGAATTCGATGACAAGTTCACGATCGACTACAAGACACATGCAGGTTTCGAGTATGCTGTGGTACTGGATCCCGTCAAGGTTTCAGTCGGTGGCGGACTTGCCTTTGAAGTCATCGCTACCAACTTCAGGTACAAGGAAGACGAGACAAAGGGATTCATCCTTCTTGACCTGAACATGGGTCTCGGAGCAACGGTCAAGGTCGAGTATCCGTTTGCCAATCACTGGTCAGCATACGCCAGGGCATTCGTCGACTATTTCCCGGCAGCAGGACTTGCAATCGGAAGCTATCCCAACGACAAGGGAGAAGAGCCCTACACAGCCAAGGGCAGAGTCAACAACTTCAGCGTTGATGCTTCAGCCGGTATCGTGTTCTACTTCTGATAGAGGATCTGAACCGTACGGAGGAATCCCGGATTTGTGCCGGGATTCCTTTTTTTGTGAAAAAGCATTGAAAAATGATGAATTCGTATACTATTATTGAGAAAACTTTTTGCAATAAGCATAGAGGAGATCAATTATGAACAAGAAACTGTTTGCAGTTGTCTGCATTGCACTTCTGGTGCTCTCATTCGCGGCAGCAAGAGTCGTGAACTTCCAGCTCGGCCCGTCATTCTCATTCTTCAAGGGTGATGCACCTGTTTACGAAGATCCGTATACCCTGAACCCCTACAAGGGAACAGCCTTCGGTATCGACACATCATTCAACCTTACGTTCGGTCCCAGAGCAGAGGTTTATTTCCAGGAGAACGTGAATTTCTCGACAAAGGATGTCTTCGCCGACAATCCGAAAATCGATGAAACATGGAATACTGCTACTCTCAACTACAAGGCACATGCCGGATTCGAGTTCGCAGTCCTCGCGGAGCCCGTCAAGCTGTCTGTCGGCGGCGGAGTTGCATTCGAGCTTATTTCCACTGTCTATCAGCTGAAGGCGGACACTGATGTGAATCTGATTTTCCTTGTCATGAATATCGGCGTCGGCGGAACAGTCAAGGCTGAGTTCCCGCTTGCAAACCACTGGTCAGTCTATGTCAGATCCAACATCGACTACTTCCCGTTTGCAGGATTCTCAATGACCGCCAACGGTTCGGAGGAAAAACCCTATTCCGTTGCAGGCAGAGTCAACAACTTCAGCATTGATGCTGCAGCAGGTATCGTGCTCTACTTCTGATACAAAAATCAGATTGAAAAAAACGGAATCCCGGTACTTGTGCCGGGATTCTGTTGTATAATTTAGTAAAAGGATAGAGACTGATGATTTCATTTCTGATTGCACTTGTAGTGCTTGTCGTGGGTTATCTTACATACGGCAAGGTTTTTGAGAAGGCCTTCGGACCCGACGACAGGAAGACTCCCGCCGTAGCGATAAACGACGGTGTGGACTGCATGCCCATCAAGACATGGAAGGCGCTGCTGATCCAGCTGCTGAACATCGCCGGTACGG
>Ga0310696_10010624_pt1 | contig 10564 bp, 6 predicted proteins | sample AusTroGonzalo_MG_4_FD_203885 | JGI IMG/M metagenome (GOLD analysis project Ga0310696, IMG submission 203885) | Bovine rumen microbial communities from tropical cattle in Woodstock, Queensland, Australia - Gonzalo_02 (v2) (version 2) | ecosystem: Host-associated > Mammals > Digestive system >... | reverse complement strand
TGGCGTAACGTACACCACGTCGGGCACTTACACTTACGAGTACACCAATGCGAACGGTTGTGCCAGTGTGGACACGCTATACCTCACCGTCAACCACGGCACACACAACGTTGAAACCGAGACTGCCTGCGAGAGCTACGAGTGGCATGGCGCGACGTACACCACATCGGGCACTTACACTTACGAGTATAACAATGAGAACGGTTGCGCGAGTGTCGACACATTACACTTGACTATAAATTTCGCACAATCCGCAGAATTCGCCGTCACCACTACCGACAGCTGCTACAGTTGGAACGGGCATCTCTACTGCGAATCCGGCGACTACACGCAGACCCTCACCGCCGCCAACGGCTGCGACTCCACCGTCACCTTGCACCTGACGATTACCGTCGGCATCGACGACCACAACCTCAACGTATCCATGACGGTCTATCCGAACCCCACGAACGGCATTGTCAATGTACAATGTACAATGAACAATGTACAGGTGGGAACGATGGAATACCACGTGTTTGACGCGTACGGGAAATTGGTGGACGTTGTGGAAATGAACACGCACGGTTCGTCCGCACAAACGGCGCAAATCGACCTGTCCGGATTTGCCGCCGGGGTCTATTTCGTGAAGGCCGTGGCGGACGGGAATCTTGTGGCGGTACGAAAGGTAGTGAAGCGGTAATCTCCGCGTATCACACGTATCTGCGCGTTTTTTGGACAACGGGCATCGGCATTGAGCCGGTGCCCGTTTTTTGTTTTAGAAGCTGCGGCATCCTGCCGCATAGAGGCCACAAGGAATGGCGACACCCCTTCTATCTCCCCGACGACATGAAAGAACCATCTGATATTCAATTGATATTCAATTGTTTTTCGATTGATATTCGATTGATATTCGATTTTTTTTGAATAACAGTCGAAAAATAATTGGGTATCATTCGAATATAAATCAAGTAACCGAGCTTTCATCATTGGCGCAACGTGCTTACTATGACGATGCTACAAGCTTTCAATGATAAGTGAAACGGTAATCTCCGCTAAAACCTCACCGACACCTTCGCGGCGAACGTGTGGCCGGGCTTCCGGTAGGCGGTGCGGCAACGGAGCGTGTAGTCGAGGTGGACGCGCACATGCTCCTCGGGCCACCATTCAAGGTCGAAGGAGAAATAATTGTTGACGGAGAAGGGGTCTTGTTCGTCGCGGACGTAGTAGTCGTAGCGGAAAAGCGGACGGATGCGTTGCTGTACCTTGCTCTTGCCGCCCCAGCCCATGTAGAACCAGTAGCCGACAAAGGCGTAAAGGCCCTTCGTCTTCACCAAATAGACCGAATCCACAGTAAACGGGTCATCCTCGGCAATGCCGGTGGTGCCCTGCAGGTACTCCGAACGGGCGGTCCAATGCTTGCCCAGGTACTCCGCGCCCGCCGACCAGCGGTTGCGCGGCGCATTGCGGTCCTTGTACAGCGGATAGTTGCCGAGATAGACCGACCCCGACAACCGGAAGTTCTTCACGAAGGGGTAGAAGTCCAACCGCGCCGAGAAATCCTTGCTCAGGTTGTCCTTCTTGATGTTGATGCCCGCGCCGCCGAAGATGCCGGCGTAGTAGTTCAGGATGGGGATGCGCTCGCCGTTTTTTTCAAAGTCCACCAGCGTGCCCGAAAGCATAGCACCGATTTCCAACCCGTTGGCGTATTCGGCGACACCGGAAATGTCGTTGAAGCCCGCCAACGCCGCCACCGACTGCGACAGCTCCACAAACTCCAGCTGTATGGGCGTCAGGAAGTTGTCCATCGTGTACGGGGTTTTTATCTGTCCGATCCAGAGATGGGCGTACTTGCAGAACTTGACGCGCAGCCACGCGTCGAGCAGGCGCGGTGTGAAGGCCAGGTCGGCCTGCAAGCGGAAGTCGAGCATCGGGTGGAATTTGCCCGAGAACTCAAAACGGGCGCGCCGCAGCATCATCACGCTGTTCTTCGTCATCGTGCCGTCATTCTCCGGCTGAAGAGTATAGTCGTACTGCGCATCGACAAAGCCGTGGACCTGCAGGTAGTCGCTGAGCTTCCAGTCCCGCACACGCTTGGGCTTGGTCGAGACAGTGTCGGTCTGCGCAGCAGGCAGCGTATCGGTCTGCGCAAAAGCACAGTCATGTGAATAGAGCGTTAGCATGACGATAATAAAGGAACATGCTGACGCAAGGTGTCGAAAAGAGTGATAAACTTTAAATCCCATACGCTTACTATTAAATCAACTCTATGGACCCAAGTTCTCGAGTGAGCGACTTGATTCCATTCTGCATTTTTTCCGCCTGCTTTCTGCGTGGCTTATGCACGCCAGCCGCATAATGCCATAACTGACGCTCATTTATCCCCGTGATTCTACTCAAAGCGGCTTTCGTGAATATCCCACTGTAATAATTGATGAATGTGGCGGCATCTATCTTGAACTTAAGTTCATATTCGCCCGCCAAAGCCGAACATGGATTGGGATTGTCCTCCAAATAGAGATCTATAGCCTCTCGCATGTTGTTTTCTATTTCCCTCAAATCTTTTCCGACCGTGATTATCGGTGCCTCTTTTATATAGGCACTCAAATTTTTACCGGCATGTTCCACTATAATTTCCACTACTACCATCTTTGTTATTTTAATCCTGCTTGTTTTAAAATGCTATAATAAGTACCCTTTTCAATACCTTTGGCTCCATGATTCGGAACAATTACGACTTTCCCGTTTTTCTCAAACTTAAGATGACTGCCTTTCTGTCCTTTGATTTCAAAACCATACTGTTTCAATAGTCTAATAACTTCGTTCACTGATTTATAACTCATACTTTGTATATTTCATTTCCGGCTGCAAATATAGTAAAAATACGAATACTATTATTCCCGAAAAATATTTTGTACCTTTGCACCGCCAAAAAAGAGTATCACAGACAATGAGGAAAAGCCTCATAATGCTTGTATTCACAGTGGTTTCGCTCCTGTCGGGCGTCTTCGCCCAGACCGCTGTGAACATCGGAACCGTGCCATCGGTAACCGGTTGCGGTTTCACTGTCTATGACGACGGTGGCGCCACGGGCAACTACGGACCCTCGCACAACTACACCCTCACCATCTATCCGACCGCCGGACAGGGCCGCGTGACCCTCCAGGTCATAAGCCTCGACATTCACGCGTACGACACCCTGTTTGTTTATGACGGCACTTCGGCCACCGGCACGCCCATGGCCATGCTCAACAACAGCACCTTCAACATCGCCTTGAACACGCTGACGCTCATGGCCTCGCAAGGCAACGCCACGGGTGCGCTGACGCTGCGGTTCAAAAGTTCGTATTTCACCACTTCGTTCGGCAACAACCACGGCGCGGGCTTCGAGCTACAGACCTCCTGCATACCCGCTTGCCAGCCGTTCCAGCTCCGGTTGGACACCGCCCGCTGCTCGCACCTGCCCACCATAAGTCCCGCCGACGGCTATCCCTACCTCGACCTCTGTCCCGGCACAGAGGTGCATCTCGCGGTGAAGGGAATTTACAGCGGAAGCACATACACGCAGAGCAACCCCACAAGCCATTTCAACTGGAAACTGGCGACCGCCAACACGAGCGGCACCGGCCTCGACTCGGTGACGCACACTTTCCCGGCGGGCGCTGGCGGCGAAGTCTCGGTCACCGCCACCGACACGTTAGGATGCCCGGCGCAGCAGGCCGTCAGCTTCCGCGTGCGCGTCTCCGGCAACCCTATTGCCACCCTCAACCCTCCGCTTCTCTGCGAAGGAGAGACCCTCACCCCGACCGTCGGGACCGCACTCAACAGCACGGTCGTCATCGACCCGGTGGAGTACACCCAGCCGGCGTCGCTTTCCGTCCACGACACCATCTTTCTGCCCGACGGCGAGAGCTGCCCGCCCTACGGCCTCTACTACCGATCCAACGTCACCTTCACCGAGTTCGCCCCGGGCGCGACACTCACCTCCGCCAACGACATCCTCTACGTACGCCTCAAGATGGAACATTCTGCCATTGAGGACATTAAAATCCAAATTTTCTGTCCGAACGGCAACTCCGCCACCATTCTCCCCCACCCCAACTTCGAATCCACCTACGACGAGACGACGATTCCCTACACACCACTCTATTTCCGCGTGAACCTCGGCAGCGCCTACCGTCCTGACGGTGGAGGCTGTTCCGCCGCTCTCAACCCCATCGGCGAGCCCTGGAACTACGTCTGGTCGAACAACACCACCCTCGGCTACCAATACGCCTCCGACAATGGCAACCTGTTCAGTTCCAGCAACTTCATCGGTCATTACAATCCCCATTGGGACACCGAGCTGTCGCCCTTCTTCGACACCTCGCACTCCTACAGCGTCGATTCCACCAACGTAGCCCAGATGACGCAGGTCTATCACCCCTACGAGAATTTCAGTTCGTTAGTCGGCTGCCCGCTCAATGGCAACTGGTACATCCAGGTGCAGGACATGCTGCAGTACGACAACGGCTACATTGTGGAATGGGAGCTTGCGCTGAACCCGCAGCTGATGCCCTCGGCCTGGGGCTACAATATCGGGTTAGACACATTCTATCTCACTGGCAACGGGGTGGTAAACGGCCATACCCTTCTGTTCGAGAACGCCGGTGTCCAAACCAGCACCGTCCACCTCATCGACGACTTCGGCTGCCAATATGACACCACCGTGCAGATTACAGTTTACCCGATGCCGGAGTTCTCTCTTGGGGAGGACATCTATGTATGCCCTGGGACGAACGTCTACCTCCACCCCACTCCCGCCAACAGCACCTACCAATACACCTGGAACACCGGTTCCACCGCCTCGGGATTCTACACCTCGGAACCAGGAACCTATTCGGTCACAGCCAGTTCCGGCAACTTCCTCTGTACAAGCAGCGACACCGTCGAACTTCACAACTTTGTCCTTGCGGACACCACCGTCTTGCGAGACACCCTCTGCCAAGATTACGCCTACAACGAAAACGGTTTCTCCATGAGCGCGGAATTCCTGAGCCAGATGTTCGACATACACCCAAGCTGGCCTCAAAGCTGGTTCACCAGCGTACAGACGACCGAAGACCAACACGGCTGCGACAGCGCCATCGTCCTGTATTTGGTCGTCAATCGCCACTGGCAAACAGAACAGACAGTTTTCGCATGCGAACAATACATCTGGGAGGGGGACACGTTGACCGAAAGCGGAAACTACGTCAAGGATTTTGTATCCCAACACGGCTGCGACAGCACCGTGACACTGCATCTAGACATCGGACATCCGGAGGAAGAGGAGTTCTGGATAACTTCCTGCGGTCCCTACGTATGGAACGGCGAAACATTCCCTGAATCAGGGGATTACTTGCGGTATTTCACCTCCATCCACGACTGCGACAGCGCGGTGACGATACACTTGACCGTGGTGGACACGTTTCTTCGCACCAGCAACTCCAACCCGGAGTTCTGCGACCTGCACGAGACCGTACTGGGCGTGGAAGGCAGTTTCGACAACTTCGTGTGGAGCAACGGCGAAACCTCCCCGTCCATCACAGTGACGGAAAGCGGTCTCTACTCCGTGACCGCCTCCAACTATGCCTGCGAGCGCACGGAGGCCTTCTCGGTGCCCTTCTGTCCGCTCAACATCCTGCTGCCCAACGCGATAACACCGAGCAAGGGCGACGGTCTGAACGACGCGCTCTTCCTCTCCGAATATGCCAAAAACGAAATCGGCGACTTCAGCATCGCCATCTTCAACCGTTGGGGCGAACAGGTGTTCTACTCCGAGGACAAGAATTTCCGCTGGGACGGCCGCAAGGACGGCAAACTGATGGTCAACGTGGTCTACAATTACCTCATCCGCTGCACCGACCGCAATGGGAAACCGTACGTTTACAAGGGGGGCGTAACGGTGTTGTAGAGCCGTCATAATATGGCGGCTCTACATAACACAATATGATGTCTCCACATAATATGGCGTCTCTACAATATTCCATAACGCTTGTTTTTTTCCCTAAAAAATTGTATCTTTGCCGAAATTTTGAATTCAGTGTAAATGGCGGCAAACCTCAAAAAAATATTATGCCTTTTAGCGGTTATCGTGATTTCAGTCGGCGCTATGGCGCAGGAGGAGACTGTGAACGAGCGTTCCTTGACCAACACCCTCAAAGAGTTGAACTTGGAATTGAAGACGCAATATGATCAAAGGCCTGAAACACAGCAGTTTTTCAACAAAGAGTACAAGCGTCAGCACCAACGGATGATCGATGTCATCACGCAGACGAACGAATTCTCCATCCTGCTCTATTCGCAGGAGCAGAACAGGATGTTCGACATGGCATACGCCTTGAAGAAAGTGACGACCAGCTATGAGAACTTCAGCAAGGGTATGCGTCCGTATGACCAAATCATCAACATATTAAACTACGAAATAGAGCGTTATGCGCGCCTTATCGAGTCTCTCCGCCGTCTTCCGCCGGAGATGAAGGAAATAGAGGTTGAGATAGAAGTTGAGAAGGTGCTGGACAGCCTGATAAACTTCAGCGTCAAAGATTCGTTGGACACCACGCTGTCGACTATCACATCCACCTTGGAGAAGGAAATCATCCAGATCGCCATCAAGGATAGCGCCTCGGCCCCATTTGTACTGGACAAGGCGGGGGAAGATTACCGCGACTCCTGTATTCTCTACGCCTCCGAACTGCTGAAAATGTTCGCGAAGAACCGTAATGCCGTAGTGGCAGACAGCACGCACTACAAGAGCGCTTTCTTACGCACTGAAGAGGCCTACAATTATGCCGAAGCACTCTACGCCGAACTGGACAAATACGTTTTTAAGACCGGACAAATACCCTATTCGGAAATTCTCTCCGACTTCAACACCTATTGGAAAACGATGAAGAAGGAGATGCGCAACGAGTACGATTTTGATGCTTTGAATAAGGCGAAAGCAGAAGACAAAGAGTTTTACAACAAGTTGTCCGGACGGGCGGAGAAAGCCTATACGGTATCAGCCTGCTCCATTCAATTTGGCACACTTTTGATTGTGTGGCTCTTTGCGTTTGGAATCCTTTGGCTGCTTAGACGTTTCACCAAATTCAAAAACGTTATCCAACAGAAATCCTTGTTTCTGTTTTCCGTATTGGTGGGCGCCATCCTATATTTCCTGCTGTTCGGCTATTTGTGGCAGGGCAGCGAATATGTACACTACGGTGTGAGGAACGTCAACACCTTCATTTGGTTGCTTGCAGCCGTTGCCGGTTCCTTGCTGCTTCGCGTCAAACCCGAGCAACTTCGTCACGGATTCTGGCTCTATGTACCCACCATCCTGTTGTCTTTATTCATCATCATCTGCCGGAACACCTTTATTCCAGACATTCTGTTGAACATTATGTTCACGCCTGTCCTGCTGGTTGCCGTGTTAGGACAGCTCATCGTTTGTCTGATAGAGCAAGGGAAAGCTCCGCGGACAGACAGCATTCTCGGCTGGATCTCGTTAGGCATCTATAGTTTCACATTGATTGTTTCATTCTTTGGCCTCATTTTTTACGCCTTAATCGCCTTGGTTTTTTGGTATTTCATGTTGGTGTCTTTGTCAACGATCTTCTGTATCTCGGATTTGATGGACCGCTACAAGGAAAAACGGTTGGACGAACGTATCGAGGCCAAGCGGAAACAAAACGCATACGTGTATGGGGAAGACAGTGACATTCTGACCTTCCGTGTCACGTGGTTCCACGACCTCATCAAGCAAGTCGTTGTCCCTGTCTTGGCATTGTACTCCATGCCGTTGTGCGTCCGCCTCTCCTTGGACATATTTGATTTCACGGATCTCTTCTCGAAATATTACTTTGAGCCTTTCTTTCAGCTGACGGACGAGGCTACTGGTGTGTCCACGCTACGGGTGTCCATCATAAGCATTATCTACCTGCTGTCCCTGTTCTTCGTGATTCGTTACCTCAACCGCGTCATCCATGTCATTTGGCACCATATCCGATACACGTCATTCATGCGCAAGCACAAACGCGACTACGTGCGCGCCAACGAAATCAACCTGTCGATTGGAAACAGCATCATTAGTGCGATTATCTGGATGATTTATGTCATTGCGGTGGTGGAAGAGTTGAAGGTACCCACCCGCTCCTTGGGATTGATTGCCGGTGGTTTGTCGGCCGGTATCGGTATCGCCCTCAAGGATATCATCAACAACTTTATCTACGGTATCCAGTTGATGGGTGGACGACTGCGGGTCGGCGACTGGATTGAGTGCGAAGGGGTGCGCGGAAGGGTCACCAGCATCAACTACCAATGCGTGCTGGTGGAGACCATCAATGGCACCGAAATGTCTTTCCTGAATTCATCCCTCTTTGGACAGAGTTTCAACAACCTGACTCGAAACAACTCGTATGAGTTGACCAAGATTATAGTCGGTGTGGAATACGGCACCAACGTGGAGAAAGTAAGGGAAGTTCTGTTGGAGGCGATGAAGGAAATGGATACCAAAGACCAATACGGACGTCATATCATAGATCCGAAGAGAGGCATTATCATCATTCTGGAAAACATGAGTGACAGTGCCGTGGATATAGCCGTGAAACAGTACGTGCTGGTTCCTGAAAGGATAGCGTTCGTAGAACGTTGCAAAGAAGTCGTCTATAAGGCTCTGAACAACGCAGGTATCACCATCGCTTTCCCGCAGTGCGATATACACGTTAAAGACATTGTAAGGAATGATAATTAAGATATTATGGATGTAAGATTCAAACAAAAAGGCAAAATCATTGACATCGCCATCGTATTGCTGGCCGGCATAGTTTCAGTGGCTACGATGATCTATGCGGTTTTCCATTTCGGGCTGAAGAATTCCTGGAATGAATTGATACTCAATTTTTTCTATATCGCTTGTTTAGTGATGATAGCGATGTATTTCTTCAAGGTGGGTATCACTACAAAACAGTTCAACTACTGGTGCTCCCTGTGCGTGGGCATCACAGTGCTGCTGCGCGACATTCTCTTTCCACCTCCATTGGTGAATTATCCTTTCCATTTGATTTGTCTCACGCTCGCGGTGCTACTGGTACTCATGCTCACCTACTTCTATGCGCGCAAGGATTGGAAAACCTACTCTAAAGGCAACTTGTGGATGATTTGTGTGGTGGACATGGTTCTTGCAACACTTTACAACATAGACATCATTTTGGAACCCACCGACGAATACACCGCTTTCATGCTCACGGAAATCTGGATTCGTCCCACCATCACTTACGGCTTGGTGGCCTGTTTCATTGATGAGAAGGAAGGCACGACTGAGTCTGTTCGATAATTAAAAAATTGTAATTCAATAAATTAAAAACAAAGGAGGAATTTATGATTCTTAAAAAACTCAACCCAAATCATCCTGACATTCCCGCGCTCAAAAAGCTGTACGAGGAAGCATTTCCTGAAAATGAGCGTCCCATTGGCATAGACGGTATTCTGGCATTCTTGGATCAGATGCCGTGCGATCTTTTGGGCGTCTATCCCGATGAGGCTCCGGATGAGTTTTCCGCATTTTTCTTTGGAGTCAGAGGAGAGTCCAGTGTCTATGGTGTTTATTTCGCGACCCGTCCGGATCTGCGTTCAACCGGCATCGGCAGCAAGGCATTCAAAGCTATCTTGGAGTACTATGAAGACATCCCGTTCTGGTTTTCCTACGAGAGTCCCTTTGAAGAAAGCGACAACGCCGAACAGCGGGAGCGCAGACGTAGATTTTATCTCAAGAACGGCTTCTATGAGACCGGATGGTTCGCGAAACTGAACGGCACCGAATTCATCATTGCCAGCTCCAAGAAAGAATTCGACAAGGAGGCTTTCGAAAAATTCATGGGTGCTATGTTTGCCGGAACCACGGGCGTGGCTTTTCCGGAATTATACAGACGCGATTAAGATTCAAGTTTCAGGTTTCAAGTTTCAAGATTCATGACATACCTGAAACCTGAAACTTGAAACCTGAAACCAAAAATATTACAAAACGAACAGCAGATATAGTTGAACAAAAACGAAAAACATAGTATGAAACAAACGATAATTCTCGGCAATATCATCACAATGGATGAAAAGAGGCCCTTTGCCAAGGCCGCATTAGTCAAGGACGGCGTGTTTGCCTATATCGGCAGCGCGGAAGAAGCAAAAAAGTTGGCCGGTGCCGACGCACAGGTGCTGGACTACGGTGAGAACTTTATCTATCCAGGCTTTATGGAGTCCCACTGTCACGGCAGCTTTGCCGGAGAACGTGCTATCGGACAGGCGAACCTGATGGAGGGAGGACTGACCACCGACTATGCAAGGTATCGTAACATCATCAAGGCATTCATTGAGAAGAACCCGCAGCGCGATTTCTATGTAGCTGCCGGATGGGTGGAAAATGAAGAATATGTCAGCAAGGCCTATCTCGACGAGATCTGTGCGGACAAGCCGCTGTTCATGCAGACAGGCGGCGGACATTCCATGCTGCTCAACAGCAAGGCGATGGAATGGGCAGGCGTTGATGCTGACTACGCTAAGAAATGGGGCTACGATTTGGTACATGTAGATA
>Ga0310696_10010622_pt1 | contig 10565 bp, 9 predicted proteins | sample AusTroGonzalo_MG_4_FD_203885 | JGI IMG/M metagenome (GOLD analysis project Ga0310696, IMG submission 203885) | Bovine rumen microbial communities from tropical cattle in Woodstock, Queensland, Australia - Gonzalo_02 (v2) (version 2) | ecosystem: Host-associated > Mammals > Digestive system >... | reverse complement strand
TTATTCGGTCTTTGATACGTCTATCCGTGGACGGGTTGCGCCAAATGTCAAATACTACAACGTGGGTGCACTCTATTCGACAAGCGAACGGGATAAGCTTCCCGCCCTTCCCGTTGATGTGCTCCTGAGCGGCATCCCGAGATTCGCCTATGGGGGTGAATTCGCCGGCATCTACATCCTTGGCACCTACCGCGAGAAAATCGTCCAGGCTGACGTCAGCACGAATACGCTCCCGGACGCGAGCATCCTGGACCTGGTCCGGAACCTAGCCAAGATCTACTGCCTGTTCATCTTCCAGGACGGGCGGAACTACGTCATGAAGGGCATCGACACCCTGCTGAGCGGAACTCCGGAAGACTGGTCCGCGAAAGTGTCCGATGAGTTTGAGTCCGGTTTGGAAAAGGCGCAGGGTTACAAATTCGGATATGCAGGGGATGAATCGGAGACGGATGAAACGGATCCCGCGGATTTCATCGAAGAGTCCGCTGACATCGAAAGCATGTTTACGCGCATCCAGGGAGCGACCATTGGCACGGACTATCAGAAAGTACTCATCACGTCGATGGACTATGTCTTTTCCTGCAAGATAAGTTCCAACAATCCGAACGTGGATTTCCTTTTCGATATCCTGAGCCGGAGAACACCGGCCATCGAATCCGTTGCCGGAGACGACCAGTTCGACAACAGCACAACGCTCCGACTGGTGAAATGCGCTCCGACGAAGGTGGATTCCGGTTACGCAGATAATGGCGTGACCTTCGCCATTGCGCCTGTCATCGATGTCATCACTCCAGGCACGCAGCGACCGACGGAAATCATCATCGGGGAAATGGTTGAACACCAGCTCATCGATGGTCCGGCTTATGGCGATGTCGCCAACGTGTGGTTCGAATACGATGCACCTTCCATCCGCCCCCAGGCCCTGACGGCCTACCATTCCGCGTTCATGGCCTGGCTTGCGAAGGACCGCCAGACGATTTCCGCGGAACTGGACCTGAAGGCGTATGAGATCAATGCTTTCCGGTTCTGGAAACCGGTCCTCTTCGCCAATAAGGCGTGGATCGTCCGGAAACTGTCCGTCACCCTTTCTGCCAAGGCAGGTATCACCTCCGTGAACGGGGAATTCGTGGCGAGGTAGCCTGTCCTTTCAGGCGGGACGGATAGAAGTATTTTTGCATAAAACGACGACAATGGCCTACATCAGGAAGACATCCGACAATAGTCAGAGCGTGATCCTTTCCGGGAATGCCGGGAAGATCGAGTATCTGCTTGAAAGTGAAAATGATTCCATTAGGGTATGTGTCGGGAACGTCGATGCAAGGTTGAATGCCATCGTCGGCACCGCGTCCACCATGGATCTTGCCGAAATCCTCGAATCCTTGCCTCTGAGAGTTCCCACAGGTTTGGGGATAACAGAGTTGAGTGGGGTTTCAATCAGCAGATACAATTACAACCCAGGTACTGACATTAACAGTCTCCAGGAAAGAATATCTTTCAATGTCCTTAAAGGATATATCTTCAGGAAGGGCACATATTCAGAAGAGTATAGCGACATCCTCCAAGGTAGGTTTCTTAGCCAGCGGGAACAGATTTCGGTTACCTATAAAGACTTCCCAGAACTGGTTTCCGTCCTGTGCGATAACAGCAGCGGAGGAAAGACGTTTTCTGCAACCGTGACCGTTTACAGGAGCAACGGCACCACCTCGAACGCACAGATAGGTACTTTTACCCCAAGCGCGGGTTGTTACATCTGGACTTTCGGGGCCGGATGGAATCTCATCAAGACTCTCGTAAACAACCCGTCCAACATAACCGGATGGAAGATTGCGATGTCCAATATCGGATGGATGCGGTTCGATTTAAAGACGGCGCCCCTGCGTGCTAAATGCTTCGTCTTCCGGAACAGCCTGGGAGGCCTTGATACGATCCATACCCTTGGTGGCTTCCGGAGCCTTCCTTCGAGTAATCCGAGAGTATTCGTCAATGACGGCCATTCGGCTGTTCTGGCCATGAATCCTGTTACTGAATTTGAGGCAGAGTCTGGCCCGATAGCGAATGCGGAGCAGCGCGAGAAATGGAGGGCTTTCCTCCTTTCGCCGGCAAAATATATCTACACCAACGCGGACCGATATGCGTCATCCGCGGCTCTCGTTCCGATTTTCATTACCGAATCATCCCCGAAACTGACGGAGTACGAACTGAGTGACCTTACTTTCAAGTTCCGCTTCGACTACGAACGCGGCGGAAGAATCTATCAGCACGAATAGCAATGAGAAAGAATTCAAGATCTGACATATCCATCGTCGAAGTCTTCAGGACTCGTTCCGAACAGAACGAACTCGTTCCCGCACCCGTTCCGTCTAAGGTCCGGATTGATTACTTTACGCTGGACAGGAAGAATGTCTGGACATGCCTCCGTGACGGCGACCATTTCCGCGCCTGCCAGCTTTCGCAGGACGGAATGTCACTCATTTGCCATGTGGCTCTTTCCCGGTTATATCTTGGCGAAGGGCCCCTGCTGAAAGTAGTCAGGTCATCCGCCGATGACGCATCCTTCCCGGCAGCGACACGGAATACCGAATGGATGGCATCGACCGGAATTGACCTCTGGAAGGGGCCGTCGGATGTCGGCGAGCTTGAAAGCGAGAGCGTCCTCTCTGACGTCATCCTGCGCTATGGCTACAGCGCCTACCGCCTCGCCGTCCTGAATGGCTTTGAGGGGACCGAAGAACAGTGGCTGGCAAGCCTGGTGGGCCCCCAGGGAGTGAGCATCTCATCCGTCGAGCAAACTACCGAATCGCAGGAAAGCGGCGGGGAAAATGTCATCACAGTCATCCTCTCAAACGGCCAGACCGCGACCTTCTCCGTCCGGAACGGGGCGCAGGGAATCCAGGGCATCCCCGGCGTGGCGAACGCCAGATACAAGGCGGTTGCGGAGTTGCCGGAGCCCGGCGCCAGTACGATGGATTACATCTACCTTACGCCATCAGAGACTACCGGCGTGTACAACATGTCCTACACCGAGAAGAACGGGAACACTTATTCCTGGAAGGATCTGGGCACCACGGCCATCCAGCTTTCGGATTATGCGAAGGCGGCTGATGTCAGTAGGATAGAAGCCGCGTTGTTCGGATCCGACGAGATCTCTACCACGCGTCAGACGGTCATTGAGATTCCGACGTTCTCGCACGGCTTTCCACCGAAATATGACGGAAGTAACGAGGCTTCCGGATATTTCCGCCGGTACGAGGTGGACCTGACGGGGGCTTACGCCGCCGGTTATAGGACTGTCCGTTTTTGGGGATACAAGTATCAGCATAACAATGCCATCGTTGCCGGTTTGACCGCATCAGCTCTGGGCGATGAACTCAACGATGACGGGACGAGGCGACTGATTCCGGAGGCCATCCTGGATTACGTCGAGCACGGCGATGCCAGCAACAATAGCACGGCCGGATATTTCGAACTGCCGATTGCCGCTAACACGAAATACCTTATAGCCGCTGTCTTGACAGCCGGAGGGGTTCAGAATATTGGCGCCAGGTACGTGGCGAACGGAGTGTCCGACCCCTCTGTTATCCCGGAAAGTGTGACGCTTTTGAAAGCCGAGATCGGTGACGACGGCCTTGTCGGTGAGGTGTCAAGACTCAACGTCAGGGTCCAGGAACTGGAAGGCGGGAGCGGTAACGTGATTGATACCGTGAAAGTTAACGGCGTAGCCCTTATTCCTGAAAGCAAGAAAGTGGACATTCCAGTCCCGACCGCCCTTTCGCAGCTGTCTGAGGATAGCACGCATCGGTTAATGACAGATGTAGAAAAGGCTGCGCTTGACGGACTGAAGGACACCGTGAACGGCGGTCAAGGCGGTTCTACCACGAGCCAGACGGTCGTTGAGATTCCGACATTCTCTCACGGCTTTCCGCCGAGATATAACGGGAGTAACGATAGTTCCGGATATTTCCGCCGGTACGAGGTGGACCTGACGGGGGCTTACGCCGCAGGTTATAGGACTGTCCGATTTTGGGGATTCAAGTATCAGCATAACAATGCCATCGTTGCCGGTATGACCGCATCAGCTCTGGGCGATGAACTCAACGATGACGGGACGAGGCGACTGATTCCGGAGGCCATCCTGGATTACGTCGAGCACGGCGATGCCAGCAACAACAACACGGCCGGATATTTCGAACTGCCGATTGCCGCTAACACGAAATACCTAATAGCTGCTGTCTTGACAGCTGAAGGGGCTCGGAATATTGGCGATAGGTATGTGGCGAACGGCGTGTCCGACCCCTCTTTTATCCCGGAAAGCGTGACGCTTTCGAAACCCGAAGCCGGTGACGACGGCCTTGTCGGCGAGGTGTCAAGACTCAACGTCAGGGTGAGGGCCCTGGAAAGTCAGGAACCGTTGAACGCCATGCCGGAGACCTATTTCCCCCGGAAGATATACGGGATCATCGGCGAGAAGATGCAGGAGTTCGTCCGTGGAATCGTAAAGGCGGTCAATCCCTACAACTATTATTCGCGCTTCATGGCGAAGAGAGGCGCCGCCGGTACCGGCGGACAGGGCATGGTATTCCGGCGTTATTATGAGGTCACGCCCGAACTTGTGGGCGGGGAAATTCCAGTACTGTCCGTATCGCACCAGGTCATAGATGACAACTATAACAAGGGTGCTGAGAAGACGGCGGAGATGGTCCTATGCAAAAAGACGGACCTTTCCGTCCCTCAAGGCGGGCTGAACGTCCTCTGCATCGGAGCTTCCACCACAAGGAACGGCCAATGGCCCGGTGAGCTGTACCGCCGCCTCACGGCCAACGACGGGACGCCGGAAGGTTTCGGCATGCAGAACATCAACTTTGTCGGCCGTAAGACTGGGAACCTCTGGACTGGAGAATATGAGCATATCCGCCTCGAAGCCACGGGCGGATGGAGATGGCGGGATTTCTTCACGCCAAGGGCGTCCATCCGTTTCACTGTGACGGGAAACCCCACCGTGGCCATTGACGCCAAGTACACCTTCATTGACGGCAACGGGGCGACACAGACCGCCACGGTCGCCGAGGTCAACGTGTCCGGAGAGGCCGGCGACAACATCATGCTCGTCTTCGACAACCAATCCGCATACGCAGCCCCGGCAGCGCAGATCGGGACGCTCACACCCGTTGGAGGAGGAAATGACATCGCCTTCACTGCCTATGAGATTGAGGACTACGCACCGTTTTACGACGTGGAAAACGACAGGGTATCATTCGTACCGTATGTCAATCAGTATTGCGGCGGCAAGCTGGACGTGGTTTGCATCTATCTTGGGAGCATCAACTCGGGGATCAGGCACGATACCAACCTCGAGCCGACAATCAATGACGCAAGGACGTTGATAGACGCAATTCATTCGGAGTTCCCGAACTGCAAAATACTCGTGAGCACAACGATACCGGGGAGCGATTATTTCGGGTATGAGGAGGACTATGGAGCCGGGAGTATTGCAGGAAACTCCTGGGACAACCTTTGCGGAGCCTTCCGCTATTCGCAGGCCATCGACAACCTCGTCTCGATGGGAGAGGACCCGGATAACAATCCGTACAGCGACTATTGTTACATCGTTAACCTCTTTACGGAGGTTGATTCCGAATACGTGTTCCCGTTAACAACTAAGGCTGTCAACACACGAATGCCCGGCGTGACGGAAGTGACCGGGACCAACGGTGCGCACCCCAACATCGAGGGATATTACATGATTGCAGACAGCTTCTTCCGCACCTTCTGTAATGTCGTACTTAACAACCAGGGAGAATAAGACATGATCACGAAGTCACAGATTATAGACCTGCAAACCGCCCTCGACACCAAGGTCGATAAAGTGCAGGGCAAGGGTCTTTCCACCAACGACTACAGCGATGCGGAGAAGGCAAAGGTCGCGTCGGCGTACCAGAAACCTGCCACCGGCATCCCGTCTACGGACTTGGCCGAGGGGACAATCCCCGATGTGTCTAGTTTCATCACCAAGTCAGTGGATGATCTGATGAACTACTATCTCAAATCCGAGACCTACACCAAGGCGGAGGTGCAGGCGCTCATCGGAGCCATCCGGCAGTTCCACTATGAGATTTATGCCAGCACGGACGCCGTGACAAGCCCTGCGGGGAATGTGCTGTACCTGATTGGGCCTGCCTCCGTCAGCGGAAGCGACAAGTATGAGGAGTATGTGTATGCCAACAATGCCTTCGTGAAGATTGGCGACACGAGCATCGATCTGTCCGGCTATGTCACCACCACGGCCCTTAACGCGGCTCTTGCGGCCAAGGCGAACGTGGACGGTTACTACCAAAAGATGGTCGTCGGCCTGGCGGAGAACCTTGTTGACACGAAGGGACAGGGCGCGGAGCAACAGTTTATCCGCCGGACATCATGCGGGGAGGAGAGTATATCCGATGATGGCGTAGCGCAAATTCAGGAAGTGAGGGGGAGTTCGAATGTTTGGAACCAGATTATCGGTCCGAGAAGCATACGATTTCTTGCCAGTCAAAACGATAGGGTGACAATCGTGTCCAACGGAGACGGGTCATATCAGCTCTCCGTCTTGACCGAACTCAGTGAGAGGGTGGACAGCCAAAGTATATTTAATGTGGTCGTCGGTCACAAATATCTTCTCTTAATGCAGGGAGCGACCGATATCATTTACCGGAATGAATCAAGAGGCAATATGCCAACCGGAACTATAAAACAATTTATCAATGAAAGCTATACCTCTGTGAGGATACGTGTCCAACCGAGTTGTCCCGTCGGCACATATACGATTCGTCCGGCCGTCTTCGATCTCACAAGGATATTCGGAGCAGGTAACGAGCCTTCCACGTTAGCTGAGTTCGAGGCGCTTTTCCCGCTGCCATTATACGCATACTGCGCAGGTCGGATTATCAACAACGTTGCCGGCAATTATGTCACGGACGGGTTCAACCAATATAATCCAGCATCTGGAAAGGCGAATGTCCTGAAAGGGAGGCAGTATCAGATCACCGGGACATACACGGAGCTATCGCTCAACGGAGAGAATGTCATCCCCGATGCTAGCGGACTGTTCACGCCCTCCGATGACGGGGAACTGATTGTCACGGGCGGCAACTCCACTGACACCTGCGTCCATCTTACATGGTCCGGATATCGGAACGGCGAATACGAACCTTATTGGAAGCGTGAGCTCACTTTGAACATCACTACCCTCACCGGCAAGCTCAACGGAGAGGGAGAGAGTGTCGTCGTCGCTCCGGAAGGGCTCAGATCCAACGGGGCTACTTACGACAAAGGCATCGTGGAAGGGGGTTATCTCACCAAGATTGTGCTTGCCGTAGGAAAGCGTGCCTATGTCTCTGGAGATGAGTTGGACGGCACGGTCACAACTGACAATACGGACACACTGTATAATCTTGCCACCCCTGTCACTTATGTCCTCGACACTCCCATCAGGATGGCTACGAAGATTGCGGACTTCGGAACGGAGGGAATCGAGCCGCAGGGGGTGGACGAGAACGGTGTCCCGAAGAGCGCACCCTTCCGGGCTGTCATCAAGTACAACGATGACTACACCAGGAAGCTTGCCACGATGGAGAAGAACTTCACATCCAAGGAGACTATGGATGCGCTTCTGTCCACGCTTTCGACAGCTCTCAACGTAACTCTGACAAAGACCTGGGATGCCGTCAGCGGCAAGTGGACCTTTGCCTTTACACCAAATTCGTCAGAATGAACTAACGGATGAAGTATGGAAGAGAATAAACTGGACATCAAGACGAAGTTCGCCATTGGATCGGCGGTGGTGGCTTTCCTTGCAGGCTGGGGTCTGACCGTCGCCGGGTTCATGCTTCCTCCAAAAGGGGAAGTCCACGATTCCGTGCTCTGGATTCTGGGACAGGCACTGATCTACACGGCATCAGTGTTCGGTATCGGAATGTACATCAACAGCGAGATGACAAAGCTCAGAGCGGAAAATCGGAGGTACATCCGGACGGCGCTCGAAGAGGAAAAGGAGGAAGAAGTATGAAGCTCAAGATTGAACGCAAGTGGCCCAAGGCCACTTACACCATCGGCCGGCTGTATGTCGATGGTGCGTACGTCTGCAACACCCTGGAAGACCGGGACCGGGGGCTGAAGCAGACGGATTCACCCGGTACCATCAAGATGGGTAAGGTCTATGGGGAGACGGCCATCCCGAAGGGCACCTACCGGGTAGCCATGGAAACGGTGTCTCCGAAGTATGCCGCCATCGACTGGTACAGGAAGTTGACCTGCGGGAAGATGCCGCGCCTGGTGAACGTACCAGGCTTCGAAGGGATCCTCATCCATCCCGGGAATACCGCCCTGGACACTTACGGCTGCATCCTAGTTGGAAAGAACACCAAGGTCGGACAGCTTACGGAAAGCCGGTCCACTTTCGAGGCCCTGTACAAGCGCATGAAGGCCGCCCATGACCGGGGCGAAAGAATCTACATCGAGATCGTATGAAAGGGCCGGTAATCAGGGCCGTTTTTCTGGCCCTTTGGCTTTGGCAGCTCCCTCAGAACTTGCTGGGGCTGCTGATGGTACACATCTACGGATGGTGCGTCCCTATTGACATTAAGGGAGATAGCCGCTACAGACTACTTCCTTCCTCGCTGTTCTTCCTGAATCTTCAGATTCAGGGCGGAATCTCTCTCGGAAGGTACGTCATCCTGAACAAGCGATCCTTCCTTGACATCAGGAGCATACAGCATGAACGCGGCCACTCCATCCAGTCTATGATTCTTGGCCCGCTTTACCTCATCATCGTCGGCCTTCCGTCAGTTCTCTGGGCGGCGTGGTGGAACGAGGGGCGCGGCGTATCGTACTACTGGTTCTACACTGAAAGATGGGCGGACAGACTTGGAGGGATTGAACGATGAAAGGGCCAGTAATCAGGGCCGTTTGTCTGGCCCTTTGCCTCCTGAACGCCTGTTCGCCGAAAATCGTCGAGACAATAAGGACAGAGACGGTGACGGAGGTCCGGGACAGTATCGCCTGGCGGGACACGACCATCTACGTACCCGTCCCGTTGGAGGCGGACCAGGCAATCGTCCAGGTGGGCGACACGTCGCACCGGGAAACGAGCGTCGCGGAATCGGACGCCTGGATAGACGGGCAGGGATTACTGCACCATACCCTCCGCAACAAACCGGCGCGGATTCCGTACAAAGCCGTCCTACCAGAAAGGATGCATATGACCACGGTCAGCAATACGCACGAGAAGGCCCATATCATTACAAAGGTGGTTAAAGTAGAGAAACCCCTGTCCGCCTGGCAGCGCTTCCGGATCGGCGCCTTCTGGTGGCTTTTGCTCACTGCGGCCGCCCTGTCCCTGTGGACCTTCAGAAAACCGCTGCGCGTCCTACTAAAAAAAGTGGCTACCCGTTTAGGATAGCCACTTGTCCTATTTACCCCGCAGGTAGTCAGCCTCTATCTCGAGGATCAAAGATAACCATTTTCGCCGGCCTTTTCAAAGTGCCCGGCTTTTTTATCGTTCGATAAACTTTTTTGTGCTATTTTTTTGATAAAACTATTGATTATATCAAATTAATTTTGTAACTTTGTACCAGAAACAATGAAGAACAATATTATGGAAATCTACAACATCAAATCTATCGACGCGATCCAGGAATGCGAGTTTTTTGTCAGCCTTGACGCCATGGCAAAATGGCTGAAAGCAAAGAATCCTATTGACGGTAAGTTCTCCGTCCGCTTGGAAGGCGGGAAAGAGTACGACATCACAGCCGCGAATCTCGACGCGGTTTACAAAAAGAGCAAGGTCGGCGGTCTCGCTCCCAGCATCATCATCCGTCAGGATTTCTTCATCCAAATAATCGAAACCGAATTTGTCTATTCAACCGTTAACGTCATCGAATAGCCATGAAAGCAAAACTTACCAACCTCATCAACGGCGTGACCATCGAGGTCCACGCCACCACCGATCACCCGGATAGCTCCTATGGCCAGCCCGTCTGGGTTGACGACAACGGCACCGCCTACTGCCAAGTAGGTCTCCCTTCCCCGTTTTACCAGATAACCGACGTGAGAAATGAGTGGCGCATCGTCGCCCAGTGCAACCCTTACAATGCCCGCATGCACTACAACCATCAGCGTGTCCTCGAATATGACGGAGCCACACCTGTCAAATGGGTGATGTCAGAAGGTTACGCCAGCGAGGACGAGGCGAAGGAGGCCCTTATGAAACTCGCCATGACCGGAAATCCCTTCGAGGGCGGAGGGTGGACCTACGAGGACGAGGATTCCATCGCCGAATTGAAATCGGCTATCATCGAGGATTTCGGTGATGACCCCGATTTCGAGGAGCCGGATTTCGCCTGGTTCCAGGGGCCGGGTATCTACGACGGAGAGTCCCCGGTCCTCCTCAAAGGCGAGACTATGTCTAATGACGACACGATGACTTACAGCATCGAGGAGGCAGAGTGATGCCCAGCGGAGGAAAGAGGGAGGGATCCGGCAGGAAGCCGGTAGACCTGGACGAAAAGAGGGTAACCATGTCGGTCGTTGTG
>Ga0310696_10010621_pt1 | contig 10565 bp, 10 predicted proteins | sample AusTroGonzalo_MG_4_FD_203885 | JGI IMG/M metagenome (GOLD analysis project Ga0310696, IMG submission 203885) | Bovine rumen microbial communities from tropical cattle in Woodstock, Queensland, Australia - Gonzalo_02 (v2) (version 2) | ecosystem: Host-associated > Mammals > Digestive system >... | reverse complement strand
TGCAAAGATAGCAAAAATTACTCAAATCTCTGATAACTGAGATAATATTTTCTTATTTTTTTAGAAAGTAATTGAACATTTAGCAATTCGGATGCCTCAGAAATATCGCGTATATCGCCATTTTTGTAAAGTATTGCGATACTATCATCTTCCACATTATACATATCTTTGGAGATGGTGTTGATGCTCATCATATAGTTTTTGGCATCCTCAATGGAGATTTCCATGCGGGCGGATATCTCCTTGGCTATCGTTTCGATATGGGCATCCTCAAAAGGCTCTTCTGAAACCTCAACCTTAAAAATATGACGATCGAGCATGTCGACAGCTAGAGTGGCAAGCATCTTATCTTCATGATGTCTCCAGGCTTTCATGGCACTCCATATGTCTGAATCATCAAGTTCTTCGTAATTCTTAAGTGCTTCCGGATGATTATTAAACCATTCTTTATCAACGTCATTCTCAAGGAAATAGTGTAGGGCAGGAGATGCAAATACTTCCTGACCATCTCTGATGAGATCCTTGGCTCGTGTCAGCATGTTAATTAAGACTTTCTCATAGGCCACACAAGTGCGATGGAGATATACTTGCCAATACATCAGTCGTCTGGTTGTCAGGTAGTTCTCCAATGAATAGATACCTTTTTGGTCAACGACCAGAGAGTCGTTAACAACATTGAGCATCTTGATGATACGTGCAGAACCGATATTACCTTCTGTCACACCTGTGTAGAAAGAATCGCGACGCAAGTAGTCAAGTCTATCCATATCGAGTTGACTGGATATAAGCTGATGGAGGAAATTCTTGGGGTAGTCGCCTTTGAAAATGGAGATGGCGAGATTCAACTGTCCGTTGAAATGCTGGTTGATCTCTTCCATCATCATCAGTGAGATATCTTCATGTGAGATGCCGTGAATCAGGGTGTTTTCCAATACATGCGAGAATGGACCGTGTCCGATGTCATGCATCAGAATGGCAGCCTGAACGGCTTCGGCCTCACCATCAAAAATGAAAATACCCTTCTGCTGCAGAGAAATAACGGCTTCTCCCATCAGATGAAAAGCACCCAGAGAGTGTTGGAAACGGGTGTGTCGCGCTCCGGGATACACAACAGAAGCAAGCCCCAACTGGTTGATTCTGTTCAGGCGTTGGAACAAAGGATGTTCCACAATGCCATAGAGAAGACCACGAGGTATTTTAATGAACCCGAAGACAGGGTCGTTGATAATTTTAGCTTCCTTCACTTTTTCAGGAGTTCGATAGCCATTTCCTGTTGAAGCTTCTTGGCAGCCTCAGCAGCAGCCTCAGCAAAGTCTTCACCCTTGGAGGCATAGATGATACCTCTGGAGGAGTTTACTAAGAGTCCACAATCTGCAGTCATACCATATTGGCAAACTTCTTGCAAACTACCACCTTGTGCGCCTACACCAGGAACCAGCAGAAAATGATCAGGAGCCACCTTACGGATATCCTCAAACATCTTACCTTGGGTCGCACCAACGACATACATCATATTATCTTTGTTCCCCCATTGCTGAGAGATTTTCAGAACCTTCTCAAAAAGACGTTCACCATTAGCATCCTCAGTCAACTGGAAATCGTAAGACCCCTTATTAGAGGTCAGAGCCAGAAGGATGACCCATTTGTCATCATAACCTAGGAATGGGGTCACTGAGTCTTCGCCCATATAAGGCGCTACCGTCAAAGCGTCAACATCATACTGTTCGAAGAAAGTTTTGGCGTACATCTTCGATGTGTTGCCGATATCCCCACGTTTCGCATCTGCAATGATGAAATGGTTAGGATATTCCTCTTTCAGATAGTCGATGGTTGCCTCGAAAGCCAAAATACCGTCTACGCCATAAGCTTCATAAAAGGCCAGATTAGGCTTGTAGGCCACACAATAGGGTGCAGTTGCATCGATAATCAAGGCATTAAACTCGCAAAGGGCGCGGAAGATATAGTCTTCGCCATCCTTAGCCTTTGCTTCGTCGATGATGCACTGAGGGATTTTATCGATATCAGTATCGAGACCCACACAGAGAAAACTCTGTTTCTCTTTAATCTGTTTGATCAGTTCCTGTCTTGTCATAATTGTCAGTTTACAATTCCGTTTCCTTCATTCGTTCTGCATTCTCTGCTACCGTGAGCGCATCGATCATAGCCTGGATGTCTCCACCTAAGAATCCTTGTAAGTCATGAGTCGTATATCCGATACGATGGTCTGTAACACGCCCCTGTGGGAAGTTATAGGTGCGGATCTTCGCACTACGGTCGCCTGTTGAGACGAGGCTTTTTCGACGTGAGGCAATATCATCCATATATTTCTGATGCTCCTTATCATATATAAAGGTATAGAGACGAGAGAGTGCACGCTCCTTATTCTTAGGTTGGTCACGTGTTTCCGTACATTCGATAAGGATTTCTTCGGTCTCACCAGTATTCGGGTTCTTCCACATATAGCGCAGACGAACACCCGATTCCACCTTGTTCACGTTCTGACCACCAGCACCTGAGCTTCGGAAAGTGTCCCACTTGATTTCGCCTTCGTTCACATGTACCTCAAACTTATCGGCCTCAGGCAATACGGCAACTGTGGCCGCTGAGGTATGCATACGTCCTTGGGTCTCGGTGGCTGGTACACGCTGTACACGATGGACGCCTGACTCATACTTCAATGTGCCATATACATCAGCCCCACTTACTGCGAAATCAATTTCTTTATAACCGCCGACGGCACCCTCTGAAACACTTGTTATCGAGAGTTGCCAGCCTTTGGCATCACAATAGCTTTTATACATCTTGAATAGATCGCCAGCAAATAGACAAGCTTCATCACCTCCTGTTCCTGCACGGATCTCCATTTGTACGTTTTTGGCATCCTCTGGGTCTTTTGGAATCAAAGCAATTTTGATTTCCTCTTCCAGTTTGGGTTGTAGTTCCTCATTGGCGGCCAGTTCCTCGCGTGCCATCTCCTTCATCTCTGGATCGGTCTCGTTGGCAAGGATATCTTTGGCCTCCTTGATACCATTTAGACAGGCAATATAACGCTTTCGGGCATCCATAATGTCACCGAGGTCTTTATATTCCTTGGTGAGTTTCACAAAACGGTTCTGGTCGGCGATTACGTCGGGGTCGGTTATCAAGGTCGATACCTCCTCAAAGCGAGCTTCCAGTCCGTCGAGTTTCTGTAATATACTGTTATTCTCCATCAATATGTAAATTCTCCAAATTCTGATTTGATAGTCAGACTCTTCTGACCTTCCTCAATATGACCGACAATTTGAGCGTCGATGTTGAAGCTCTTCGATATTTCAATCACCTTCTCTGCTACCTCAGGACATACATAAATCTCCATGCGATGACCCATGTTGAACACCTGATACATTTCTTTCCAATCTGTGCCTGAGCACTCATAGATAGCCTTGAAGAGTGGTGGAACAGGGAACATATTGTCTTTGATAACCTTGCAATTGTCATTGACAAAGTGTAATACCTTAGTTTGTGCACCACCAGTGCAGTGTACCATACCGTGAATCTCTGGACGTAGTTCATCAAGCATCTTCTTGATCACAGGGGCATAAGTACGGGTAGGAGATAACACAAGTTGTCCGGCATCTACTGGTGAACCTTCTACAGCATCTGTAAGTTTATATTTACCACTATAAACAAGCTCATTAGGTACTGCATGATCGAAACTCTCAGGATACTTCTCAGCAAGATATTTAGCAAAGACATCATGACGTGCAGAGGTCAGACCATTAGACCCCATACCACCATTATAACGCTTCTCATAAGTGGCCTGACCAGTGCTGGAAAGACCGACTATCACATCGCCCGGACGAATGTTCGCATTGTCAATTACATCACTACGCTTCATGCGACAGGTAACTGTGGAATCTACAATGATCGTACGGACTAAATCACCTACATCGGCAGTCTCGCCACCTGTGGGATAGATGCCGATGCCCATCTCGCGCAACTCTGCGAGTAGTTCGTCAGTTCCGTTGATGATGGCAGAGATGACCTCGCCCGGCACCAGCATCTTGTTTCGTCCGATGGTGGAGCTAACGAGGATGTTATCCACAGCACCCACACAGAGCAGATCGTCGGTGTTCATCACGATGGCATCCTGTGCGATTCCTTTCCAAATAGAGAGGTCACCAGTCTCTTTCCAATACATATAAGCCAATGACGACTTTGTTCCTGCTCCATCTGCGTGCATGATATTGCAATACGCAGGATCCCCTCCTAGGATATCAGGTATAATCTTACAAAAAGCTTGTGGAAAGATTCCCTTGTCGATATTCTTAATGGCGTTATGTACATCTTCTTTTGCGGCACTCACACCACGCATCATGTATCTATTGTCACTCATCTTATATATGTTCTTTATATTTATTTTTTGTCATGCCAAAATTCCCAACTTGCAAAAGCCTGAAGCAGAAGCATCTCAAGACCGTTCTTGACATCTGCCCCATATTGAGCCCCTTTACGCATAAAGAGCGTCTGGTCAGGATTATAGATCAGATCATAGAGGATAGTATGATTATCCATCGCCTCATATGGTAATGGAGGACATTCTTCTGTATGTGGATACATGCCTACGGGTGTACAGTTTACGATTACATTGTATTCCTTTACTACCTCAGGTGTGATCTTATCGTATTGGATCGTATTGGGCCGTTCGTATCGACTTACGAAAACGGGTTCTACACCTAACGATTTCAAGCCATAATTGATGGCTTTTGATGCGCCGCCAGTACCAAGAATCAATGCTTTTTTGTGCCATTTCTTGTCAAGCATAGGTTCGATGCTTTGTGTAAAGCCAATCACATCGCTGTTATACCCTTTGAGGCGTGTATTCCCCTTTTCATGAGTTACTTTGATGACATTGACCGCACCGATGGCTCTTGCCTCTGGTGAAATGGCATCGAGGAAAGGAATCACCTTCTCTTTATAAGGAATAGTTACATTTAATCCCTTCAAGTCTGGATTCTTATCCAGTACTTCTGTGAGCATATCAATACTTGGAAGTTCAAAATTCTCGTACTTCGCATTGATACCTTCATCAGCAAACTTCTGGTTGAAGTAACTGATGGAGAAGGAATGTCCCAAAGGATAGCCTATTAATCCGTACTTGTCCATTGTTTCTTTTATTTAGTTGCAAAATACATGGTGCAGATGCCAAATGTCAGTCGTTTGAAAGAGGCCTCTTTAAAGCCTGCCTTACAGAGAATATCCACCATCTGCTCTCCCTGAGGAAAGGCCTCGATGGTTTTTGTCAGATAACTATATGCGCTGCTGTCTTTAGAGATAATCCGTCCATAGATAGGCAAAATAGTATGGCTATAGATATGAAAGAGTTGGCGCATGGGGAAACTGACTGGTGTCGTGAGTTCAACAATACTCAAATGACCACCTGATTTTAGTACGCGGCACATCTCAGAGAGCCCTTTGTCAAGGTCTGCGAAGTTTCGGATTCCGAAAGCAGCTGTTACAGCGTCGAAAGTCCCGTCTGAATAAGAGAGATCCGTACAATCTTCTTTTTCAAAAGAGATAACGTGATCTAATCCTTTTGCCTTAACTTTCTGATGTCCGATTTCCATCATTCCTTCACTTATATCCGCACCGATCAGTTTCGTAGGATGTAACATTTCAGCAGAAAGAATGGCGAAATCACCTGTTCCTGTTGCGATGTCAAGCAGGGTCTTGGGCTGAAAGGGCTTCAGTTGGAGAATGGCTCTTTTCCGCCACCCTCTGTCAATATCCCATGATAAACGGTGGTTGAGCTTATCATAGGTAGGAGCGATGTTGTCAAACATCTGCTCTACCTGCTGCGTCTTTTCCACCCCCTTCTCGTAGGGATTGATTTTTTCCTGTTCGTAGCCCATGAGCCTTAGACTTATGATCTGTTCTTAAATGCTTTCAACCAATCAGTAACGTTCTTTTCGATACGAACTGCAATATCCTCATTGTTGGTCTCACGCTCGAATTTCTCACCGACAATATGCTCAAACAGTTCAATATAACGATCTGATACGCTGTCTGCATATTCGTCCGTAATCTCTGGCATCACCTGTCCAGGCTCGTTCATGAAATCATGCTCAATAAGCCATTGGCGAACAAACTCCTTCGAAAGTTGACGCTGCGGCTCTCCCTTAGCGAGTTTCTCTTCATAACCGTCAGCATAGAAATAGCGACTGGAGTCTGGGGTATGGATCTCATCGATCAGGTACACCTTACCATCGCGCTTACCAAACTCGTACTTGGTATCAACCAAAATCAGGCCTCTTTTTGCAGCAATCTCCTGACCGCGTGCAAAGATCTTACGAGTGTAGTCCTCCATGATAGCATAATCTTCAGCAGAAACGATGCCTTGGGCAATGATTTCTTCTTTAGAGATGTTCATGTCGTGACCTTCATCAGCTTTTGTCGTCGGTGTGATGATAGGCTCAGGGAAACGCTCGTTCTCCTTCATGCCGTCAGGGAGTTTGACACCACATAGTTCGCGACACCCGTTCTTATACTCACGCCAAGCAGAACCTGTCAAGATAGAACGAATAATCATCTCAACACGGAAACCTTCACATTTCAGTCCAACAGTTACCATAGGATCTGGTGTAGCCAATTTCCAGTTGGGACAGATGTCTGTGGTAGCATCCAGGAACTTGGCTGCTATCTGATTCAGTACTTGCCCCTTAAAAGGGATACCTTTTGGGAGTACAACATCGAATGCAGAGATACGGTCGGTGGCAACCATTACCATCAGATCGTCGTTAATGTTGTAAACGTCACGAACCTTACCGTGATAAACGCTCTTTTGTCCTTCGAACTTAAAGTCCGTCCTAGTTAATGCTTTCATTTGCTTTATCTATTTACTTCTTTATCTTTCCTTTTCTTTATCGTATTCTTCATATGCATTGACAATACGCGTCACAAGTTTGTGGCGAACAATGTCACTGCGATCCAGATTCACTACACCAATGCCTTCCACCTTATTTAATATATGTAGAGCCTCAATTAAACCGCTCTTTTGTGAGTGGGGTAGATCAATTTGTGTCATATCACCCGTGATAATCATTTTGGTGTTCCAACCCATGCGTGTCAGAAACATCCGTATTTGAGCTGGGGTCGTGTTTTGAGCCTCGTCAAGAATGACAACAGCATCACTTAAGGTACGTCCTCTCATGAATGCCAAAGGAGCAATCTGAATCACATGCTTCTCCATCATATCCTGAAGTTTGACCTGAGGCAGCATGTCTTCCAAGGCATCATAGAGTGGCTGAAGATACGGGTCGATCTTATCTTTCATATCCCCAGGAAGGAATCCCAATTTCTCTCCGGCTTCCACAGCAGGACGAGACAGGATTATTTTCTTGGCAGTCTTCTCTTTCAAAGCTTTTACTGCCAAAGCTATGGACAGATAGGTTTTTCCTGTACCCGCAGGTCCTACTGCAAACACCATGTCGTTTTTATTGTAAGCTTCTATCAGGCGTTGCTGATTCTCAGATCAAGCCTTGATAGGTCGACCAGACATAGAATAGCAGACTACACCTTCAGGAACTTCGTCTTTGGTACGCTTACCTTTGATGATGTCAAGGATATCTTCTTCTTTCAATGCGTTGAAGCGAAGCACATGACGACGCATCTTCTCAACATTTTCTTCGAAGGAAGCCATCTGCTCCTCGTCGCCTAGCACACGGATAACATTGTCGCGGGCCACAATACGTAACTTAGGATAGAGTGATCTGATCATTTGTAGATGACCATTACTCACTCCATAGAATACTACGGGGTCAATATCCTCTAAAACAAGATGTTTCTCTATCAATTTATCGACAAATTACTAATTTGCGTGCAAAGTTACATTTTTTTTTTGTAACTTTGTCCCCGAAATAGAAATTTCTTATGAGATTGACAAAAAAAACATATTTGCAAGGCTTTGTTGTTACAGTAGCTATATTGGCGGTTATTCGATGGGCGTTCCCAGAAGTAGCGACTGCTAATAATAGTCAGCCTTATCTATCTAGTATTCCAAGCCAGAATAGCTCGTCCAGTCAAGCCCGTCCAAAGCACAGAATCTTATCCGTTCCAAGCTACAAGGAAGCATTCCCTGATACAAATGCAGTGCAGTTGGTAGCTGCACAAAAGTGGGGCGTTCCGCCTGTTAAGAACCGTGAGGACGCTGAAGCCCGTAAGCGAGAACTCGTCTATATTGGTTCTAATCCCTTTTATCATGTAGATCCACTATCTTCCAGTATTCCATATCTTGTTCCCCGTGCAGCAGTGCTTTTGCAAGATATCGGGCAGGCTTTTTTTGATAGTTTATTTGTTAAGGGAGTACCTTTTCATAAACTGATTGTTACCAGTGTGCTTCGCTCTCAAGAAGATGTCATGAAACTGCGAGGACGTAATGTGAATGCTACAGAGAATTCTTGTCATCTTTATGGTACAACTTTTGATATTTGTTACAATCGTTATAAGACTGTTGAGAATCCAGATGGACCTTCTCGGCGACAAGTACGTAATGATACTCTCAAGTGGGTCCTTTCTGAAGTGCTTCGTGATATGCGTGTCCAGCAGCGTTGTTACATCAAGTATGAGGTTAAACAAGGCTGTTTCCATATGACTGTGAGATGAATTAAATCATTAATAACTTAAAACCATAACATTATGAGATTAGATGGAAGAAGAGAAAGCTCAAACGTGGAAGATCGCCGCGGAATGAGTGGTGGTGCTAAAGCAGGTCTTGGTGGCATAGGAGCCATCGTCGTTGCAGCTTTGTTTGCATGGATGAGTGGGGGGGATCCCCTCTCTGCAGGTCTGCAAGCAGCCCAAGAGCAGATGATGACAGGTCAGACAGAGACTGTCGGTGAGGAGAATTTTACAGAGGAGGAGCAGGCTTTGGCTTCAGACTGCAAGAAGATTCTGGCTTCAACCGAGGATGTATGGGGACCTGTGTTTGAACAGATGGGTGGAACCTATACACCCCCGACGCTTGTACTATTTTCAAATCAGGTGAACTCTGCTTGTGGCTCTGCTACGGCTGCAGTTGGGCCATTTTACTGCTCGGGCGATCAGAAATTGTATATCGATCTGTCGTTCTTCACCCAGATGAAACGTCAGTTGGGGGTAGAGGGTAACACCTTTGCTTATGCTTATGTAATTGCTCACGAGATTGGACATCATGTAGAGAATCTGACGGGTACCTTAGGTAAGGCTCATCAGGCGATGAACCAGACTGATAAGGTGCAGGCAAATCAGATCAGTGTGCGATTGGAACTGTTGGCAGACTACTATGCTGGTGTCTGGGCTCATTATGAGGAACAAATGAATCATTCCATGGAATATGGTGATTTGGAGAAAGGTTTGGAACTGGCTAAGGCCATTGGTGATGATTGGTTGCAGAAAAAAGCACAGGGTCGAGCTACACCTGAGTCCTTTACTCACGGTACTTCTGATCAGCGTAAGCGCTGGTTGAAACGAGGTTTTGAAACGGGTGATATGCGAACATCAACCTTTAGCGTTCAAAATTATAATGACTTATAAAGAACAGCTCCCTCGCCAATAACGACGAGGGAGCTCTCTTTTTTTTATCGACGGCGTTCTTTTAGAATACCATGGCGATAGGCATAGAGTAGTTTCTTCAGATCTTCAACCTGATGTTTGAGATCTTCTCCCTTGTCTGTATCTGCTACGAGCATCCGATGGGCTGACATTTCCACAATCTGAGTGGTGGTCTTAATATCCGTCTCACGTACGATGGCATCACGCTGGGATGTAAAAGGTTCGTGCTGAACAAGTTGGAAACCACGTGAGTGATAGACCAAAGTATAACCAGCAATACCAGTCTCATGATGATAAGCCTCTGAGAAACCTCCATCGATAACCATCAGTTTTCCACCAGCTTTGATTGGATTCTCTCCTTTTGAAGCATGTACGGGAACGTGCCCATTGATGATATGTCGATTTCTTCCTTTTACCTCAAACGCATCCAGAATCAGATCACAGATGGATTCGGAGTCACGCAACTTGAAATAATTGCCTTTTTCTTCTTTATATGTCTCTTTATCTTTCAGGAAATAGCGTTCAAAGGTAGCCATCTTTGACTTGTCAAACAGTGGGGAGTTCTTTCCGCACCAAAGATAGAGGAAATAATCGCGGGCATAGTCAAGTGGATAATCGTCTGAAGGTCCTTCGAATGCTGCACGGATGATCATGCCGATATTATGCATGAGATCCTTCCCTTTGTAGAAGACTCCTGGATAAACCTCAACCTCTTTCAGTGTACCGTCATCATTAAGAGGACAACTGGCATGGAAGAGGAGATTTGAATTGCTGATGGTGTACATACAACCGTGAGAGAGTAATGTCCGGATATGTTTCTTCAACTTCTCGCAGATTCGGAACGAATGATGGAGCTTTTCCATTAAGTCCTTCTCTTCTTCGGTCAGAGTATTAGGATGAGCTGGGTCGATGGTAGGGAAATGACAACTACACATCTCATATTCCTTTCCATTAAGATCGCAAACACCTCTTGAATAGTCGATATGATCGAACAG
>Ga0310696_10010619_pt1 | contig 10566 bp, 15 predicted proteins | sample AusTroGonzalo_MG_4_FD_203885 | JGI IMG/M metagenome (GOLD analysis project Ga0310696, IMG submission 203885) | Bovine rumen microbial communities from tropical cattle in Woodstock, Queensland, Australia - Gonzalo_02 (v2) (version 2) | ecosystem: Host-associated > Mammals > Digestive system >... | reverse complement strand
AATTTGAACTAACTTATTAATAATTAAAGATATTTCGCAACATTCTTCGTATATAGATTCATAAATGTCTAAAGATACAGCAGATTTACAATCTTTTGTAAATGTTTGCATATCTACCACAAGTGTATGCTTATCATCTTCCACTTCTTTTATGCTGATATAATGCTCACATTCCATATAATCTATTATTACGAAGAAATCATTATTAATTTGTTGTAGTTGTTGAAATAATTTATAGTCCACTAAACTACGTGTTAGTTCTCGTTTTATATTAACCAAACACATATCACATTGTTCTCGATATGCTTGTAATAAATTAGGATTTATTACAAGTGGAGTATTATCGTTTTGATTGTAAAAACGAGTCACTGTCATTATTTTATACCTCTTATTGTTAATTCAGCTTTCACATTATCAATGGCGGATTTTATGTCCTTATAATCTTTCTGTTTAGCTAACATAGCGGATGCTATTGTAATGTGCTCTAATGCCATTTTTACATTAGATTTAGAAGCCCTCTTAGGTTTAAAGGATTCGTCTACAGGTCCTTCAAGTTCCTCTAACTTATCTTCTTTATAGTCACTAATGTCCATAGCAAGGTCATATAAAGCACTTACATAAGAAACTATCTGTTGCTTACCTTCGGCATCGTCCTCTTCAAAGTAGTCCGAAATCTTATCTGTCTGGTCAGCTAAATCCATAAGTTCATCATATACACCATCAAGTTGTGTCAGAGCGCCTTTAATATCGCCAGGCTCTGCTTCTGGAAGTTCTTCGAATTCCTCATCTTCCTTCAACTGCATCTGCTTATCGTATATAGGGCTAAGTGTATTTAATGTGTTAATTGACTCATTGATTCTATTAACAATATCGTTGCTATTCTTAATAGATACAGTAAACTCGTCAATAACTTCCTTAGCTTTGTCTGTTATCTTCATACTGTAACTGTCCGAAGTAACAATACCTTCAAGAGTTAGTTGACCACTCTTTACTCTAAATTTGGGACTCTCTGTGTCCTTAGTAATCTTAGCGTCTACACCGGACTCTTTTAGAATTTTTGTAACTAACTTGTTCATAATAATATTTCTCCTTCTCAGTAATAGTCTAAAATGTAAGTAAAAGGTACTTATTACCCTTACAAAAATCTAAAGTTTATAGTTTTCTAATTTTATTCATCCAAATCCATATAAAATTAACAGTTTCAGTGATTCTAAATGGTTTACTGTCTATTGCAACTAATTGTCTGTTAAACAATATATTTGTTCTATAATTAGATGCTATACGTACCGTTCCGTCTCTTTGAAATGTTACTTCTATATAGAACTTATTAGAATAAAATTTAGCATAACGTCTGCTTGTTCTGGCACTTACAAGTGCAAAATTAATAACCTGACGTGTAAGTTCTGTGTCAGCAGATACGTGTATTAATTGTGTACCCTCCGTAAGCATTGGTATATGTAACATTGATTTACCACCTTACTTCCATAAAGCGGCAATTAACGCTGTTACACTTGCACTAATAACACCGCCAACAATTAACCAAACAATTTTATCCCACCAAACCGCTTTGGTTTTATCTGGCAGGTTTTTAAGATTAGTTATCTCTTCTTTTACTTTTTCTTGCTCGTTATCAAATTTTTCATCAAGTTTTGATATTTTTTCATTATTCTGTTTCACGTCTTCTCTAACATCGGCAACATCCTGTCTCACAGAAGACATTCCTTCTGCAAGTATTTTTACGTTAGTGCTTATTTCGTATATTGCCTTATTTTCAGCGTGAAGTTGTTCTATTTCTTTTTCAGCGCGACTTATACGTTCTTCGTGAACACCGTGCTGAACTTTCAAGTCCTGTACATCTTTTACAAGCTGTTCTGTAGTAGCCATTTGTTTAACAACTCCCATCTACTGTAAATTCTCAATAACTTATATATAATTATAATCCAGGCTCAATGTCTTCCCATACTGGTTCATTATATATTGGGTATATCTCCCCAGTTGTATTACTTTTCATAAATGCTCTCATAACATTCATTTCTGTATCTTCCCAATAGTATATCTTATTAGTAGTAAGAAGGTCCTTGGCAGGCGCTCCAGAACCTAATATATATTCTTGAATGGCTTCTATTGTAGTTTTATCCACAAAATTAGTCAATAAATTTAAGGATACAATGTCTGTTTGACGCGATTCTCCTAAATATAAAGATACACATTTGTCAGCATCGGTAACATCTTCTATAACAAAATATACAGTAGTTGGGTTCAACTCGCCAGCATGTTTTCGGTTTTCGTATGTAGTTCGGGAACAGATTATAATACCTGCTTTAGGAACATTCTCATTTGTATTATCAGCCATACTAATTTCACCTTCTTTTCTACCCTTTACTATTAATGTGTATTAATTCTTAAATATATAATTTTTGTTACTTATAATATTTTAATTTTTGTGTAATTTAGGGCTCACTAACAGTAATAGTGTAGTCCTGTGTCCACGTAAAATCACCATTTACATAACTTGCGTGTGCTGTAGTAGTTCCACCTGTATGAAATACACTGTCATCATCAAATGTCCAGGTTATTTGTTTTGTTATATTTTCGTATCTGGCATATCGAGGAGAAGGAGACGTTGGTGCAGTTGTCATCCAAAGTAGTACATAGTAGGCATTTCCTAAATCAAATTTAGTGTCATGACCACCTTCATAATTTAATGTAGGTCCTTTCTTTTCATCTACATAATAAGGGTATTCTGTAGCTTTCCATTTATATATTTCAGGGCTTGCTAAACGCTCTTCTACAACTCCAAATACTGTTTCTACTTGCTCGTCTGTAAGACATTCATCAAATACGTGTAAATTATATAATTTTGTGTATGGTGTATTTTTAGCAGTTTGCGATGTAATTTCTCCAGTATTAGGATTTATAGTCATTTCACGATTGAATAAAATATCCATATCGTAAAAAGTTTTTCCAGCAGACATATCCGCGCTTATATCTCTTACCCCATATAATTCACCATTAGTATATAATTTAACAGTTTGCTTATCGCAAGTTATAGTAAGTGTTACTCGTGGATACACCGAACTATCGCAAAAAGACTGTCCGACAATTGTGCTAGGGAACCCTGATGTATTTATCATATGTAAATCAGTAACAGACCCCCAATCACTATCAGGTTGAATGTATGAATATAATTTTTGCTGTGTACATAATGTATTAGGGTCTACAGGGTCAGAGTGGGAAAAAAGTTTTATACTATAGAACATATCTCCGTATTTATAACTGTCAGAACTATCTTTACTTGACATGGGAGTATATTTTAAATAAATAGAACCACCTGTTGTAATAGTGTATGTAGAATCCGCTAGACGTATCATTGCCACAGGTGTATAACCTATTTGGCTGGTATAACCTCCATTATCCTCATCATAAAGAAGATGTATAGTAAACGATACGGACCAACCATTTACGCTATTTAAAAACTCTTTACAAATGCTGTAACCGGTATAGTGTACAACGTCTCTATAATATGTGTTATATTCTGAGCCCTTTATCGAAGGAGAGAATTCCATACTTGTATAAGAATAACCTTCGTGTCGCATTGCGCGGTATTTATCATATAATCCGGAAGTATAGTTGGGTGAGTTTATTTCCAAATGTTCATAACCAGGCCAACCATCTATAGTATAACCGTTTATTAATTTAACAATATTCTTATTTGTTACCTTACTGGTTGTTATCTTACTTTCAATTGTACGACGTTGTGAATAATTCATCTTCCACGTTTCAACGTCGTGATTAGTACCCGTCCAACCGGTATCAAATGTCATATAATTGAAATAATTACCGTACACTTCGGAAGGTAATATTTTCTCATATGCACGTTGCCAACGACTTGAACATTTATTAACATACTCGTTTAACATTTCGCCTCCTTTGGCAAGAAACTGAACAGGTTTTCTGTTATACATTATTTTATGTGGCACATTTCTTCCACAAAGAAGTTTTTGTGCTCTGTTTATTTCACTGACTTTAATAGTATCAGGCATTATTCAAATCCCCTCTCTAAACTGGCACATTGTGAATTATTCTCCTTCAGAACCTGTATCTAATGACATAGTTCCTAAATACAACGTAATCTTACCAGAATCTAATTTCACCACATATAAAACATCCATAGACTTAGTACCTAAATCTTCATATTCCTGTTCTGTTAATACTTGTATGGAAACCTTATATTTTCCTTCGATATAATCAACCCATCCAGGTTCGACTTGCGCCGCTGGTAGGTTATTAAATGTTTCTGTAATAAGACCTTGTCGAACTTCAACAGTTCCTATAAGAGAATTCCATACATAATCAGTAGTTGTTATTCTTACAGCAAAACTAAGAGTTCCTTCTTTAACCGTAGCAGATAAAGGTACATCCCAAGCAAATCTTAAACGATGTTCATCCAAGACCTGCTTCTCTGTACACAGACTCATACCCTTCTCACCTTTAGCATTTGTCCACACTATTTTAATTTCTTTATTTTCTAAGTCTCTATCATCAAAAGTATTCCAAATATTAAAATAAAGTCTATTAGATAAATTATCAGCAGTTACCAATATGTTGTCATTAAAAGGCGGGTCAAGATTTTCTGTTATAGTTCTATCATATATAACATAATTTTCTTGTGTATCTGCTGTAACTGTAATTGACTGAGGTGTTATCGACATAATAATACTCCTCCTTTAATTAGTCTGTTAGTAGATATAATGTATCAGGGTCTACATTATCACCTAATGCATTATATTGTTGTGTAGTAAGTTCTACAAAGTTAGCGGATGTGCCACCACCGCCGCCGGAAATTTGGTTAGCACCTAAATACATATTAATAGAATCATCATTCATATTAACAATATATAGAACTTCGTCCGACTTGTCTGCTAGTGCAACATAATCGTCTTCATCCATAATTTGTATTGCGACTTTGTATTTTCCTTCTATGTAGTCAACCCACCCAGGAGTTTCTTCTGCAGGTTCAAGCTCGTCCCAATGTTCATCTAATAAACCTTGTACACATTCTATAGTTGCTGGTAATGTGTGCCAAGCATATTCTTCACCTGGAACATTACTAACTATACGAATAGCATAAGTAATAGTACCTGCTTTATATGTTGCCAAACCAGGTATATCCCAAGCAAAATATAATCTATCATCAATAATCTGAACGTTAGTGGCAGTAGATTCGCCCTTACCGCCGTCGGCATTTACCCATATAATATTAATCTCTTTACCGTCTTTAAGACTTCTGTCGTCAAATGTTTTCCAGATACTAAACCAAACTCTGTTGGACCTATCGTCTGATGTTACAACAATATTTCTATATTGTGCGTTTTCGTTAGGACTAATGATACGGTCATATATAACATAATCTTCTTGTATATCCTCTTGCACAACAATTGTCTGTGGGTGTATAGAACGTAAAGAAATTCCATTTCCGTCGTCATTGTTACTATCATCGTTACCAGTGGATAATAAAGTACTGCCTTTAGATAACGAACGTAATACAGGCGCTGTTATTGCATTTGACGTAGTTGTATTATTAGTGCTACTACTTTCTAAAGCATCTAATCTTGCCGTTAAATCTGCTACAGTTGCAGTTAACGCAGAAATTTGCTGCCGATAAGAAGATGTAGCACTTGTTATCTGTGTTTGAATATACTGTTTTATTTTGGTATCATATTCAATTAGATGGTCTGATGTAATATATCCCATTCTGTATAACACTCCTTTTTATTAGTTTCCAAATAATGAGTTTATATCAAAGTCATCATCTGTAACTTTTTCTGATATTTTATAGTAAGGTATTGCCTTAGCACCTAAATATAATCCAATTAATGCTGCAGGAACTTCCGCTGCCTTATCTTTCAAATAAATAGCTCCGTCTTGACCAATATCACATACATAATGTACATCATCTATACAAATAACTAATTCGCCGTCATCATTCATCATTGTTGGATAATTAGCTCTTTCGTATTCGTCTGGCAAATTAGCAAAGTTAATAATAGGTGGTGTAACAAATGGATTCTTACACATTTTAATTTCTTCAAAACATAATGGCTTAGGATATGTATTGTTTTCCCATACCCACTTACATCTACGGCATAACCTACAGTATGGATTATAGTAAGCACACGGAAAATCGTCACCATATGTATATGCACAATTCGGTCCAGAACTTCCGCTATCATCTTCGCCAGTTAGTGCCTGATACAAGGAGTCACTAATGTCTTGCGCAAATATAACTGTTTGTACTGTAAAAAATGATGTATCCGTAGTGATACCTAATGTAACCGTATGTAAACCGGATTTAGTTATATCACTCTTTGCAAGTACATAGCTTATGGTTCCTCTATGTGGGTTAACTACCTGCAAGGTTCCAGAACCTTTAACACTCACATTATCCTCATTTGTAAAAGCAATACTGACACTACTTGTATCGTCTAACATTAAAGGAAATGGTCCTGTAAACAGTTGAAACATAATAGCTGGGTTATTACTTGCTTTCATTTGTATGTTGGCTCTGGCACCCGTTTTAATAGGCCCACGAACATCAATAGGAATATATATGTCAAAATTATTCATAATATCTCCCCTCACAAAAAATAAACTCTTATAATTAAAGTATATAAAATACTACTTTAATTACAAGAGTTTGTTTGTATAATTATTATTTACTAAAATTTTCGATAAATTATACTTGTTCAGGATTGTCTAAATCTATTCCAGTTGTTTCTTTTACGTGATTAATAGTGTCCTGAGGTGTAAAATCTTTTCCAAGAGGTTTTGCATTCATAACATTCATTAAAGCTATGCAGTTACTATAAAACTCCTTAGTCTGCTCTTCTGTAAAACCGTTAAACTTTTCTAATGTAGCCATAGCAATACTCATAAACTGTGCCCACATATCTACCTTTACCTGTTCGAAGGTAGTTTCACGTATTTCCTCCAACCTATCATTCCACTGTTTTTCATAATCTTTCTCAATCTTATCAATCATTTGTTCTAATTGATATTGTGTGTATGTCTTACCAGTTCTTGCTTTCATTAGTCATAATCCTCCGTCCAGCCAAGTCTTCTTAGTTTTGCGTTTGTTGTATCTACGTGTGAATTAACATTGAATTTATCTGTTTTACAAAAAGGTAAATCAAATAAAGTATCATTATTTATTCTTTGTTGTGTATAACAGCAACATAATAAATTCCAAATAAATGCTAAATCGTGTCGTTCGTCGTCGAAATGTGCTAACCATTTTACAAAATGTCTTGTTCCGGAATCTATGTAACTATGTAACGGAATTCCTTTTTCCCAGTTACGTTCTCCGTATTTTTCAAGTCCTCTTTTATAGTGTAACGAAACATCTAATATAGCATATTCAACTCTTTCACATTCCACGTGGTCACACCATTCTAAAGACATAAATATAAAATTACATAAGGAACGTAATAATAATGTATGGTCACCTGTATATATGTAGCTATCCAAATTATTAAAGATTTCTACAACTAAATCTGTTTCAGATTTTTGTGATATTGAACACATTTCAGCATGATAAACAGCATACAACTCACCGACAACACTTAATGGTAGTAAATCCATCCTGCCTTTATCTTCCTGTATATCTCTAACAGCGCCCGATGCAAAATGAGTAACTTCGTTTCCTATTCCTGCTATTGTAGACTCATTCATTGTCGTCCTCCTCTGAAGAGAACCCACCAAAATCTAAACTATTTGCAGCATCTTCAGGTATTAGTTCTTCCGGTTCATCGGTTTCTGAATGACTTATAGAAGAATTTGTAAATCTACTAATTAATTCTTCTATAGTAGTGTTGCCATCTACTTCTGGGTCAACCTCAAATTTAGCAATTATAGGAGTCACGTCACCCAATATATCCAACATCTCTCCCATAAGCATTGTAATTAAATACGATTGTAACATATCATCAGGAACGTTCATTTCTTTTTGAAGTTCTATCATATCAGGCTCTTCTGTAAGACGTATGGCTAAAGATTTAATTATTGCACATATGCAGTCCAGTAAATCATCAGGTGTACCGGACATCAACACATCACAATTATTCTCATCATTAATAAAAGCAGTTACTTCTGTTTTATGCTTAGGCTTCTTTCCCATTTTCGTCGTTCTCCATATTTTCATAATAATCATTTAATGCGTTATCCAGCATATCATAAAAATCAGACGATTCCTCGTTCTCCTCAACAGTTACTTCTAATTCAGGGTTATCGTCTGCTATCTCTTTAAGATTTACTTTATCACATTCAAAAAGAATATCATTTAAAAAGGAGTCTGCTTCTTCCATATCCTTAAATCTGATGCGAATATCAATATCATAATCAGTTACCGCTATTATAATATCTGTAGGAGCATCCGGGTCTATATACACACGGTCAGAAAATACAATTTCGGGTAAACCTTCTTCATTTCTAAATAGTATTTTTATCATAGGAAAACATCTCCTTCTTTAAAGTTTTAGTTTAATAACATCATAACATTCTTGCCAATTATGTACTCTTGTTATGAAATTAGTATTGTCATCTATATCACGATTATAAGGTCTGTCAAAACAAATTCGTCCTCTAGAAAATGATAACAAATTATCAAGGTTATCGTCCACAAGAATATCCCCCATAATTATATTCTTGTCTGGACAACGTATAATTTGACGGTCGTTTATAAACGGATAAAATTTTCCCTTCCAATTATTAATGTTGGTTAACTGACACCAATCACGCGCCGTCACCCAATATAATGTACAGATTTCGTTTATGAGTTTGAGATACTTAGGTGCTTCCGGTGTAGGTTCACAAGCATCTGTTATTCTCGAAGAAAGAATATAGTTGTTTAAGAAAGCATCCCAATTTTCTATTCCTAATGATGAAGCGATATCATAGGTAGTAACAGACTTGTAATCGTGTTCAGTACCGTATGCTTCATTATACATACGAACGCACACTTCTACAAAGTTGTTTAGGACACCATCGATGTCAACCAGTAATATCATTCTATCAATCCTCCGATAGAAATACAAAATATGAGACTATTCTTAAACAACTACAATTCCACGTATCTATTATAACACTATTTTCGACAAAAGTCAAGTGTGTGTTCTCTAATAAAACAAGTATCTTTTCACAATTTTTAGAGGTAATACCTGTAAATTCGTTGTGATTTTGTGTATCGCTTTGACAACTTTCCCTATTATTTTGTGTTGTCAGATAATCACATAAATCTATAAGCTGTAACCGTTTATTATAATCTACATTATATTTTTGTATGTTAGTATGATTTGTACGAAGATAGTACATAAAGCATACAGGGTCCGCGATATGGAACCCTGTATTATTATATATGTTTATTAAATCTTCTAGAACTATCTCGTACGGTTTGTCTAAGAATAATGATAAAGCACGTATTACACAATCTTGTGTTCGTCTATTCTTAGGGTTTGCATTGTAAAATCTGTAGTAATTGCTGTTCATTAGAGCAGCCCTTCTTTTTCAAGTCGTTTCTTAGCAACATATTTTTTCTTACTCTGATACTCTTTATCTGAAGTCACACCATAATCTTTCCACTTTGCGTACAACTCATCTGGAGAGTATTTACCACAGTCCAGATAAAATTCCATACATTGCTCAACATTCATCCTAAGTCCACCAGTTCGTCTGTTCTTGGGGTAATTGCGTGTTTTCTTAGGTGCGGCCACAGTATCTTCTATAACTGTTTTCTTAGGACGTCCTCTCTTCGGCTTCTCCACAACAACTTCTTCCTCAGTAATATCCTTTGTAAGTGTTTTAGCAACCTGCTCCTGAATAATTGTAGTATTTACAGTTGTTGGTACCTTTGTCTGTTCGTTGAGTGTATTTATTGAAGGTGTGGTAAAATGAGTTCTACTTGTAAGCATATCACAAATACGGTCCATAACAATGGATTTCATATCCATTGACTGTATAATAATATCTACACTACTATTTATAGCGTTTGTAATTTCATCGTATTCATAACTGGAAGATATTTGTGTTATCATAGCGGCTTGAACCTGTTTAAATACTTTCGGCGAAAGGAATCCTGCATAACCTCTGTTGTCTATTAATGTTTTAGGAATCGATGTAACATTCTCACAAAGTATAGCCCTTGTTTTACCGTCCCATTCAAAACATACCTGTGTCGGTCTTGTAGTACCATTATGTGTATATACTGGAACCGCTGTAACAGTTTTGCAACTATTATTGCAGGAATCGTTACTTATAATAACCCAAGGTCTACGTTTCTTAGGTGTGGTGTCCCCGTGAAACAGAACACTTTCCTCAGTGGACAGGTCATCTATCCAAAATATCATTCCTTGCTTAATGTTAAAACAATCCAACATTCTTTTTACCTCCATAACTGTTAACGATTTGTTTTTGTTCGTATTAAATCGTAGCTAATGGTGCTTCTGTTTTTAATGTACCGTTTTCATTAAGTAAGTATTCACACGTTAACAGTGCAAATGTACCTCCGAAATA
>Ga0310696_10010618_pt1 | contig 10566 bp, 3 predicted proteins | sample AusTroGonzalo_MG_4_FD_203885 | JGI IMG/M metagenome (GOLD analysis project Ga0310696, IMG submission 203885) | Bovine rumen microbial communities from tropical cattle in Woodstock, Queensland, Australia - Gonzalo_02 (v2) (version 2) | ecosystem: Host-associated > Mammals > Digestive system >... | reverse complement strand
CGTTCGGCAAGGTGGAAATTCTGCCTACTGATGAAGCCATTATCGCGAGCGGGGACACCTGCACGGATCTGTTCGACTTTGACAAGAAGTTCAGAGATACCAAAGTGCCTGTTGTCCGCTATGTCAAAGAGCAGGTGGATAATGTGAACGAGCGCTATGTGATGTATATCGCCATGCCTATGGAGGTGCGCGTCAATCATGATTACACCGGATTTGTCGCCCAGAGTCCGTTGCAATTGGGTGACCGCACAGGGTGCGGCACGTTTGCCGACATGCTGATGGCCGGCGGCACGCGCATCACCATTAATGATGAGATTACGTTCGGTGACTCGGTCGTCACAGTCTGCGGACACCGCGAGTATTCCCTCAATATTGTCCTCACGAAAGTCATTCAAGACGAGACATTGGGTGAGTTGCGTGTGGATACGACGCACTGTCGTGCCGATTGGTTGATAGGTGACTCGGTGTATGTGGAGGAGCATCCGGAGATATACAGGTATTCGTTTGAAGATATCCGTTACGGATTGGAGTTGTATCGTCAGAATGCGCAGGCAGGCATACGGATGGTGGACTTCCTCAAGCGTCATGGTTTGCTGACCCTGGATACCGCCGGCATCACGATGAGTCCGGGTATCTCACTCAGTTACACCGCTTTCCCGCTGGAAGGTTCGGCTAAAGACGCTGTGGCGGATACGATTATACCGGTTTGCACCACGCCGCGTTTCCTGCATATCCAGCCTGCCGTGCCGGCATCGAACATGATGGCGGTGGGTACATCCGCCGAGGATGACGAGGGTCTGCCGGAGGTGGTGAAGAACCGTCCGCGTGTCGTCCGCATATCTGATGCCCGGAGACGGGAAGGATGGTTCGACGTGCCGCTCTATCGCATAGGCGATGAAGGAGAATCGTATGTAATAGACAGCATATATACCATTTCCTCTACCGATCCGAACTGGCATCTCGTCAAGTTAATCTCGGACCATAATGAGATGCATGTGAAAGACACCATCCATTTAGGAAATAAAGAGGACCGCAATGATCCTGTCAATGCCGCCATACGGAGTCTGTCCCCAGGTTACGACTACACCTTCCATGTAGCCTTCGTAGGCGAGAGCGATGAAGACAATTGCGACCGTGGCTATACGTATTTCACGCTGCGTGTCGTGCCGGATGAAGTGACATGGCTGGGAGGTGACTGGAACCTGGATGCAAGCTGGGACTATGCTATTCCCATGGATACCACCAACGTCATCTTGCAGACGCAGGATTACAACGTCACGTTTGCTGCCGATCCCGCCGAGTCATACGACTTCAACTATACGCGCAACAAGTGCAAAAACATCTACATTCCTGCCGGTGCTTCGATGGCGGGGCAGGAGAATCTGGAGATTCGAGGCACAGCATACGTGGATATACCCGCAGCGGCGCAGCAGTGGGCGCTGACCTCTGTTCCGGTCAAGGGCATAGTAAGCGGCGACCTGTTCGTCTCGCAGAACGAGAGCAGCGACCCGTTCACGGTTGCCAATATCAATCATTCGGGTACGGGAACCATTGCTCACGACCGCTATACCTACGAGGTGTATGACTCACCGTATGACGCGGCGGAAGACAAATGGGTTCGTCCGGACAGTATTCTTGACCGCCCGATACGACCGGGTGACGCGGTAATGATAGGTATTGACTGTGCGAGTGCGGCGGAGACACCCGTCATCCGCCTGCCGAAACCGGACAATATGTATCATTATTATGATGCCAACTCGCATAAATGGCTCGCGGAAAACGTGACCATAACGGAAGACCTGCGTGTGGACCTCGGCAAACCCGCATGGAACGGCGAAAGCACGTTCACACTCAACCGCGCATACAACGGTGTCTATCTGTTCGGCAACCCGACCTTCGGCTATATCGACCTCACACAGTTGGTTGATGACAACAGCACGAAACTGACGGGCAGGTATTATATGTCCGCTGACGGTCTGAACGCCCTGCCGGGCAGTATTGACTGGGCAGTGATAGATCCCGAGGCGGAGCATGTTCTTCTGCCGCCGTGCCGCGGTGTATTGCTGGAGGGAAAGAGCGAATCCGACCAACTTGAGATTAACGTGTCCTCCGCGCGTGTCAGCGCGCCCGCCACACCCGCACCGAGACGGACACCGCAATACGCACCGTTCGTAGCCGGAGACGGCACACCGATAGGCAGAAGGGGAATCATTGAGACGGAATACTTCATCAGCGAAGAGAGTATGCAGATTCAAGAGTTCTTTGAACCATTGGTTAATTCGGTCCTCCCGAGACTGCGTATCCAGCGCACGATGCAGAAGAACGGGTATTTCAACACCCTCTGTCTGCCCTTCAGCCTTACTGCCGATGAGATTGCCGCAAGTCCGCTGGCGGGATGCGAAATCTATACTTTTGACTACGCGGAGAAGATCGGGGACAAGCGACTGGATATCTATATGAGCGAGGCGGCGGAGATAGAGGCGGGTGTGCCTTATCTCGTCAAGTGGCAGGGTACGGGCGAACTGCTGACCGAACTGCAGTTCACCAATGTGAGGATTGAGACGGCGGAAGGACTGACGGTGGGTGACGGCATCCAGTTCGTGGGCAATATCAAGCGCGGACAGATGGTCTATGAGGACCGCAACAATCTCTTTGTGGCGGACAGGAACACGCTGAAGTGGCCCAACACCAACAACGCGATGCGCGGCTTCCGCGCCTATTTCCTCATTCCCGAGTCAGGTCCGTCGGGCGTGCCGCAAGGGACACCCGCCCGGCTTCTTGTGCGCGCCAAAACGCCCACCGGCTGCGACAGCGCGCAGAGTGATGGTCCTGACGTTAGGAAAATCATGGAAAACGGAACGCTCTATATCCTGCGTGACGGAAAACTGTACGATACATTGGGAAAAAAAGTTCGTTAAACTTGGAAAAACTATAAGCAACGATGAAACAAACGGCTGCTTGCCATATAAAAAGACACTACACCGCACCGCTGTCCGAGACGCTGGTCTTTTCAGAACGGCTGTGCGCAGGGTTCGACCTCTCCAATGGCGGCGACCCATACTATGGCTGGTTGCAGGAGCCTGGGGATCCCATCATGGAATAGCCCGAATAGGGTCATAAAGAGTAGAAATACATCATCAAACATCTGATTGTCTGGTGGTGTCTTCTTATCAGTATTAATTTCCAATAGTCGAGGTTTGCTTTTTCTTCCCGAATAGCGCTGTGACGGTTCGAAGAGATGCAAAATGCAGAATTTGTTTGCAGTTTCCGTACATGCATCGTACCTTTGCTGCATATTTCAGTCAGTTGTCACACTGACAGCAGAAACGAAAAACGCACAAAGCATATTTCAGCCTATGGAACACCCCGCACCGTAAGGGCGGTGCAACAATATACATAATTAAGCATTTGCTTTATTAAGGATTCTTTCAAACTTGGACACTTTGAAAACGGCTTCCTAAATAAATGCGAATGTTCGCATCGTGAGTGTGGACATTCCGCATATATTGGATGTAGTGGGTGTGGTAGCCCGAAAGAACCAATATGTCAAAAGCGAGAGTTCGCACTTTTTTATGTGTATATACGTTTCGTAACAAAAACCAACCAACAATCAACCAAACAAAAACCGACGGGGCGATGGGATATAACCGCCGACAAAAAAGTATGAAGACACACTATCAGCAACCGGTGATGGAAATCACCGAAGTGAACACTCCCGCCTGTCTGCTTGCCGGTAGCGAATCGGGCGAAGGAGGAAGCAGCGGCGTGAGCGCGAGACGCATCAGTTATACACCGGTCACCAGCAGCGTATGGAAATAAAGAAGGAGACTGAACAATGAGAAGATTGATATCATTATGCGCAATATGCACAGTATTGGCACTTGTTACTGGCTGCAAACAATCATCAAACGAGCCAAAAGAACCCGCAAAAACGAGAACATGGCATGTCCGTGTGGAGGCAAACAAAGGCGCTGCGGTCAAGACAGCCGGTCCGCGCCGCGTGCTGGGGACTGACGGCACAACGGTTACCGCTGCCTGGACGGCAGGCGAAAAGGTGAGCGCGTACAACGTGACACGGTCGGAGGCACTGACAGGTTTCCTTTCCGCACAAAGTGCGGGGAACATAACCACGTTGAGCGGCGACCTGACCGGCACCATAGCGAACGGTGATATTCTGCGTCTGGAATATCTTTCTCCCGCCTATTCCTCCCATGACGGCACGCTGACAGGCACGGCTAACAGCATCGACAAAGTGTGCGATTATGCCGTGGCGACTGTGACTGTGACCGATGCGTCATCCTCCAGCATCACCACTACGGATGCTGAATTCGCCAACCAACAGGCTCTTGTGAAGTTCACGCTGTCAGACTCTGACGGTTCGGCATTACCTTCCAATCCGACGGCTCTGACAGTGAATGACGGTGCAAGCGATATAGTGACGCTTACAAACATCCCTGCCGCTACGTATACGGCTAACGGTATAGGCGTGCTGTACGTGGCTCTGCCTGCGATGAGCGACAAAAACCTTACGCTTACCGCCATTGTTGGCGCAGACACTTACACTTATACCAAGAATGGTGCAAGTTTTGCAAACGGAGAGTACTTTGCCATTTCCGTATGGATGACACAGCAGGCAGGTGGCAGTGCGCTTAGCGGTCTGTTCAGTGTGAGTGCGACGCAGCAGGTGATGTTCTCTCCAGGAAACCTACAGTACCAAGCCTCCACGGATACTTGGCGTTTCGCTGAAAACCAGTGGGATATGGTCGGTATGGGCTACGGCGAGACCGACATAAGCGATGTCCGCCATTGTTATATCGGCGGCACGGTGCAGAACAGCGACAATCGGAAGATCGGCAGCGGTTACAGCGGTTGGATAGATTTGTTCGGTTGGGGTACGGGCAATGCTCCTACTAAGTCAAGCATGGATGACAGCGATTATTCCACGTTTGTAGATTGGGGAGTGAGCAAGATTAGCAATGATGCCCCGAATATATGGCATACGCTGACAAGGGAAGAGTGGTTTTATCTTATCAACACGCGCACGAATGCGAAAAGCAAGTTCAGTGCGGCGAAGGTGAACGGTATGACGGGGCTAGTGATTTTGCCTGATGTATTCATACTTCCTGCGGGTTGCGGTTTCACTGCCGGTATGACAAGTGCGAGCAGCAAGGAGGACTGGAGTTTGGTGAACACGACCAACATCTACACGTCCGCGCAGTGGCAGTTGATGGAAGCTAACGGCGCAGTGTTCTTTCCTACTGCGGGAGGGCGCGGCATAGGCATTCCGAATGTGTGGGGTGCAGGCTGCTACGGCTACTACTGGTCGTCTACGCAGAGCGGCACGAAAGATGCCTACTGCCTGTACTTCGACTCGAAATACCTGGGCGAGATCAAGAGTGCCTCCCGCACCAACGGGCGGTCCGTCCGGCTGGTGCGGGTTGTTCAGGATTGAAGGTTGCATCGCACAAGCATACAGCCATGGCAGAATCAATCCCAAACAGAGAGGAACTGCTTGGGATTGTTTTTTGTTGCGGCAATTTCAAAAGTGTATTTTTCCTGTTTTTTGTGTAATACAAAAACAATCACTTCTTTTGCGGCGTGATTTGAACATTTTGTATTTGAGATTTGAACATTTTGTATTTGAGATTTGAACATTTTGTATTTGAGATTTGAACATTTTGTAATACAAATTTGAACATTATGGAGTTCCAAAGGAAACAATTTGCCATTGTGCTATCGCGCATCCAAGAACCCTGCGGAAAAAATACAAGTGATTATCGGTCTACGGCGGAGTCGGTCTTGATGATTTCCTGCAATCCGAAGTGACTCAATGGCTGTAGGTTTCCAATCAATCCCAAGCAGACAGGTACTGCTTGGGATTGATTTGTAATGGCGGTCAGACGGTGAGGGTTCAGTCCTTCGGTGAGTGTACTGTGATGTCTGCTTAATGTATCGTTTATCTATCGTATATCTATCGTATATCTATCGTATATCTAACGTATATCTATCGTACTTGCTTGCTGCATACACGCTGTCGTGTTAGTCACTTCGTGTTGGTGACTTCGTGTTGGTGACTTCGTGCTGGTGACTTCGTGTTGGTGACTTCGTGCTGGTGACTTCGTGTTGGTGACTACGTGTTAGTGACTACGTGTTGGTGACTACGTGTTGGTGACTACGTGTTGGTGACTACGTGTTGGTGACTACGTGTTGGTGACTACGTGTTGGTGACTTCGTGTTAGTCACTTCGTGTTAGTGACTTCGTGTTGGTGACTACGTGTTGGTGACTACGTGTTGGTGACTACGTGTTGGTGAGTACGTGTTGGTGACTGCGTGTCGGTGACTGCGTGTTGGTGAGTGAATGTTGGGGACTGCGTGTTGGAGCCTCGCCGGTTGTCAGAAAGGTTCGGCGTAGGTGCAGCCTTCGCGCCAACGGGAACAGCCGTAACGGGTGTTGCCACGGATAATAACGCCCTTGCGGCAGACAGGACAGAGCATACCCGCTTTGTTGGTCTTGACCTCACGGACTACATCGCAGGTCATCTGCTTCAACTCCTTCAGGAACTCCGCCGCCTCAAACTCGCCGCGCTCAATCTCACGGAGTTTCTTCTCCCATCTGCCCGTCAGTTCGGCAGACTTCAATAGCGGGGATATGATGGTGTGTATCAGGCGTATGCCCGTGTCGGTGGCGTGAATGGACTTGCGCTCGCGGACGATGTATTTGCGCTGGAAGAGTTTCTCTATGATGGCTGCACGTGTGGACGGTCTGCCTATGCCGTTCTCTTTGAGTGCATCGCGCAGATCCTCGTCGTCCACGGTTTTGCCTGCTGTCTCCATCGCCCGCAGGAGTGTCGCCTCGGTGTAGTACTTGGGCGGGGTAGTGGTCCGCTCGACCAGTTCGGGCGTGTGCTCTCCGCTCTCGCCCTTGACAAAGTTAGGCAGCACCTTCTCCTTTTCGCCGTCCTTGTCTTCAGAGGGTTCGTCCGCAGCGTCCTCTTCGGCGGGCTTGTCCTCCGGCTTGTCCTTCTTGAAGACCTCGCGCCAGCCGGCAAGGAGAATCTCCTTGCCAGTGACCTTGAACGGGACATCCTCCACGGCTCCCAGTACGGTCGTCTGGCTGATTTCGCAGTCGGGGTAGAAAGCGGCAATGAACCGTAATGCCACGAGGTCGTACACCTTCTTTTCGTCCGCGTCCATGCGGTCGGGACGCTGCCCCGTGGGGATAATGGCGTGGTGGTCGGTCACCTTCTTGTTGTCAAACACCTTCTTGGTCTTCGGCAGGCTGCCTTTGCCGTTCTTCCCGTCGGCTTTGAGTTGCAACAACGGCAAGGTCTGGGGATAGAAGTCCTTGATTCCCTGAAGGGTGGCGGGAATCTTGTCGTAGAGATCCTCGCTCAGGAAGGTCGTGTCCACACGGGGGTAGGTGGTGAGACGTTTCTCGTAGAGCGACTGGATGAGCTGTAGCGTGCGCTCCGCCGTGAAGCCGTACTTCTTGTTGCACTCCACCTGCAGGCTGGTCAGGTCGAAGAGACGCGGCGCACTCTCCTTGCCTTTCTTCTTCTCTACGGAGGTGATGACGAAGGGCTTGCCCTGTATCTTGTCAAGCCATTGCTGCCCTTCTTCGGGGGTCTTGATGGCATAATCGTCCTCCTCGGCGGGGAGTTGGGCAGTGAAAAGCGTGTTGCGGTAGGTGGTTTTCAGTTCCCAATAGGTTCGTGGGCGGAAGTTCTCAATCTCCGCCTGCCGCTTGACGACCAATGCGAGAGTAGGGGTCTGGACCCTGCCAATGGATAGTATCTGCCGGTCGCGTCCGTAGCCTTCGGCATAGCGCAAGGTGTAAGCGCGTGTGGCGTTCATTCCTAACAGCCAGTCGCCTATGGCGCGCATCAGACCGGCTTCGTAGAGGTGCTGGTACGCCGACTGGTCCTTGAGGTTCTGAAACGCCTCGCGGATAGCCTCTTCAGTCAACGAGGACACCCACAGTCGTTTGACAGGCACCTTGCAGCCCGCTTTCTGATAGACCCACCGCTGGATGAGTTCGCCCTCCTGCCCGGCATCACCGCAGTTGATGACCTCGTTGGCTTGGGCAATCAGCCCTTTCAGGATATTGAACTGCTTCTGCACGCCTTCGTTCTTGTCCACGTGAATGGCGAAGCGGTCAGGAATCATCGGGAGGGTGGACAGGTTCCATCCCTTCCATTGGGGAGTGTATTCATCGGGTGCGAAGAGACCGCACAGATGGCCAAAAGTCCAACTGACACAATACCCGTTGCCCTCCATAAAGCCGTTGTGCGCATGGTTGGCACCCACCACCGACGCAATATACCGCCCTACGGAAGGCTTTTCGGCTACGCAGAGAATCATTCCGCGTCTGTTTTAGTCTGTTCGGTAGAAATAGCGGAACTGGCAGGAGTGGAAAGAATGGTCTTTAACTCCATCATAAAGAACCACAAAGCAGGCAGTATCAACCCTATCAGCACAGCCATCAGCAAAATGGGTGGCAACTTGGGTGACACACGCTTGGGATTGATTGTCGGTTGTTCGATTATCTTCACGGGAATCGCTTCTGAAGCCAAGACCAGCGAATTAGCTTCTCTGCTTTCAATCAGGAAAAGATATTGTTTCTCTTTGGCGTCTTTCTCCCGTAGCATTTCTTGATACCGCCTTTCCTGCTCCGGGGTGGCTTGCAGGCGTGCAGCGTACAAATCACGTTGTTTGCGTGTGTTGTCGCGAGTCAGAATGGTCGATTGCCGTGACTGTTCAATGGCAGATAACAGTTCGCGGCGTGTATGGCTTACTTGCTCCGTCAGACTCTCTAATTGTGGATTCCCCGGCAATGCTGTCTGGAGCAGTTTCTCACGATTCAAAACATGCCTGTTGTAAATGCTTACGAGTTCTGATAAGGCATTGTCGGTTATGCCCATATTGGCAGGTAGCACGGTGTAATTGTCGCCCATTGCATTCAGACGGCTTGCCATAAAGTCCAGCACCGCGAGTTCGGCATCTAACTGCGCCACTTTCTGCTCATAGATGTCGTTGTTTGAACGGTAACTCTCGGCTGCGGCATTCAGATTGGCTATATGGTGTGCGCGTTTATATGACTCCAATGTGGCCTCGGCACTGTCTAATTCGCTTTCCACCGCAGCTATGCGTTCGCGCAAGAATACCTCCGTTTCCTTTGCAAGTATATTCTTGTCTGATGCCGAGCCGTGGTGATAAATGTTTAGCATTGTGCTGATTACATCGCGCATCAGTGGTGCGTCGGCTGTGGTTGAGCCTATGTGTATTATTCGTGACTCACGCGAACTGCGACTCACACTCACACGCTCTCTGAACTCCTGTACTGCCCATTCGGTCGTGCGGTAATCAATGCGGTACTTGCCGTTTTCTATATCCCCTGTGACTGCCATCCTCACATCACCGATATGCATCTTAAACGGCTGACTTGCATCGCTTAAGCTTGCCTCTGATTTCTGTCTGTTGCCGTCTTTGACTGTCAGCGTGTACTCTCCGTCTTTCACTTTCAGTATAGCCTGCACACCCTGGCAATCTGCCGGAAAAGTGAGTGAAAAAGGTGCTTCGGGATATAAGTTCACCCAATGGTGGTTATCACGTTTATAGTACAATGTGTTAAGGTGCAGCTGTTCCACCACCTGCTCCATCAGCAGCGATGAACTGAGTACCTCCACCTCGTCAATAGTCGACTGATCACTGCCAAAACCCATTTTGCCCATCAGTTGGTCCTGAGTGTTATAGGCTGACAACTGACGAAGCATCAACGATGCTCTCACATTGAATGTTGAAGGTGAATAGCGATAATGTATCAAACCTGTTATCACGCACACTGTCACGCACAGGGCATATACGTACCACCTCTTAAGTGACCAGCGTATCAATTCTTTCCAATCGTACATATCATTTTGTTTTATGACTCTCTGTTTTGCATTTTACAACTCTCTGTTGTTATCTCTGTCTTTTCGCTTTTCTACTCGGTATTTCGCAGGAATCTCGTTGCAAATTCTCCGGAATTTTACCGACAGTCAGCCGGCAGTCAGCACTTGTTTTTTTGTGAAAATTTAGGGAATGAGTTCTGACATTTCTGATAAGAATTATCGGCGGGAGGATTTGTAGCGTGGACTTACATAGACCACATCGCCTTTCTGAAGATAATAGCACGGAGATGCAAACAACTCATCAGTCAGCAGATTGACCCTGTATTGTTTGACTTTCCCGTTCTCCTGCCTTTGTATGAGTACATTATCGCGTCTTGCATTTGGCAGCAAATCACCCGCTTTCCCTAACGCTGCCAAAAGAGTTATAGGTTTTTCAATGGTAAAAGTACCGGGCTTGTCCACCTCACCTATCACTGTCACCTGTGCATTACGAATCTTCACTCTCACCATCGGCTCACGAAGGTGCTGCGATACTGCCGTCTCAAGCGTCTTCTCCGCCTCTCTTACGGTCTTGCCTGCCAACTCCTGCCTGCCTATGACCGGCAGTATAACGCTGCCGTCTTGACCTACTGTGTAAACGTTCCCGTCTTCATCTGTTGTGTGATTAGCCTCTGTC
>Ga0310696_10010617_pt1 | contig 10566 bp, 11 predicted proteins | sample AusTroGonzalo_MG_4_FD_203885 | JGI IMG/M metagenome (GOLD analysis project Ga0310696, IMG submission 203885) | Bovine rumen microbial communities from tropical cattle in Woodstock, Queensland, Australia - Gonzalo_02 (v2) (version 2) | ecosystem: Host-associated > Mammals > Digestive system >... | reverse complement strand
CGCGAAGAGGTACGAGCCCGTCGGCGACGAGGGCAACTACATCCGCGTGGAGCTCTCCGTCGTCCTGGATTCCCTTGTCACTGAGGACCAGCTGCTTGACGCTTTCGTCAGCAGCGCCAATGCCGGGCAGAACATGACCCCGGACGAATGGACAGGGAAATGGAAAGAGATCGCAGCGGTCGTTAGTCGGCACTACTCCGACATTCCGGAATATGAACAGGATCTCCGCCAGATCGATTCACTTATGGCGGAAGGACATATGATCCTCCACCACAGCCCCGTATATGAGGCGACCTACCACCCGCACTACCGGATCATTGCTCGGGATATCTTCGAGCGGGACATCAAGCCGCTGCTCTGACTTCCTTGAACTCGGATGATGGCAGGGTATTTGCGTAATGCAAAGGCATGATGAATGCTTTCCTGTCCATCCTTCTCTATGTCTGGCAACTCCCCCAGAACATTCTCGGAGAAATACTTGCTCTGTGCTACGGAGCAAGGAAAGGTCGTGATTATCAAGGTGTAAGGCTTCATTTCTCAGGTACGATTCCCGGGGGAATCTCCCTGGGGCGACATATCATCCTCAACAACAAATATCGTGGGAACGACAAGGAGAAGCTCCACGAATGGGGCCATACACGCCAGTCGCTTTTGCTGGGCTGGCTGTACCTCCCCGTCGTAGGACTGCCGTCCTTGCTCTGGGCCAGCCGTCCGCGCCGCAACTACTTCTCTTTCTGGACAGAACGCTGGGCCGACCGCCTCGGCGGAGTGAAAAGGTAACAAAACATGACGCTTCTCTCAAAAATAAGATTGTCAGGAAAGTTCGGGAAACCAGTCTATGTGATTTCCGCCCTGATTACATTGGTAATGGCGGTCCTTGCTGTCTTTGACCCTCTTTTGATTCCTTCCTTCATCCTGCTCAAGCTGGCAAGCATCCCTGTCATCTTCTATCTGTCAGCATCGTCAGCCCGAAAGCAGAAGATGTATTTCTACATCAATCTCGGCATCAGCAGGAATGAATATCTTATCATTCCGTTCGCCGTGGATCTCATCGCATTTTTCCTGCTCATGATCATTTCCGGATTCATAGGATATGCAGTCTCATAACACCCTTCTGGCAGACAGCGTGCAGCTCGCATTCGGGCAGATGCAAGTCCTGCAGAGCGCATTCATCACGGCCCGGACCGGCAGGGTGGCGGGAGTGCTCGGCCGAAACGGTACGGGCAAGTCCTGCCTTTTCAAGTGCATCATGGGCGGCATCAAGCCCCAGAACATGTTCATCCGCTTCAATGAAGAACCGGACACTGACTACGGGCACATCGGTGAGAGGATAAAGTACCTTCCTCAGCACGAATTCATCCCTCCGAAGATGACCCTCGGCGAAGCATTTTCCCTCTATGGGGTTGATTATGACGGACTTGTGACCTTCGATCCAAAGTTCCACACTTATCAGCGCAGGATGGTCAGGGAGCTCTCGGGCGGAGAAGTCCGTATCGCAGAAATGTATATGGTCCTCAATACCCCGGCCGAATTCTGCATCCTGGACGAGCCCTTCTCCAACATCGCTCCGAAGTATGTCGAGAAAATGCAGGACCTCATCCGGGAGCAGAAGGCCGCCAAGGGCATCATCATCTCCGACCACCTGTACGAGCAGGTCATCAGCGTCACCGACGACCTATTCCTCCTCCGTGACGGCTTTACCTTCCCCATCAAGACCCGCGACGACCTCATCCACCACGGCTACATCCTCCGGTAAAGTGCGTTCTACTCAATAATCTAGCGACATTCCTCGGGAAGAGCCAATGGTTTAGTCAGCCACCAAATTTTCTTTTTCGTGGGGAAATCGCTATCTTTGAATGTTTTGTAATCCATTTATCTTCCCCCGCCATGGAAGAGTATGTAGCCAAATGCAACCAATGCGGTCATAAAATGACCATTGAAAAAGTCATACGTAATGGTGCGGTTGTTTTAACTGCACTGTACAAGTGTCCCAACTGCGGAAAGAAATGTATTGCCGAGTTTGACAAGTTCTATGACCTTGACAAGCCCGATCTTTACGATATCGACGCAAATGGTTATGATATAGATGGGTTCGATACTGACGGATATGACAGAAACGGCTATGACCCGAGAGGGTTTGACCGTATGCACCTCCACCGGGAGACATCTACGCCATTTAACCCCTCAGGATATGACTGGGAAGGTTATGATGCGGATGGACTGGATGAGAGAGGTTTTGACCGGGAAGGTTTCTATAAAAAAACGGGGGAACGATACAATGAGTCAGGTTTTGACTGGCACGGATACGATAAGGATGGATACAATAAATATGACATAGACTGTCATGGTAAGTTTCGGTCCGGCGGCGAAGAGAAACCGAAAAGGTTTTCATTCACTAAACAGGAAGACAAGAAAACATTCATAGTACTGATCATTCTGTCGCTTGTCTTCCTTGGCATCTATTTCCTTCTAATCCTTACTTAATCAGACAGTTAAAAGACACTTTCATTCCGGGTGAGCATAGGTTCCCGGCAGTTCCTCCTTACGCAGCCCCAGACAGATGCGGATGGTCTTGACCGAGGAGTTTAGGCTACATCCTCCGGTAAAGTGCTCCAGACGGTCCACTTTTTGGACCGTCTGGAGCACCCCTCCACCATTTATCCTCACCGCCACGCCGGGAAAAGGGATCCCCCTCACTCGACGAGGGAATTCGGAGGGCGCAGCCCGACAGAAGGGGGACGGCGAAGCCGTGCGGGGGAATCCTTTCCCCCGTCCCCTGGGGGATAAAGGTATCCCTCACTCTCCGAGGGATTTGCGTAGTCGCTGCGCTCCTTTGCACATCCCTGCCCCGCTGCGCGGGGCTTTGCCAAACATCAGTAAAACAGCGCGATCGAGCAAGCTCGTCGCGCTGTTTTACTTCGTTTGGCGGAGAGTGAGGGATTCGAACCCACGGAACCTTGCAGTTCAACAGTTTTCAAGACTGCCGCCATCGACCACTCGGCCAACTCTCCATTTATGTCCGGCCTCAAAGGGGCCCTTTGTGCATCCCGCGGAATGGAACCGCGAAAGGGACTGCAAAGATAGGCAAAATCTATAGCCCGTCAAAAAAAACTCAAAACTCCTGAAGCAGAGAGGCGTACAAAATCAGTCGTTCTTGGTGAAGAACCTCCACTGGAAGAGGATGAGGTAGAACGCTCCCACGGTCACGCAGCTGTCGGCAAAATTGAACACAGGCTCGAAGAACTTGTGCCCCCCAAGCAGCGGCAGCCAGTCCGGCCAGGTCCACAGCGGGAAGTAGAACATGTCCACGACCTTGCCGAAGAGGAACGGAGCGTAGCCCCAGATGACACCGTAGAAGAGACTGTCGATGATGTTGCCGAATGCGCCTGCGGTGATGAGCGTCAGGCCGACCAGCACGCCGGTCGGCACGGGCGCCGCCTTGCCTTCGGCACGCGCGGCGTCGTTCTTCCCGATCAGGCTGCTTATCCACCATATCAGCGCCCCGCAAAGGCAGATGCGGAACAGCGACAGCAGAAACTTTCCTACCTTGCCTCCGAAGGCCCAGCCGAACGCCATGCCTTCGTTCTCGACAAAAAGTATCTTGAACCAGTTGCCTACGACGTCGATATGCTCGCCCAGGCCCATATTGGTCTTGACCAGGACCTTGATGACCTGGTCTATGACCACGAGAATGATGCCCAGGACGATGAGCCTCCTGCCTACAGATCTCTTCATGCGATCCTACCTTCTGCCGTTCTTGGCAAGCATCTCCTTGGCTTCCACAGTAAGGGTGGCGTGCGGAACCAGGCGCAGGCGCTCCTTGGGAATGAGCTTGCCTGTCACGCGGCAGATGCCGTAAGTCTTGTTCTCGATACGGGCGAGAGCGGCCTCAAGGTTCTGGATGAACTTGTACTGGCGGGCGGCGAGCTGACTGGCCTCCTCCTTGGAGAGCTGGTTGGCGCCATCGTCCTCGACGGTCTTGAAAGAGGGGGAAGTATCCTCGATATCATTGCTGGAAGTACGCATCACCGTACCGCGGAGAGTCGTGTACTCGGCCTTCGCCTTTGCCAGCATGTCAAGTATAATCTCCTTGAACTCAGCGAGTTCCTCGTCACTGTAACGGGTCTTCTCGATGGTCTCCTCGACCTTCTTGTTCTGTTCTGCCATAGTCTTATCACTTGTTAAATTGGTATCTTTAGTAACTTTTATGCGGATAGTGCCGTCGTTCCACTCGACCTCGGTCGCATCGGCCGGAGCGGCGGCGAGCGGAGCGGCCTCGACCGAAGTCGCGAGGGTCTGGGCGGCAAGGTACTTGCCGAACGACGCGAGCGACTCGCGGATCTGCGCGAGATCGTCGCCGTCGGCGAAAATTCTCACTACAACCTTGTCGGTGACGTCGAATCCGCTGTCCTTGCGGATGTTCTGTATGCGGTTGACGAGCTCGCGCGCAGTGCCTTCGGCACGCAGCTCGGGGGTGATCTCGATATCGAGGGCAATGGTCAGCGGGCCTTCTGAAGCCACGAGCCAGCCCGGCATATCCTCGGACGAGATGCTATAGTCGCCGGGGTTAAGTACCAATTCCCCGCCCGGCAGCGAGAGCGCATAGGGCTGCCCGGCGGTCTCGGCCGACTGGATGTCGGTGATGACCTGCTGGGAGAACTGTCCGAACGCGGCGGCGATCTCCTTCATCTGCTTGCCGTAGATCTTGCCCAAGGTCTTGAAATTGGGCTTGATACGCTTGGTGATGATGCCGGTGGTGTCCTGGATGAACTGTACTTCCTTGACATTGACCTCGGTCAGGAGGATATCTTTTACCTGCTCGAGACTGTCCTTCACGGAGTCGCTGATGACAGGGATGAGCAGACGTGCGAGGGGCTTGCGGACGTTGATGCCAGACTTCTTGCGCAGGGCAAGCACCATCGACGAAGCCTGCTGCGCGAGCGCCATCCTCTCCTCGAGGGCGGTATCGATGAGCGAAGCGTCGCTCTTCGGCATGGGCTGGTAATGCACGCTGTCCGCGCCGGGCACGAGGTCCACCCAGAGATTGTCCATATAGAAAGGAGCGATCGGAGCGGCGAGCAGCGCCACGTCCTTCAGCACCTCGTAGAGGGTCTGATAAGCCGCGAGCTTGTCCGAAGCGAGGCCGGAGCCCCAGAGGCGCTTCTTGTTCAGGCGGATGTACCAGTTGGAAAGGTCGTCTCCGACGAAATCCTGAATCAGGCGGCCTGCGAGGGTGATGTCATAGTCCTCGTAAGCGGCCAGGACTCCCTTGATGAGAGTATTGAGCCTGCTTATGATCCATTTGTCGAACTCCGGACGGAGCGAATACGGCACCTGCGGAGCGTCGATGTCGAACTTGTCGATGTTGGCGTAGAGGGCGAACATCGAATAGCAGTTGTAGAGCGTGCCGAAGAACTTGCGGCTGACCTCCACCACGCCGGCCTCGTCGAACTTGAGGTTGTCCCAAGGCTGGGCGTTTGTGAGCATGTACCAGCGGAGAGCGTCCGGGCCGTAGGTGTCGAGAGCCTTGAAGGGATCGACGGCGTTGCCGAGGCGCTTGGACATCTTGTCGCCATTCTTGTCAAGGACCAGACCGTTGGAAATCACTCGCTTGAAGGCGGGTGTGCCGCTGACCATCGTGTGGATGGCATGCAGGGTGTAGAACCAGCCGCGGGTCTGGTCGACGCCCTCGGCGATGAAGTCGGCCGTACAGCCGAACTTCTCGCTGCCGAGGGCGCGCAGACCCTCCTGGGCGTACGGCATGGAACCGGAGTCGAACCAAACGTCGATGAGGTCGCTCTCGCGGACCATCTTGCGGCCGCTGTCGCTGACAAGGAATATCTCGTCCACATACGGCCTGTGAAGGTCGATGCGGTTGTAGTTATCCAGGCTCATGTCCTCGGGATCGAAGCCCTTGTCGGCCAAGGGGTTGGAAGTCATGATGTCGGCCTTTACGGCCTTGTCTATCTCGGCGTAGAGCTCCTTCACGGAGCCGATGCATCTCTCTTCCTTTCCGTCCTCGGTGCGCCATACGGGCAGCGGAGTGCCCCAGTAGCGGCTGCGGCTGAGGTTCCAGTCCTGGATGTTCTCCAGCCATTTGCCGAAACGGCCGGTGCCGGTGGCTTCAGGCTTCCACATTATCTGCTCGTTGAGCTCCATCATCTTCTCGCGGACTGCCGTGGCCCTGATGAACCAGGAGTTCAGCGGATAATAGAGCACGGGCTTGTCCGTGCGCCAGCAGTGGGGATATGTATGGACGTGCTTCTCTATCTTGAAGGCCTTGCCCTCGGACTTGAGCATTACGCTCAGGTCGATGTCGAGGGTGGGGTCGTCGGGGCCGAGGGTGGAGTCATAGGCGTTCTTCACATAACGGCCCGCCCACTCGGCGTAATCGGGACTCATCCGCTCCTGCGCGAACTTCGGGTCGAGGTCCTCGATGCGGAAGAAGCGGCCCTTGAGGTCGACCTGGGCCTGCGGGTCGCCGTTACGGTCGATGACCATGAGCGGCGGGACGCCGGCGGCCTTGCCGACCTTCATGTCGTCAGCACCGAAAGTAGGTGCGATATGGACGATACCCGTACCGTCCTCAGTGGTGACATAGTCGCCGGGGATGACGCGGAATGCTCCTTCGTCCGGACGGAACCAAGGGATAAGCTGCCTGTAGCGGATCTCAAGGAGGTCGGTGCCCTTGAAGACTCCCGGAAGGACCTCGTAAGGGACGAGCTTGTCGCCGGGCTTGTAGTCCGCCAGGGAAAGACCGGCGGCCTTGGCGTTGAACCAGACCGGGACAAGGGCCTTTGCCAGCACATAGACCGCTTCCTTGCCGGAATAGGGATTGAAGGAGCGGACACGGACGTACTCGATGTTCGGGCCTACGCAGAGGGCCGTATTGGAAGGCAAGGTCCAAGGCGTGGTGGTCCAGGCGAGGATGTAGAGCGGGAGCCCTTCTTCGAAGAGAGCCTCGGAGCGGGCGTCGCGGATGACCTCGAACTGGACTGCGGCGGTAGTGTCCTTGACATCGCGGTAGCAACCCGGCTGGTTGAGCTCGTGCGTGCTAAGGCCGGTACCGGCAGCAGGCGAATAAGGCTGGATGGACTTGCCCTTATACAGATAACCCTTGTCGTAGATGTCCTTCAGGAGGTACCAGAGGGTCTCGATATAGCGGTTGTCGTAGGTGATGTAGGGGTCGTCCATGTCGACCCAGTAGCCGATGCGCTCCGTGAGGTTGCGCCACTCGGCGGTATACTTCATGACTTCCTTGCGGCAAGCGTCGTTGTACTCGGCGACGCTGATCTTGGTGCCGATATCTTCCTTGGTGATGCCGAGCTTCTTCTCGACGCCGAGCTCCACCGGGAGACCGTGGGTGTCCCAGCCGGCGCGGCGGTTCACCTTGAAGCCTGCCTGAGTCTTGTAACGGCAGATCGCGTCCTTGATGGAGCGGGCCATCACGTGATGGATGCCCGGCATACCGTTCGCGGACGGGGGTCCCTCAAAGAAAATGAACTCCGGAGCGCCTTCGCGCAGCTCGAGAGACTTCTCGAATGCGCGGTCTTTCTTCCATCTCTCCAGCGTCCCGTTCCCGATCGAGACCAGATCCAAGCCCTTATACTCTTTGAATGTCATATTTTTTGCCTATTTTTGCACCCGGACATTGTCCAGCAACAGTCTGTTTTATAGTCTGCAAATATAAACATTTCAAGCGTCTTTAACAAAACTATGAGCACGCCCGATATCATTATTCTGCTTTGCTTCCTTCCCGCGATCATCAGCGGGATAACGAAAGGCTTTATCGAGCAGGTCGTTGCGCTGCTATCGCTCATACTCGGCGCATGGCTCGCGTTCAAGTTTTCCAATGTGGTGGGAGAATGGCTGAAGCCGTATTTCGAAGTGTCTGAGACGGTTATGCACGTTATCAGCTTCGCCGTGATCGTGATTGCGGTAGTGCTCGTGCTTTTCTTCATCGGCAAGATACTGACCGGAGTGACCAAGCTGGTGATGCTCGGGTGGCTGGACCGTCTGCTGGGACTCGTGTTCGCCATCCTTCTGGCAGGACTGATTATCGGGATCGGCATCATCCTTTTTGATACGGTCAACGTAAAATTCGAGCTGGTGGACGAAGCTGTCCTGGAAGAGTCGGTGCTCTACGGGCCCATACGGGACATCGCATACACGGTATTCCCCTACCTCAAAGAATTGTTGCTCAAGAAGTAAGAGATGGCGCGAATCATACTCATAGAGACATCTACGGCACTCTGCTCGACGGCTTTGGCCGAGGACGGGCGGATTCTGGAGTACCTGGAAAGCGAAACGCCGCGCTCGCAGGCGTCGCTCACGGCGCCGTTCGTCAAGCAGATGCTTGACGCCCGGGGCCTGGCCGTGCGCGACTGCGACGCCGTCTGCGTCAGCAAGGGCCCGGGCTCGTACACGGGCCTTCGCGTGGGCGTTTCGACGGCGAAGGGCCTGTGCTTCGGCGCGGGCATACCGCTCCTCGCCGTAGGCACCCTGGACACCCTGGTGTACCAGGCAGCCGGCGAAGGGCTTCTGCCCGCCGGCTGCCGCCACGTCGTCCCCATGGTCGACGCCCGCCGAATGGAAGTGTATACCGCTGTCTTCACCCCTGAGGGACAGCAGCTTACCGAGACCAGACCTCAAGTCGTAGCCCCCGGCGCCTTGGACAACGTCTCCTGGCGCCTTACCACCCCCTCTCCCTCCGACTCCTCTGATGCCGGTCCCTCCAGCATCTCTGTCTCCGAGCTTCTGGCCAAGGGCCCGGTGCTCTTCATCGGCGACGGCGCGGGCAAATGCCGCGAGGCCCTCGCCCATCCCAACGCGTATTTCGCCCAATGCTGCCCGAAGGCCTCGGCGATGCTCCGCCCCGCCTTCGCCGCCTGGGACGCCAGCCATTTCGAGGATACCGCCTACTTCGAGCCCTTCTACCTCAAGGACTTCATCGCCACCGTCCCCCGCAACAAGCTCTTCTGAGCCCGTTCCCGTTTCGTCCCGATACCCCGTTTCGGGAACAGACTACCCCGATCCCGTTCCCGCTTCGTACCGATACCCCGTTTTGGGAACAGGATTACCCAGATCCGTTCCCATTTTGCCCCGCTACCCCGTTTCGGGAACAGATCGCCCAGATCCCGTTCCCGTTTCGTCCCGATACCCCGTTTCGGGAACGAGCTGCCCCGATCCATTCCCATTTTGATAATCTGGGAAGGTCTGAGTATATAAAAAGTTATATTTTCGGCTAATACCCCTACAAATATATCTTTTAATAAACTGGATTATCGAATAATCTCTATATTGGGGACAGATTCAGGAAATATCGTGATATGTCAATCTAAACAATCAGCAGGGATTTGAATCATTAATAAAATATACGTCCAAGGCTGGACCATCCTGGTTACAACACAGATATTTGACTGAAAGTCGGAAACAATAAACAACTAAAACTTACAGACTATGACAAATTCATTCGGAATCGAAGAGAACAGGTGCGAAATTATCTTCCAACGACTTGGGCCATGCTGGCACCTGTACACCCCGGATAATCACCCGGTCATCTTGACCTGCGTAGCGGATTACAAAGCAGCTATGACCATTCTAGCCATTTGCGCTATCAGCTACCCTTCAATCCGTATCCTGACATTCCAGTGGATGAGCAATCACCTCCACATCACTTTGGCAGGACCGGAGGAAGATATCTCTCTCATGTTTGACATGCTGAAGAAATACCTTGTTAAATATCTGAATGCCAAAGGTATAAGCTCCTCCCTTAAAGACTGGAAGCACACGCTCCGAAGAATCGAAAGCCTGAAGGACTTACGCAATGTCATAACCTACAATAACAGAAACGGATTTCTTGTCAATCCCGACTCGACACCACTCACATACCCATGGGGCGCCAACTGTTGTTTCTTCTATCCCGATGCTCCTAGGAAGGGAAGCGTCGCCAGGGAGACAATCCATGTCAGAAAAATCAGAGAATTATTCCATACACACAAACTGGACGGATACAAGGGATTACCTTTCGAAGACGGGTATATTCCGCCATCCAGTTTTTGTGACATTGAGTCAGCAGAAGGAGTCTTCAGGAATGCACGGCACTATTTCTCGTTGGTATCAAGGAACCTGGAGAGCATGAAAGCCATTGCAAAAGAAATTGGCGAAAGTGTATTTTACACAGACGACGATCTTTATGCGGCAGTTTGCGAAATCTGTCGCAAGAAGTACGATGCGAGACAACCTTCCCTTCTTTCAGCTCAGGCGAAAATGGAAGTCGCACGGATAATGCACTTCGATTATAACGCTGGAGCCAAACAGATTGCTCGTATTCTGAAGGTGGACAATTCCGTCCTTCGAAGCATTTTTCCTGATTCAGATACCATAGAATAACTCCTCTGTCGCCACGAAGAGCACCAAGGGAACGGGAAGGGCGGCTGCCGTTCCCGAATGGCCGGGAAAACACGGAACGGGAACGGAAAGGGCGGCTGCCGTTCCCAAATGGCCGGGGAAATGCGAAACGGGAACGGGAAGAGCGGCTGCCGTTCCCAAATGGCCGGGGAAATG
>Ga0310696_10010615_pt1 | contig 10567 bp, 5 predicted proteins | sample AusTroGonzalo_MG_4_FD_203885 | JGI IMG/M metagenome (GOLD analysis project Ga0310696, IMG submission 203885) | Bovine rumen microbial communities from tropical cattle in Woodstock, Queensland, Australia - Gonzalo_02 (v2) (version 2) | ecosystem: Host-associated > Mammals > Digestive system >... | reverse complement strand
TCTCGATTGACGAACCTTCCGGAGAGAACTTAATGGCGTTCGACATAAAGTTGCGCACCACCGTTTTCAGCATATCATTGTCTGCCACAACGACCAACTTCTCACCATCACTCTGCAAGTCGAGTTTGATATTCTTCGTCTGGGCAATCACCTCAAAGATATCCACCACACCAGGGATGATGTCATTTAAGTCGAGGTCCTGTTGTACCACATTCAGACGTCCCGTCTGACTCTTAGTCCATTTCAGCAGGTTATCCAACAGATCGTGCACCTCTTCTGATTCACGGTTTGCCTGATCCAACAGCATGTATGTTTCTTGTCCTACGGTTTCGGCCGTCGTTGACTGTACCAAAAGATTCAGCACCATACGGATACTGGCCATGGGCGAACGGAGGTCGTGAGCAATCACCGAGTACATCTTATCGCGATTACTCAGCGTAGCGCGCAACTCAGCATTCTGCTTTTCAATAATACGCTTCGCTGCCACCAGTGATATCTGCTGCATCACACGCATCACCAATTCCTCCTTGTTGAAAGGCTTCGTCAGAAAGTCGTTAGCACCCACCTGGAAACCTTTCACCAGATCCTGAGGTGTATTCAGAGCTGTCAGGAAAATAATGGGTATATCTTTGGTGGTATCGTCCTTCTTCAGAATAATAGCAGTATCAAAACCGCTGATATCGGGCATCATGACGTCGAGCAATATCAGGTCAGGATGTTCCGACTTAGCCATTTCAATACAAGTTGTACCGTTGTTAGCAGTACATACCTGGAACTTTTCATTAGTCAGTAGAATCTTCAACAAAAGCACATTGCTGACCACATCATCCACAATAAGTATTTTATACTCACTTCGGTTGATTTTCGATTCTAGAGTTTCTCCTGCGTCCATTATTATTAGGTTCAGTATTAATATGTGGTTGCAAAAATAATGCAATAATTTGAAATATCCAAATTATTGCACCATTTTTTTCACATAAACTGCGCTTTCTACTTATATTCAGCCCATGACTTGATACCTATATCGTCAAGATTAATGTTACAGAATGCATGAATAAACGCACTTGCCAGTCGTGAGTTCGTGATAAGAGGCACATTTAAATCGATGGCAGCACGACGGATTTTATAGCCGTTTGTCAACTCGTGCGTAGTGAGGTTCTTCGGAATATTCACCACCATATCGATCTTGTGCTGATGCAACAGATCAAGGGCCTGAGGCTGCTCGTTGTCTGACGGCCAGTGTACCAGCGTATTCTCGATGCCGTTATCCGTGAGATACTTCGAGGTACCGCCAGTGGCGTAGAGTTCATACCCTTTATCTACCAGCTGGCGCGCAGCGTCGAGCATCTCTGCTTTCTGCTTAGCCGAACCCGTAGAAAGCAGCACCGTCTTCTTCGGAATCCTGTGACCTACACTCAACATGGCCTTCAGCAGGGCGGTATCCGTATTGTCGCCAATACATCCCACCTCGCCCGTCGAAGCCATATCCACACCCAGCACCGGGTCGGCCTTCTGCAGACGATTAAAGCTGAACTGCGAAGCCTTGATGCCCACATAGTCCAGATCGAAGAGGTTCTTCGAAGGACGCTCTACGGGCAATCCCAGCATCACCTTCGTAGCCAGATCGATGAGATTCAGCTTCAGCACCTTGCTCACGAAGGGGAAGCTGCGCGAAGCCCTCAGGTTACACTCAATCACCAGGATATCGTTATCGCGAGCCATATACTGGATATTGAAAGGACCGTTGATATGCAAAGCCTTCGCTATCTGGCGCGAAATGCGCTTGATCCTACGAACGGTTTCCACATACAGTTTCTGCGGGGGGAACTGAATCGTAGCATCGCCCGAGTGTACACCTGCAAACTCGATGTGCTCACTGATGGCGTATGCCAGAATTTCTCCGTCCTTAGCCACAGCGTCCATCTCGATTTCCTTGGCGTGCTCGATGAATTTCGACACCACCACCGGGTGATCCTCACTCACATTGGCGGCCAACTGCAGGAACTTCTCCAACTCTTCCTTGTTCGAGCAGACGTTCATGGCAGCACCCGAGAGCACATACGACGGACGCACCAATACTGGGAATCCCACACGCTCCACAAACTTGTCGATATCCTCCATCGAGGTCAGCGCGCTCCACTCCGGCTGATTCACACCGATCTCGTTCAGCATCTGCGAGAACTTCGCACGATCCTCAGCGCCGTCGATATCCACAGCCTGCGTACCCAAAATATTCACATGCTGTTCGTCGAGATATACAGCCAGATTATTAGGTATCTGACCACCCGTCGAAACGATCACACCGTGAGGCTGCTCAAATTCGATGATGTCGAGCACGCGCTCAAAGGTCAGCTCGTCGAAGTACAGACGGTCACACATATCATAGTCTGTCGATACTGTTTCGGGGTTATAATTGATCATCACTGAGCGCCAACCCTCCTTGCGGATCGTGTTCAAAGCCTGCACGCCGCACCAGTCGAACTCTACCGATGAACCGATACGGTAAGCGCCCGAACCCAATACGATGATGCTCCTTTTGTCGCCCTCAAACTGAATATCCGAAGCCACGCCCGAATACGTCACGTAGAGGTAATTCGTCTGTGCAGGATACTCTGCAGCCAGCGTATCGATCTGCTTCACCACAGGTAGGATGCCCAGTTGCTTTCTGCGGTTTCTCACCAGCAGCAGAGCCTCGTGCATTGTACTGATCTCGCCCTCCAAGCCAATGGCGCGAGCAATCTGGAAATCAGTAAATCCATATACCTTAGCCTCGCGCAGCAGGTCCTTCTCGAGCGTATTGATATTCTGTTTCTTCAGCTTTTCGTCGATGTCAATGATGTGCTTCAGCTTCTGCAGGAACCACTTGTCAATCTTCGTCAACTTATGGATCTTGTCGATATTATAGGCCGGTTCATGCATGGCCTTCGAGATCACGAAGATACGCTTGTCAGTAGGCTCGCGCAGAGCAGCGTCGATATCAGGAATCTTAAGTTCCTTGTTCTCCACAAAGCCGTGCATGCCCTGACCGATCATGCGCAAGCCCTTCTGGATAGCTTCCTCGAAGTTACGACCGATAGCCATCACCTCGCCTACGCTCTTCATACTCGATCCCAGTTCCTTATCCACACCGTGGAACTTCGACAAGTCCCAACGGGGAATCTTACAAACCACATAGTCGAGTGCGGGCTCGAAGAAGGCGCTCGTAGTCTTCGTCACCGAGTTCTTCAGTTCAAAGAGTCCGTAGCCCATACCCAACTTTGCAGCCACGAAAGCCAGAGGATAACCCGTAGCCTTCGAAGCCAGAGCCGACGAACGGCTCAAGCGGGCATTTACCTCGATCACCCTGTAATCCTCTGACTGCGGATCGAAAGCATACTGCACGTTACACTCACCCACGATACCGATGTGGCGGATAATCTTAATGGCCAGAGCGCGGAGCTTGTGATACTCAGAGTTGGTCAGCGTCTGCGAAGGCGCAATCACAATACTCTCACCCGTATGGATACCCAGAGGGTCGAAGTTCTCCATGTTACACACGGTGATACAGTTGTCGTAGCGGTCTCTTACCACCTCGTACTCTATCTCCTTCCACCCCTTCAGGCTCTTCTCCACCAACACCTGGGGCGAGAAGGCGAAGGCTTTCTCAGCCAGTTTGTTCAGTTCCTCTTCATTGTCGCAGAAGCCCGAACCCAGACCGCCGAGCGCGTAAGCTGCACGCAGAATCACCGGATAGCCCAGAGTCTTAGCAGCCTTACGGGCACTTTCGATGTCCTCGCAAGCCTCACTCTTGATGGTCTTCACACCGATCTCGTCGAGCTTCTTCACAAACAACTCACGATCCTCAGTATCCATGATGGCCTGCACGGGGGTTCCCAATACCTTCACCCCGTATTTCTCAAGCACACCACTCTTATAGAGCTCCACACCACAGTTCAATGCCGTCTGTCCGCCAAAAGCCAATAGGATGCCGTCGGGGCGTTCTTTCTCAATCACGCGCTCCACGAAATAAGGCTGTACTGGCAGGAAGTAAATCTCGTCAGCCACGCCCTCTGATGTCTGCACCGTAGCGATGTTGGGATTAATCAAAATTGTCTTCACGCCCTCTTCGCGCAACGCTTTCAGGGCCTGCGAACCACTATAGTCAAACTCGCCTGCCTCACCGATCTTCAATGCACCCGATCCCAGCAGCAATACCTTCTTAATATTCTGATCTTTCATAATGTCTCAATAAAGCGGTCAAACATAAATTCTGTATCTACAGGACCTGAGCATGCCTCAGGGTGGAACTGGCTCGAGAACCAGGGATGTGAGAGATGTCGGATACCCTCGTTCGAGCCGTCGTTCATGTTCACAAAAAGTTCGCGCCAGTCGTTGCCCAGTGTGGCAGCATCTACGGCATAACCATGGTTCTGCGAAGTGACGTAACAGCGATTCGTTCCCACCTCGCGCACGGGTTGATTGTGTGAACGGTGACCGTATTTCAGTTTGTAGATCGTAGCACCGCCAGCCTTAGCCAGTAACTGGTTACCCATACAGATACCGCAGATAGGTTTCCTTGAGGCCGACATCTGTTTCTTCAGCACCTCCACGGCATCCACGCACATATCAGGATCGCCAGGACCGTTAGCCAGGAACAGACCGTCGAAAGCCATCGTTGTATAGTCATAGTTCCAGGGCACGCGAATCACCTCTACACCGCGCTTGATGAGGCAACGGATGATGTTGTTCTTCACACCGCAATCCACGAGCACCACCTTTCTTCCGGCACCCTCGTTATAGCGAATCATGTCTTTACAACTCACGCGCTCCACCCAGTTCACGCCTTCGTATTCAGCTGTGGGAATATTCTCGGGCTCGTCGTCGAAGATGATCTGTCCCATCATCACGCCATGCTCGCGCAGCACCTTCGTCAGCTCGCGCGTATCAATACCCGTAATGCCGGGCACCTGCTCGCGCTTCAACCATTCTGCCAAGCTCTCGTTGGCATTCCAGTGCGAGTACTGTTCGCTGTAGTCGCTCACAATGATGGCCTGCGCATAGATCTTGTCGCTCTCCATAAAGGTGGCCAACCCGTTCTGTTCGATGCTGAATGGGGGCACACCATAGTTACCTACCAGCGGATAGGTCAGCGTCATCAACTGTCCGGCATAGCTGGGATCCGTCAGGCTTTCAGGATAACCCATCATGGCCGTGTTGAATACCACCTCGCCAGCTACGGGTTTCTCAAATCCGAAGCTTTTGCCCTTAAATTTAGTTCCGTCCGAAAGGACCAGTGTTACATCTCTCATTTTCTATATCTCTAAACTATAAACTCTCAACTTTCAAAAAAAAGGCGAAACGTTTATAAAACGAATCGCCCTTATTTTATTCGACAGTTACTGATTTTGCTAAATTTCTCGGTTGATCAACATTCTTGCCTTTGCAGACAGCTACGTGATAAGCCAACAACTGCAGGGGGATCGTAGCCACCAGCGGTTCCAGACATTCCTGAACGTCGGGCAATTCAATCACCTCGTCGGCAATCTTCGAGATCGTGTCGTCGCCCTTCGATACGAGTGCTATCACTCTACCCTGACGGGCCTTGATCTCCTGAATGTTCGACAGCACCTTCTCATACATGGCGTTATGCGTAGCGATGACCACTACCGGCATATCCGAATCGATCAGTGCAATCGGACCGTGCTTCATCTCGGCAGCAGGATAGCCCTCTGCGTGGATGTATGATATTTCCTTCAGCTTCAGTGCACCTTCCAGAGCCACGGGATAAGAATAGCCGCGACCCAGATAAAGGAAGTTATGCGCGTAAGTAAAGGTACGCGCGAGATCGGCCACCTTGTCATTGGTCTGCAGAACCTCACGGATCTTCACAGGGATCTCGCTCAGTCCTTTCACGATCTTCAGATATTCCTGACGGTTAATCGTACCTTTGGCCTCACCCATCGCCAGAGCTATCATCGTGAGCACTGTCACCTGTCCGGTAAATGCCTTTGTTGAAGCCACACCGATCTCAGGACCTACGTGAATATATGTACCTGTGTTAGTGGCTCGGGGTATCGACGAACCGATGGCATTACAGATACCATAGATAAAGGCGCCCTTCTCCTTAGCCAGCTGTACGGCGGCCAATGTGTCGGCGGTCTCACCGCTCTGCGAGATAGCGACCACCACGTCGCCCTTGCCCACCACCGGATTCCTGTAGCGGAACTCCGAAGCGTACTCCACTTCTACCGGGAGTCGGCACAGCGATTCTATGATCTGCTTACCGATCAGTCCTGCGTGCCACGATGTACCGCAAGCCACAATCACCACGCGCTTAGCGTCGAGCAACTGACGGCGATAATCGATTAATGCCGAGAGTGTTACGTGATCTGCCTCGACGTTCACGCGACCTCTCATGCAGTTCTTCAGGCACTCGGGCTGCTCGAAGATTTCCTTCAGCATGAAGTGCGGATAACCGCCCTTCTCTATCTGTCCGAGGTCCAGATCCACCTTCTTCACAGCCAGCTCCTGATCCTCACCCAGAATATTCACCACGTGCAGTTCCTTGCCGCGCGTAATCACAGCGATGTTACCGTCTTCCAGATACACCACCTTGTCAGTATATTCCACAATAGGACTGGCGTCGCTTCCGAGGAAGAACTCATCTTCACCGATACCCACCACCAGCGGACTCTGCTTACGGGCAGCGATAATCTGGTTTGGGTCACGCTTGTCGAGCACGGCGATAGCGTATGCGCCGATTACCTGATACAGAGCCACTTGCACAGCCGTCAGCAAGTCCAGGTTCTTATGCTCCTTGATATATTCTATCAGCTGCACCAACACCTCTGTATCGGTATCGCTCATAAACGTCACACCCTTAGCCTCGAGTTTAGACTTCAGCTCGGCGTAGTTCTCAATGATACCGTTATGGATGATGGCCAGATTCTTCGACGACGAATAGTGCGGGTGAGCATTGCGCGAAGAAGGTTCTCCGTGCGTAGCCCAACGGGTATGGGCGATACCGATGGTACCACTCACATTCTTGTCACTGCAATACTCTACGAGGTTGTCAACTTTTCCCTTGGTCTTATAGACGTTCAAGCTGTCATCGTCGTTGATAAGCGCCACACCGGCACTGTCGTAACCACGATATTCCAGTCTTCTCAGACCCTTAATCAAAATAGGAAATGCTTCCTTTGTGCCTATATATCCAACGATTCCGCACATACTTTTTTTCTGTTTGTGTCAATTTTGGGTGCAAAGGTACAAATAAGTGCGCAGAATCCCAAAAGAAAAAAGATATTTTTTTTAAATCCTTAATCTTCTATGATTTCGGCCTCCTCTATCACCTCCTCTTTCTCTTCCTCTTCGGTAGCTTTCTTAGCAGCCTGTGCGGCCTTTCGCTCCTGGCGTTGCTCCTTCTGTCTCTCCATCCAGCGCTTCAGCGGTTTCGGCAGGAACAGAATGGCAGCCAACAGCAGGATGTAGAAGGCGATAGCCCACCACGAACGATACCACGGGGCGTCGATCGTAATGTCAAGCCTGCTCTCCACCTCGCCCATCGTACCGTCGTCTTTCAGCATCCTCACGCAGAGCGTATAACTGCCCGGGGGCAGCGACATATAGGTGATGTCGGGATTGTTGGCCGACGACTTGATCCACTTATCGTTGAAACCCTCCAACTGATATACGAAGCGTGTGGCGTTGTTCACACCACCATTATCCGAGGCCATGTGAATGGTAAACTGATTCTGGCTGTACTTCAGTCGGATGCTCTTCTGCATGTCGAGCGCCTGCTCCAGCAGCACGCGGCCGTCGTACTCCAGCCCCACTTCCACTTCCTGGTCGAAGAGCACTAGTCCGCTAAACACGGGGCGCTCGTTCGAGTCGCCGTTACCCAGATTCAGCGTACTGATAATGTCGAGACCGTCTTGTCCGCCTATCAGCAGTTCACCCTCTCTCGAACAGAAGATGGCACGCTGGTTAAACGGTCCGGGCTGCAGTCCGTCGCGGTTGTTAAAGTTACGGATAGTAAACGACCATAACCCGTCTTCCTGCTTCAGGGGCGTAATGTTCGACACGCCATGATCCGTCACTACCCACATCGTCTGACGGGTATCCTCGGCCACTGCCACGGCGTTAGATCCTAACATTCCCGACTTCATGTCGAGCAGTGTCTTCTGTCCCGTCTTCAAGTCGTAGATCACCACACCTGATGGCGAGCACTGCCACAGCAGCCGTCGGCTGTCAATGATGGCCTGTGTCGTAGCCGTCGATACAGTGATGGCCTTCAGATCATTATCTACGGGGAATGTACCGTTAATCACCTTGAAGTTGCCCGGGTGTATCAGGGCGTAGTACTCTGAGTTACCCAACACAATCCAACCGTTCGCGCCCGTCGATATGCTGTTGGTCCACACGGTATTCAGAATCGTATTGTCTGACGTAAACGCGCGCTGTGCACCGGTTTTCTTGTCGATGCGCACCGCTCCGCCACCAAGCACGCCCACCCAGATATTGTTCCAGCGGTCTTCGGTGATGCCCCAGATATTGTTGGTTACCAGCGCACTACCCGGATCCGTCGAGCGCAGATTAGTCCATCCGCCGTCCTTATAGCGCAGGATACCACCCTCGTAAGTACCAAACCACAGACTGCCATCCTTGGCCGTATAGCTACCCACGATGATGTCGCTCGGCACGCCCAGCGAGTGCTTCGTGTATTGCTCGACGATCTCGAGCGTCTTCGGGTCCATCTTCATGATACCGCCGTCGTTACGGCCTATCCAGTAGTAGCCCTCCTTGTCCTCGGTGATAGTGTTGATATCGCCTACAGGCATGCTCTTGAAGTTCGTCATCGACTCCAGACACATAGCCACACCGTTCTTATAGCTGGCCAGCCACATGCGGCCCAGCTGATCCAGATACAGGTGCTTGATGGTAATGTCGGGCACCGATGTCTCGTCGCCCTTGATGTTGGTAAACTGGCGCCACTGGCGGTTCTCCTCGTCGAGCACCAGTACGCCCATATGGTCGGTAGCCACCCACATCAGTCCCTTCGCGTCGTAGCAAACCTCCCACACGAAAATGTTGTCGGGCACGTCCTGATAACCCTGTGCACGCATCAGCTCGGTTAGCGACGAGTACCAGCGTTTTTCCTTTCTTACATAAATATATGTACCTGTCGAGTGCGTAATCACCCAGATGTTCTGGTCCTTATCCACCGTCACCCAGTAGTCGTTATAGGCGTTGAGCGCGTTTTTCACGTAAGGATCTTTCCAAAGCACGCGACCTTTCTCGCCGTTAATACACATTAGTTCGCCAAACGTGGAAACCAGCACCATACCCTCTTTGGTCTCGGTATAGGCCGACACGCCAAACTCCTTCGGAAACTCTTCGGGGCCGTAGCCAAAAGGTATGTGCTTCAGATTCTTAGTGACCGGATTATAGAAGTAGAAACCGTCCTCATAGGTCTTCACCCAGTAGTTTTTCTGCGAGTCGAGATGTATGCTCTCTATACTGCCATTGATGCCCTGCTGGTTCAACCATCGCGAAGGTTGGCGATCCACCTTCTCGGTCACCGGGTCATAGAGCGAGTAGTTCATACCCTGCTTCAGCCACAGCCTACCTCCGTGCCCTTCCTGAATCTCGTCGATGCGGTTGTTGCGCAGCGAGGTCGTATCCTTGTCATAACTGAAAAAGGTTCGTATGCGATAGCCATCGTATCGGTTCAGGCCGAAACTCGTACCAAACCATACATACCCATGCGAATCTCGCAGAATACTATACACCATCGAGTTCGACAACCCCTCACGAGTATCCACTCGGCGGAATCGCATGTCGGGAATCACCGCAGCTTCCGCCATCACCAAACCGATGCAGAGCATCGTCAAAAGGAAATAAAAACGTTTCATATTGCAAAATTACGCATTCCCTCGCAAAAATCCAAATTTTATGAGAGTTTTTTCGGTAAGAATTTGTATCTTTGTCCCCAAATTAATAATCAACCAACTAAATATTTCAACTATGAATGAAGAAATGATGAATCAAAGCCCGACAGCAATGACTGTGACCGAGGGTATGAAAAAAGATCTGCTAAGTGCAGCTAAGTGGACTAAATTCCTGTGTATCGTAGGATGCGTGGGACTGGCAATTATTGTTCTTATGGCTTTCTTTATGATGTTCTTTGGATCAATGGCGTCGAAAATCTTTGCGGGTACACCCTTTGGCGCTGCCCTGGGTTTCCTGTATCTGATTCTCGCGGCTATTTACATTTATCCACTGATAAAGGGATTCCAGTTTGCTAACGCCACGAAGTCAGCATGCCTGTCAAACGATGAGCAGCAACTGGCCCGTGGAATAGCTGGCCTGAACGATCTGATAAAGTATTTAGGCATACTTACCATCATCGTCCTGTCGCTCTATCTGATAGCAATCGTCTTTGGTTTAGGCATTGCCGCCGTCGGCTTCGCCGCCATGAGCTAAGGGTACAATCGGACTATCGTCGATTACTAAAAGGGCGGGTTGGCCTCGGATGCCATACCCGCCCTCGTTTTTCCTCCTCTGCACGACTGGATAAAAAAAGTCG
>Ga0310696_10010614_pt1 | contig 10567 bp, 27 predicted proteins | sample AusTroGonzalo_MG_4_FD_203885 | JGI IMG/M metagenome (GOLD analysis project Ga0310696, IMG submission 203885) | Bovine rumen microbial communities from tropical cattle in Woodstock, Queensland, Australia - Gonzalo_02 (v2) (version 2) | ecosystem: Host-associated > Mammals > Digestive system >... | reverse complement strand
ATTTATACAAATAACAAATGGTAAAGTAGAAGTTGCTACTACAAAAATAGATGGTGTAACAGTATCTGAATGCACTACAACAACAGCAGGAAAGGTGTATGTATTATGATAGGTAAAGTATATAAAAAACAAGGTGGGGGTGGTGTGAATATAGTAAACGGAATAATAGAACAATATAAAGCATCTACATCTACTATATCTGCTAATTTGTTTGTTGAATTTATAAACGATTTTAATAATCCAACATTAGGCACGGATACCACAATATTATCAACAACTGATTCTGCTTATGTAATGAGTGCGGTATTAGTTGATACTAACAAAGTGTTTATAGCACATGGAACAGCATCTGCTTTAGGCAATTTAAACGGTGTTATAGTAACTATTAACAATTCTACAATAACGGCAGGAACCGACACTCAATTAGATAGTACATCTAATTCAGGTAAATATATAAGTGCGGTATTAATAGACACAAATAAAGTATTTGTATCTTATGGTGTTGGTTCAACAAATAGTGGATATGGTATTGTGTGTAGTATTTCTAACACAACTATTACTGTTGGAACAAGATTATCTTTGGCTCTTAGTGTTTATAGTTCATTAAGAGCTTTGAAGTTAGATACCAATAAAGTTTATATAAATGCAGGTGCTTCAAATTATCTTTATGGTGTAATTTGTTCAGTAAATGGCACAACAATAACTAAAGATTCACAAACACAAATATTATCAAGTTCAGGTTCTTATGGTGATGCAACGTTAATTGATACAAACAAAATATTTGTAGCACATATTGTTTCATCGGCTTTAAAAGCGTTAGTATGTACAATAAGTGGAACAACAATAACGATTGGAACATCTACACAAATAAATAGTTCGACAGATAATGGAATTAGCGCAACATCAATAGATACAAATAAAGTTTTTGTAATATTTGGCAATAACACAACTAATAAAAGATTATCAGGGAAAATATGTACTATATCAGGAACAACGATAACACCATATACAAACACATATTTAAGTTCTAATAATAATACAAGTCATTATTCATACGGCAAAAATCAAATAATAACAACAAGCAAAGATAAAGTGTTTATAGCGCATCCACATTCATCTACCCAATTATCTGTATTGGGTTGCAAAGTAAATAACACAACCATTACAGTAGGAACTGATAAAGATATATCAGATAACTATGGTTCAGTATATTATTCACAACCATTATTATTAGATAATGAACACATAATGGTATTACACCCTGACGATAATGCAACAAATATGTATATAAACGGAATAATTGCTAATTCAACAAAGCTTATTCAAGAATCAGTATCTTCAATAGATGGAATAACAAAAGAAGAAGTAACAACATCAACAGCTGGTGATGTTTGGGTATTAAATCAAGAATAAAGAAAGGAACGTGATTTTAAATGAAATATGTAATCACAAATGAAGATGATGTAATCATTGCAATATCAACAACATATAGAAATGACGAAACAATAAGAAATCTAGTATTAGACAATTACAATATCGCTTATGCACCAAATAAAGAATTTAATGTGTATCAAGTAAACGTACCAAATGAAGTGGTAGAACAAAAATATTGTTATGATGAAACAAATGGATTTTATGTAAACCCTAACTATGTTTACTACTATTCAGAAGAAGAAAGAATAAGTGCATTAGAAGATATGATGAATGAAATCATATTAGGAGGTGTTGAATAATGAATTCAAGATTAAGACACTATTTAACAATGCAAATTAGACTAGGAAGATTAACACTAGAAGAAGTGTTAGCAAAATACCCTGATTTTGAAATGGAGGAATAGAAATGAAATTTTCAAATAAAGTTTATGATTTATTAAAATATATAGCACAAATAGTTTTACCAGCATTAGGTACATTATACTTTGCATTAGCAAGTATATGGAATTTGCCTTATGGAGAAGAAATAATAGGCACTATAACTGCAATAGATGTATTTTTAGGAGCATTATTACAAATATCTACTAAAAACTATAATACAGCAAAAGAAGTAGTAACTAACGGCGAACCAATAGAAGAATTTGAAGAAGAAGCAGACGGAGAAGAATAAGTATGAACTTAAAACAAGTTAAGAAATACATATTCAAAAATGAAGATGCAAAAGTATCTATTTCAAGTGGATATGGAGAAAGAGTACACCCTATAACAGGGGAAGTAACATTCCATTATGGTATAGACTATGCAACTTATGGTAAGAACTTACCTTTATACCCAATAACAAGAGGTAGAGTAGTACAAATAGGTAAAGACAGTGTAAGTGGTAATTATATATTTATAAAATACCCAACACTAGGAATAGAAAGTTTTTACTGCCATATGAAATCTAAACCAAAAGTTAAAAAGAATCAATTGATAGAAGCAGATACTTTGGTAGGATATGTAGGAACAACAGGAAGTAGTACAGGAGAACATTTGCATTTAGGTATCAAAAAGACAAAAGTATATGTAGATAATGAATTTACTTCTTGGAGAAACCCAGCAGATATAAAACTTAAAACAACTGCTATTACCAAAAAGGAAACTAAATTTAGAAAGAAGTGTACTTATAAAAGTAAACTATGGTGTATGATACCAAAAGGAGAAGAAGTAGAGTATATTTCTAAAAATGTAAGGAAAGACACACACTACACATATAGCAAGATAAAGTGGGACGATAAAGTAGGTTATGTAGTAAGTGGTAATTTAAAATGATAATAACTTTGTAGAATATATATCCTTTCTGAAAGAGAGTAGATTTACTCTCTTTTTGTTTTAACTAATTTTAATGCGTTTTAACAAGTTTTTTAAGTTTGGATATATAATTATATTATTTGATACAAAACTCTTTGCTATGGCTATAAAAACAAAGTTAGAATTAATATTATAAGCAAATTGTAAATAAAAAATAAATTATTATAAAAAACTATTGATTTACTAAATGATTTATTATATAATTAAATTACAAATATAGGAAGGAGGCGTTGAAGTGTATATGTATAAAGCAGGGATAGACATTAAAATTAATAAAGCAAAAGCAAGCAGAGAAATTGGTTGTGATGTAAGTTGGTTATCACAAGTAATGAATAGACGAGTTGCTTGTAGCAAAATGTTAGCATATTGTATAACAAAATATTTAGATGAAAATGCTGAAATATCAGATTTCTTTGAAAGGGTTAATTAATGAGCAATATTAATAATGAAAATTACATATTAATACAGGGGTTTATGGTAAATGAATTAAAACTTAAAGGAAATGAGTTGTTGGTATATGCTATTATATATGGATTTAGTCAAGATGAAGAAAGTGGATATAGAGGAGGAAGAAGTTATTTAGCAAAATGGTGTAATACATCTTTACCAACAATAGATAATGCTTTAAAAAATTTAGAAGAAAAAGAATATATAATAAAAGAACAAACTATATCTAATAATTTAATATTTAATAGGTATAAAATTTCTTGGGGGGTACTAAAAAAATTTTATGGGGGGTATAAAGATTTTTTAGGGGGGTATAAAAAAACTTTATATAATAATACTATATATAATACTAATAAAAATAATATAAATAATAATATAGTAGAGAAAAAATCAAAAAAACCAACATTAGAAGAAATAGAAAATTATATAAAAGAAAAAAATTATAATGTTAATCCAAATGTATTCTATGAATATTTTGAAGCAAATAATTGGATTGATAGTAAAGGGAATAAAGTTAAAAGTTGGAAACAAAAACTTGTAACTTGGAATAGTTTTAATAAAAAAGAAAATAAAATAGATAATCCTATTCCAAAATGGTTCAATGATAATATTAAAAATGAACCAACAGATGAAGAAATAAATAAAATAAATGAACTATTAAAAGAGTTCAAAGAGGAGGATAGAAATGAATAAAACAATGTTAGTGTTAGAACATTTAAAAGAATATGGAAATATTACAAGTTGGGAGGCAATACAAAAATATAAAGCAACAAGATTAAGTGCAATAATTTATAATTTAAAAAACAATTATGGTTTTAAAATTAGAACAGAAATGAAAGATTTTATAGATAGCAACGGAGAAAAATCAAAATATGGAATTTATTATTTAGAAAATGAGGAGGAAAATAATAATGAGAACAATTAGTTTTAGCGAATTAGAAAAAGCAAATGAAAGTATTAAAACAACTGATATTAAAGGAAAAGAATATGCAGAGGTTAACCAAAGAATAAAAGCATTTAGAATGGTATATCCTGATGGATTAATTAATACTGAAATGGTAAGTAATGAAAATGGAGTTTGTATATTTAAAGCAATGGTAGGATATTATACAGATGAAGATGATGGAATTGGAATAAAATGGTTAGGGTATGGACACGCTTATGAAAGAGAAAATAGTAGTTTTATAAATAAGACAAGTTATATAGAAAATTGCGAAACATCAGCAGTTGGAAGAGCGCTTGGAATGGCAGGATTTGGAATTGATACATCAGTAGCAAGTTATGAAGAAGTAGCAAATGCTATTGAAAATCAAATGCCAACAATTGAAGAAGCAAATAATTATGTATTCACTTTTGGAAAATATAAAGATGAATTATTAGTAAATGTAATAGATGAAGATGACAATTACATTGATTGGTTGTTAGAAAATTCAAAAGATACAAGATTATTGAAATGTATTGAGTTATTAACAGGACAACAAGTTTTAACAGAAATAGAAAAAGAAGAAAGAGATAAAAAGATTAGTAATAGAATGGATATGTGGACAGAAATACAACAACTTGCAATGGAAACTAGCACACCAATAGAAGATATTTTAGATAATTATAAAGTTGAAAACACAAAAGATTTAACAGAAGAACAAATGCAAGAAATAATTAAAATATTAAAAAAGAAGAAGGAAAAATAATGAGAGTAGATGAGAATAATTTTGATATATTAAAAAGAGCGTCTGATATTACATTAACAGATTATGATATAAAATGGTTTGATGCAGAAAATATTGATGGATATATAGATGGTGATAATGTAATTTCAATGATAGAAGATTTAATTTATGAAATTAGTTGCTTAAATGAAAAAATTGAAGATATGAAAAGAGATATAGAAGATAATTATAGAAGAATACCAATGTCCGAACAATTAGGAATAAATGATAAGGATTTTATATAAAATAAATGAGTTATAAAAAATTAGATAATGTAGAAGGTGGGTTAATACAAGTATATTGCAAATGCGGACATTCGGTAAGTTTTAGATTACCATACAAAAGATTATGCAGTTATTGTGGAAGGGTTGTATATCCAACTAAAAAAATGTGGTTTAAAGATAAATTAAAAATAGCAATGATAAAGGAGAAAAACAAAAATGAATAATCAGTTTGAATTTATAGGAAGAATAACAAAAGATTTAGAATTAAAAAGTTATGCAGATGGTAAATCAGTTTTAGATTTACCGCTTGCAATAAATTATACGAAAGAAGATACTTTATATGCAAATGTAAGAATATTTGGAAAGAGAGCAGATACAGTAAATCTTTATTGCAAAAAGGGGGATTTAATAGGTGTTAGAGGTTTTGTAAGAAATAATAATTGGGAAGATAAAGAAGGTAAAAAACATTATGAATATCAATTTATTGCAGATAATATTTCATTTTTACAAATAAAAAGAGATAAACAAGAAGAAGAAAAAAATGAAATTAAAACAAGTGATAAAGTTATAATGGAAGATATTGTTTTAACAGATGATGATTTACCATTTTAAAAGGAGAATAAATTATGAAAGAAAGAATAAAGAACTTTATAGAAAGTATCGATAAGGTAAAGGTTTTGGTTGAAAACAAGAAATGGAAAACAAAATATAAAAAATTAGAAAAGGCATACGATTTGTTATATATGGATAATGTATCTGCAACTAATGAAGCAACATTAGTAAAAAATGAAAATGTAAGATTACAGCAAGAAAAAAGGGAATTTTTAATAGCATATAAACACGAAAAAGAATTGCTTAAACAAATAAAAATATCACTTATGAAAGAAGGCACAACATTACGAGACATTAAAAACGCATTGGGGGTTAAGTAATGAGCGAAATAAATTATTATGAATCTTTTAAAATGTATTGGGTACCAATTTATAAAAAGCAAATAAAAGAATCAAACAAAGATGAACAATTAATGACAGTTATAAGAATGAACATAAGAGATAATATTAATTTAACGCCTAAACAAAAAGATAATATTTATAAAATGTTAGGTTTAATGCCAAAGAAGGTAGATGTATGGAATTGTAAATAGGAGGTTAAACATGAACAATAATTTAAATGGATTAAACGATTATTTATTTGAAGAGTTAGAAAGATTAAATGATGATGAGGAATTAGAAAAAGATGGAGCATTAGAAAAAGAATTAAAAAGAGCTAGTGCAATTTCAGAAGTATCAATGGCGATTATAAATAATGCAAAATTAATTTTGGATGCAAAAAAGTATGCTGACGAAATAGGTGCTGAAAACGAAAAAGAAGTTCTAATGTTGAAGGATAGATAATGAAATTATATAAATGGACTGATGAAGTTATTCAATTTATGATTGACAACTATGAAAATAAGGATAATATTGAATTAGCAAAACTTCTTAATAAAAAGTTTAATCTTAATACAAATGGAGATAGAGTATCAAATGTAAAAGTTAATTTAAAAAGAAGAAAAGGAATAGATTTAACAACAAGAATTAATAGAGGGTGTTATAAAAAAGGCAATATTCCTGTAAATAAAGGAACTAAAGGTATGTTTAATGTCGGCGGAAACAAAACTTCTTTTAAAAAAGGCAACATACCCGCTAATCATAGAAAAGTAGGAGAAGAAAGAATGAAAAAAAATGGATATATAGAAGTTAAGGTTCAAGATGGTTGTTTAAATAAAAACTGGATGCTGAAACATAGATATATATATGAACAATATTATGGAAAGATACCGGATGGGTGCAATATTATATTTCTCGATGGAAATAAGCGAAATTTTGATATAAGTAATTTAAAATTAGTAAGTAAAGCAGAGGATTTAATAATGAATAACAATAAATTATTTGCTACGGATAAAGATTTAACATATTCAGGAACATTAATAGCAAAGGTAATAGATAAATCAAACGAAAAAAGAAAACATAGATTATGAACAATTATATTATGATGAACTTTACAATAACAAAATACTTCAGAAGGTAGATGTATGGAGGCGTAAATGAAATTATATAGCGAAAACAAAAATTACAAATACATAGGAATAGAATTAACAAAAGAATATCTACCAATAGCAAAAGCAAGAATAGAATTTGCTGATACATATAAAGAAGAATCAATAAAAGAAAATGTAGAAGAAAATATAGAAGAAGGTCAAATAAGTATATTTGATTTAGAAAGTGAAGTGAATTAGATATGTTAAAGATAAAAGATAATGTAGATTTAAAAGAATTAGAAAAGTTTGGGTTTAAAAAAGAAAGAGATGAAGATTATAGAAATGAAACATTAACATTAGATTATATTATAAATGGTAAAAATAAAGAAATATGTATTGCTTCTACTTATGGAGAATATGATGAACTTGATAATACATTATATGACCTAATAAAAGCAGATTTAGTTGAAAAGGTAGAAGAAGAATGACAATAGAAGAATTAGAAAAAGAAAAAGAACCAAATAACATATATGCAGAACTAATGAAAGAAGATAAGGATACACTTGCAATGTACGTATTCTTACTACAAAGAAAATGTAATAAATTAGTAGATTATGCTATTGATAAATTAAAAGAAAATAGAGCGTTAGAAATGGAATTAAGTAAGTATGAATAATAAGAAAGAAGGTAAATAATGAAAATAACAATATTTGAGTTATTAGGAATGATTAAAGATGGTAAAGCACCAAAGAAGATTAAATATTTGGGGAAAATTTATGATTATGAAGATAGTGATTATTTTGGTAGTGATTATGGGTATTTATTTGATAGATACAATGTGTCAGGAATTTTAAATGATGAAGTAGAAATCCTAGAAGAAGAAAAGAAAATACCTGAAAAATTATCAACTTGGTTTAGTGTTGAAACAAAACAAAGTAAAGAACTTAATATAGAATATGCAAATACCAATTTTGAAAATATGTATGAAAAGATTAATGAAATAATAGATTATCTTAAAAGCAAAGGTGAGTAATAATGAAATATATATTAGGAATAGTTTGTATATTTATGGGTGTATGTTTTTATATTAAGCCTGATTTATTTATTGAAAATATAAATGTAATATTTGGAACGATATTTATTTTATTAGGCAATTTATTTTTTAATTACAAAAAAGAAAATAGGTAGGTGAGTAATAATGAAAGATGAAATAAAAGAAATATTAAATGGATTTAAAGAAATATTAGATAATCCTACAACTACTGATGAATGTTATGATGGTAGAATAATTGAAATTGATAGAAGTTATGATTTAGATTTAGATGAAATTAAAGTATTATTAGATTACATAACTAATTTACAAGAAGAAAATGAAAGATTAGAAATATCATTATTAGCACAAGAAGAATTATCTATGAATGAATATTATAAAGCAAATAATTATAAATCAAGAATAGATAAAGCAATAGAATATATAAAAGAGTGGCAAAGTTTCCCACATACAAATGGTTCTACACATAATGAATTAAAGAATTTATTAAACATATTAACAGGTGGTAATGAAGAATGAATATAGAAGAAATTGAAACATTTAATGCAATAAAAGATTTACCTATAATTAAGCAATATATTGATTTATTAGATAAAATAGTTAGTTTTAATAGTGGTAAACCAAAAGAAAAATATTATAAATCATCTATATTAAGAGATTATTATATAGAAATGCCTTATGATAAATTAGATTTAGATAATGAAGGAAAATATTATATTAGAAAATGTGGTTATAGTTATAATGGAAAAAGAAAAGATAAAAGTTCCACATTATGCGCTTGTTTATCTTATTGCAATTATTCATTAAAAGAAATAAAACAAATGATAGATAAAAATATAGAAAAAGATAATTTGGAAGATTTAGGAGAGTGAAATAACAAATGAAAACTAAATTACTTCAAATAATAAATCACTATGGTATTAAACATCAACAAAGAAAATTAGCAGAAGAAGTATTTGAATTACAAGAAGCAATAACACAATATGAATTTGGTAATGATGCAACTTATAAAGAATTTCCAAAAGATTACCTAGAACATATTGCAGAAGAACTAACTGATGTAATAGTTTTGGTTAGTCAAATTAAAGAATATTATGGAATAACAGATGCGCAATTAGGTAAAATAATGGATTTTAAGGTATATAGAACTTTAGAAAGGATAAAGGAAGAATAGAAGGTGTAAAATGGAAGAAAAATATTATTTATTTAATCCATTCAATATTAAAAACGCAAAAGAAACAGAATTAAGAGATATGTATAACAAAGTATTTGATAAAATAATAGAAGAACCTAACACAATGTATGAATACTCACATAATATAGAAGTATATGCTAATCTTAATTATATAATTGGAGAAATAATCGCAAGATTAACAAAAGATACAATAGAATTAAAAACAAAGATACAAATTGATACAGCAGTAAATACAACTAATGCTAGAAAGAGTTGGAATGTTGATAGAGATGGTAAAGCACCCGCTATTGCATATTTTGAAGCCGTAGGAACACGAATAAGTCAAGATGATATAAATAAGTTAGCAGATAAAGAATGTTCGTTAAAACGCTTTAAAAATAGTTATAATGCAACAGAAGAAAAAATGAATGCTTTAAAAAAGAGAATGGAAAGTATTAGATTTGAGGAGTTTAATAAATGATAAAGCAATCTATTAAACATAAAGATAGTATAATGCAAGTATGGAGATGTTGTTATGTATGCAAGAATACAATAGGATTACATAAACATCATATATTTGAAGGAAGAAACAGAAACAATAGTGAAGAAGATGGGCTATGGTTATACTTGTGTGCTAAACATCATAATATGAGTGATGAAGGAATACATTTTAATAAAGAATTAGATTTAAAAGTAAAAAAAGAAGCAGAAAAAAGATGGTTAGAATATTATAATAAAACAATAGATGATTTTATAAAAAGATATGGAAAGAATTATATTGAGTAGCAGAAATGCTATTCTTTTTAATTTTAATAAAAATATTAAAAAAATGATAAAAAAGTATTGATTTATTATAATAAATATGATATACTATAATCAGAAAGAAGGAAAATAAGATGGAAAATGAAATAAAAAAATTATTAAAGAAAGCGAATGAAATGGTAGTAATAGATTTTAAAAGTGCAAAAGAAGCAAAAAGTTATGCACATAAATTGTATCAAGAACTGCAAGAACAAGAAGAAAAATTGATGGAAGAAAAAAGGAAATTAGATGACTTAATTTGGGAGTTAAAAGATAAAGGAAGAGATGTATTTAATTATTGGTTAAATATAAAATAAGGAGATGAATAAATAATGGAAGAATTATATACAGCATACATAAT
>Ga0310696_10010613_pt1 | contig 10568 bp, 9 predicted proteins | sample AusTroGonzalo_MG_4_FD_203885 | JGI IMG/M metagenome (GOLD analysis project Ga0310696, IMG submission 203885) | Bovine rumen microbial communities from tropical cattle in Woodstock, Queensland, Australia - Gonzalo_02 (v2) (version 2) | ecosystem: Host-associated > Mammals > Digestive system >... | reverse complement strand
CCCGGGATCGTGGCGGGCACCGCCATAGGGTCCATGGACGGCAGGAAGCCCATGCTCAGATCCGAAGCGGTACCGGGCGATATAGTGGCCGTTACCGGGCCTCTGGGAGGCCCCGCGGCGGGATTCGCAGCCATCGACAACGACATAGACTGCCGGGAGGCCAAGGATGCCCTGTACATGCCCATACCCAGGGTGGAGCAGGGAATGATCCTTTCATCTTCTGGCATCGTATCCTCCTGCATAGACCTCTCCGACGGCCTGGGAACGGCGCTGAACACGATCTGCCAGTCGTCGAAGGTGGGGATCGATGTGGAGTTCAGCTTCCTGCCGCACGAGGGATACGTCGAGGAGGTCTCCGAGAAGGCGGGCATCCCCCTGGAGAAGCTCCTGATAGGCTGGGGCGGGGAGTACGAGCTGATGTTCACGGCGGACCCGAGCCGTCTCAACGTCCTTTACGACGACGGGGTGGAGTTCTCCATCATAGGAGTGGTCAACGACAGCGGCGTGCCGGAGCTGGTCCGCGAAGGGAAGAGGAGCAGGATTGACTATGGCGAATACTGACAGGGTCGAGGGAGCCTACTACCGCCGCGAGGGCGATGCGTTCGTTTGCGAGCTGTGCCAGCAGAAGTGCTTCATAAAGCAGGGCGAGTTCGGATACTGCGGCACCCGCAGGGCGGACGCGGACATCCTGGTGGCGAATTCCTACGGCAAGATATCCTCGCTCTGCGTCGACCCCATCGAGAGGGTCGGATTCTATCATTACAGACCGCATTCCAAATGCTTCTCCGTAGGCAGCGTCGGCTGCAACATGGACTGCAAGTACTGCAAGAACTACTCCTTCGCCAAGCTAACCATCGGGAAGAAACGTGCGACCTACAAAGGCCCGGAGGAGCTGGTCGCCATGTGCAGGGAGGAGGGCATGGACATCCTGGCCTTCACCTACAACGAGCCCATGGTCTGGTTCGAGTACATCATGGACGTATCAAAGGTGGACCCCGATATCCATATAGTGATGATGACCAACGGGCTGATCAACGACGGCCCCCTCAGAGAACTGTGCGATATCGTGGATGCCATGTGCATCGACGTCAAGGCATTCGATCCTAGATTCTACAAGGAGGTGTGCGAGGCCGAGTTCAGGGACGTCCAGAACACCATACGCAACGTCTTCGCCAGGGGGATCCATCTGGAGCTCAACTACCTGGTCGTGCCCGGGATGAACGACTCCGACGAGGAGATAACCGCATTCTGCAGGTGGGTTCTCAGCGACCTCTCGGCGGACGTGCCGGTCCATTTCAGCAGGTTCCAGCCGGATTACGAGATGAGGAACATCCCCCTGACCCCGGTCGAATCGCTCCTGCACTGCAGGGACATAGGGATGGACTTGGGCCTGAACTTCGTCTACGTCGGGAACACCCTCATAGACGACGCGGACGATACGATCTGCCCCGAATGCGGGGAGGTAGTCGTGAAGCGCCTCGGATACTCCGCCAGCCCCGTTGCGCTGGACGGCGGGCTGTGCGCCAGGTGCAAGCACCCGCTAAACATGGTCAGATGAGCGCGAACAGCGGGCATCCGACTATTATCGTTATCAGGAATCCCGCAGCGAGGGGGACGATGAAAGGTATCATCGGCGTGACCCTGACCTCAGTGAAACCGTTATCCTCAAGACGCTCCAGGCAGGCCTCGGCATCGTCCGACGGCGGCACCCTCTGCCTCTGACCGTCCACCATGTCCTCCACGGGCCAGATGAATGCCCCCTTGGCCTCGGATATTCTCATGACATAGGAATCCAGAGGACGGTCGCCGCTCCTGATGTTGCCTATCACCCTCGGCAGGGAGCACAGGACCGCGATGACCAGCCCGATCAAGAAGGAAGAGAACACGGGGTTGAAGACGAGACCGGCCGGATAGACCGGATCGAACAGCAGCGACCCGAATGGCGGATAGACAGGGAATGCCATGGATAGGGCCATGAGCGCCTTGGCGTCGGCGCCTCCCTTGACCAGACCGGTATAGTACAGTGCTGCGAAGAAAAGGAACATCCCGATGCGGACCAGGTGGGATGGGTTCCCCGAGATCCAATAAGCGATCGCCGTGGATACTATAGCGGCGATGACGACCGCTGCTGCTGTCGCTCCCTCCACCCTCGGGCTGAGCATGAACACCGTAACGAGGGCTATCGTCACTGCTGCCAGGATCCCTTCCAGATCCCCTTGAAGGGCCGACATGGCCGCTGCGACCACGCAGATGACGGCCCAATGTACGTCGCTGACCTCCCTTGAACGGAGGTCCTGGTATGCCGCCGAGAGCATCACTATGATAACTATGATGAACCCCACGGCATATGCATACATGCAGAACAGACCTTAGTTCACTATTTTTAATGTATTGTTGATACAGGCATATGAAACAGAAGATGATGGCGGCGTTCGTCCTATCCTTGCTCTTGCTAGGGTTCGCGACCCCGCTGCTCTCCGGCGCCGACGCGCTGGATTACGATGACTACTACGTCACGGTCCCGGACACCAACGCTCCGAGAGAACCCGTCAAGGCCACCCTGGGCAACGGCGAATCCCAGACCTGGCCCATCTACGTCGTCAACGTCTCGGACAGTTATCTGAACGTGACGTACAAATCCACTTCGTCCATAAGCGATGTGAAGGTCACAGGTCTTCCGAGCACGACTCTCCTGGGACCCATGGGAACGACAGAGGGCCATATCTCCAGCGGGGAGATCGTGATCGCAGCTGACAAGCTGTCGGATGCATACGACTCCGTAGAGGTGGATGTGATAGTCTGCGTCACGGATATCGCGGAACCGAATTCCACCCAGGAGATACACATCGTATTCGACCTCAAGATCGAATCCATCTACGACACGTCGAGCGTGTACAACAAGTTCTTCGGGATAATCCCCAACACCCTGGGAGAGCCGCTGAACGGTGCATGGCTCCCTGCCATCGTCACCATCTTTGGAATCATCATCATCAGCATAATCATAGGATCCCTCATACTGGCGATCCTCACAAGGCACTTCAGCAAGAACTCCACTGAAGAGGAGATCAGGAAGTTCAAGCGCAGCGTTCTCGAGCTGGTCATACCCCTCGTAGCACTCTGGACGATCAACCTTGCGCTGATGATAATGGATGCCGACGTGCGCATCATGTCGGTGTTCATGGAGGTATCCGTAGTTCTCGGCATCATCCTGGCCGTCGCCATAGCCTGGAAGATCTATGTGTTCGTCATCGTCTCGTTCCTCACAGGATTCGAGAAACTGCACGGGGACTCCTCGATAGACACCTCCCTCATACCCCTGTTCAAGATGATCGGCAGGATCATCTTCTGGGTGAGCGGCGTCTCCCTGATCCTGAACTCCTTCGGAGTGGATCTCCAGGGGATACTGGTCAGCGCGGGAGTCATATCCTTGGGTATCACCCTGGGAGCGCAGAACGTCCTGTCGCAGTTCTTCAGCGGACTTGTGCTCCTCACCACCAGGCCGTTCAAGGCCGGGGACTTCCTCAAGCTGAACGACAAGGTCTACATCGTCCGCAGGGTCAAGCTGATGTACACCGAGTTCACGAACTGGGCCGGCGACGAGGTCATAACCATGCCCAACAACACCGTGTCCTCTGCCACCATCAGCAACCTGACGAAAGGGGACCTGCTGTGCAAGCTGTACGTGTACTTCTCGGTCGCATACGGTACCGACCTGAAGAAGGCTGAGAAGGTCATGATCGAGACGGCCAGGAAGTGCAGCCTCGTCGTCGAGGACGCCACCCACGAGGGGCCCAGCGTCAGGGTCACCGACTTCCTGTCCTCCGGTATCGAGATGAGGCTGGCGGTGTACACCCCCACCTTCGACGACACCGGAGCGGCCGCGGGACAGCTCAGAGCGCTCATCTACGAGGCCTTCAACGAGAACGACATCGAGATCCCCTACGACAGGATACAGATCGATGTCCTATCGGACCGCACAAGGACGGCTGAGTGAAACCATCATATTCTGCGAGAAATCGCAGAATCTTAAACTTTTTACTACTATTTCCATCACTTTTTCTACGAAATCCACATAAATTCCTGCGGAATACAGTTATTGTTTTTATATAATGACCAATTAACCGTGGGCCATAGTGATTGATTATGATCGACAACCTGGACAAGAAGATCATCGAGATCCTCAAGAAGGATTCCAGATGCCCGTTCGTGGAGATAGCGAACCAGTTGGGGGTCTCGGAAGGAACGATTCGCAGCAGAGTACACAGGATGACCGATGAGGGCATCATCCGCGGATTCACCATCAAGACCAGTTCTAGGAACGTGAAGGCCCTTGTGGAGATAAGGATCGATGTGAACACCGACACCCAGGGCATAGCCAACGAGCTGGCCAGCTACGACGGAGTCACCGAGGTCTTCGAGGTCACGGGGGATCAAGACATCATCGCCATAGTCGATGTGGAGTCCTCACAATACCTTAACGACATAATCGAGCGCATCAGAAGGTACGACAACATCCTCAGCACTCGTACGCGCATAATTCTGAAGGAACACTACGGGGAGGCTTGAAAATGTTCTCTGGCACAGGTACAGCATTGATCACGCCGTTCAAGAAGGACGGCAGCATAGACGAAGACGCACTCAGAAGACTCGTCAGGTTCCAGGAGGATAACGGGGTAAACGTCCTGCTCCCCTGCGGATCCACCGGCGAATCGGCCATGCTCTCGCATCAGGAGCACATCCATGTGGTCGAGATCGTCAGGGACGAAGCCAAGAAGGCCAAGGTCCTTGCGGGTGCAGGGAGCAACTGCACGTCCGAGGCAGTCATGCTCAGCAAGAGCGCGGAGGACCTGGGCGCGGACGGGATCCTGTCCATATCCCCGTACTACGTCAAGCCCACCCAGGAAGGGCTCTATCAGCACTACAAGGCCATCCAGGAGGCCATTGACATACCGGTCATAGTCTACAACGTCCCGGGAAGGACCGGGACCAATGTGAACGTGGACACCCTCATGAGGCTCTCCGAGCTCCCCGGCATCACCGGCGTCAAGGAGGCCAGCGGGAACTTCTCCCAGATAATGGAGATCCTCGCTAGGAAGCCCGAAGACTTCGAGGTCCTGAGCGGGGACGACGGTCTGACCCTCGGCCTCCTCTGCCTCGGTGCGGACGGAGTGCTGTCAGTGGCGTCCAACTGCTGCCCCGGACTGATGTCCAAGATGGTGAACAGCGCCAGGAAGGGCGATGTCACCACCGCCAGGGAGATACACGAGCGCCTTCTGCCTCTGTTCTCCGCACTGTTCTGCGAATCCAACCCCATCCCTATCCAGTACACCATGGGAAGGATGGGATTCGGCAACGGGATCCCCAGGCTCCCGCTGACCGAGCTGAGCGCCAAGGGAAAGGCCATACTGGACCCCGTTCTGGAATCTTTGGGAATCTGAGGTGTTCGATTGATGGCTGGAGTGGTTGGAGGAATCGCTAGGGGATCCGGGATACTGTGGGTCGCGGACCGGTCCCAGAGCTCATCGGGCATCGTCTTCTCAAGGAAAAGAGAAATAAATACGGGCGCAATACGCGCTGGCAACACGACAGGGCGCGGCACCGTCATCCCGGCATGGGGTGGCAGCGTCCAGAAAGAGAACGAGGTGCTCGGACAATGATTACCGTCATGAAGTTCGGAGGGACCAGCGTCGGTTCCGCCGAAGCGATCGAAAGGGTTGCGAACATAATTATCAACACGAAGGGCGACAAGGTCGTCGTCGCTTCCGCCATGTCCGGGATAACGAACTTCCTCGTGCATGTGGTGGACGACCCGTGCATGGACGTGGACGACGTCGTGAAGCAGTTCGCGGATAAGCATATCATGGCCGCCGAGCAGATGTTCGACGAGAAGACCATGGCCGAGTTCAGGGTCGAGTTCGACAAGAGGCTGGCATTCTTCAAGGAATCCCTCCAGAACGACCCCAACGACGCATACTACAAGGACCTCATCACGTCCCAGGGGGAGAGGTTCTCCACCTTGATGCTCTCGTTCTATCTCAAGAAGCTGGGGCATGAGTCCGTCGCCCTCACCGCGGAGACCGCCGGCATCGCGGCCATAGGCCTTCCGCTCTCCGGATCGGCCGACCTCTCGGCCACCGCCAACGGCATGACCATGAAGGTAAGGCCCCTGCTCTCCAAGGGCATAATCCCAGTCATCACCGGATTCTACGGTATCAAGGACGGGGCGCCGCTCACATTCGGAAGGGGCGGATCCGATTATTCCGCAGCGGTCGTCGCGAACGCTCTGGATGCCGACATGCTCGAGATCTGGACCGATGTCGACGGATTCATGACCGCCGACCCCAGGATCATCAAGGATGCGATCAAGATCGAGGAGATGACCTTCGGCGAGGCCGCCGAGCTGGCATACTTCGGAGCTAAGGTCCTCCACCCGAGGACCATAGAGCCCGTCAGGATCAAGCGCATACCTCTGAAGGTCAGGAACTCGTTCAGGCCCGAGGAGCCCGGTACCCTGATCCACAGCCTCAGGAAGAAGGGCAAGGGCGTGCTCAAGAGCGTCGCCACCAAGAACGACCTCGCCATAGTCACGATCAGCTCGGCAGAGATAGCCTACAGGCCCGAGCTGGTCGCCAGGATGATCGCCAAGATCTCCGAGGAGAACATCATAATCTACTCAATCTCCACATCGCTGTCCACGGTGGCGATCCTCATCAGCAACGACGAGGTCAGCACCGTGATAAGCAAGCTCAGCGAGCTGTCCGACGGCGACATCGAGAGGATAGACGTCAAGAACGGCGTGTCCCTCGTCTGCTGCGTCGGCGACGACCTCCTTTCCAAGTGCGGGGTCACCGGCGACATTTTCACGGCCGTGAAGGAGTCGGGAGTCAACGTCGAGATGATATCGGAGGGAGCCTCGGAGGTGTCCCTGAACTTCGTGGTCCCGATGGGCATGGTCATGGACGTAGTGGCGGCCCTCCACTCAAGATACATAGGTGAATCCCAATGATGCGCGATTTCGAATGCAAGGACGGCATGATGATGATCGGCGGAATGTCCGCCGCCGACCTCGCGAAGGAGTTCGGCACACCCCTCTACGTGTGTGACGAGGCGAGGATAAGGGAGAACTACAGGAACATCTACGGCGCGTTCTCCAGATACATGGACACGAAGATACACTACGCCTGCAAGGCCAACACCAACCTCTCCGTGCTCAGGATCCTCGAGCAGGAGGGCTGCGGCATCGACGCGGTCTCCATCGGCGAGGTCAGGACCTGCCTGAAGGCTGGATTCACGCCTGACAGGATAATGTATACCGGCGTCAACGTGAGCGACAAGGAGTTGAAGGAGGTCGCAGAGCTGGGAGTCATGATCAACCTCGACTCCGTTTCGGAGATGGAGAGGCTCGCTGCCATTTCCCCTCAGCACGACGTGTCGTTCCGCATAACCCCCGGTGTCGGCTCCGGCCACAGCGACAAGGTCATAACCGGCTCGAAGGGAGCCAAGTTCGGCATACCCCTGAACGAGGTCATCAGCACCTACGCCAGGGCGAAGGACCTCGGGTTCAACATCAAGGGCATACACGCCCACATCGGTTCCGGCGGACAATCCGTCGAGCCCTTCCTGGACATGATGAAGGTCCTCATCGAACTGGTCGGCGAGCTGGAGGAGATCGGCATCAAGCTCGAGTTCATCGACATGGGCGGAGGCATCGGAGTCCCGTACAAGCCCCAGGAGGACGAGATGGACCTCAACGAGCTGGCATCCGAGATCACCGACATGATCGAGCAGGAGACGGACATCAGGACCCTCATCCTGGAGCCCGGCAGGTACATCATCTGCGACGCGGTAGTCCTCCTGACGACGGTCAACGACGTCAAGGACGCCGGTACCAAGAAGTACATCGGCTGCGACGCGGGATTCAACACCCTCATCAGGCCTGCCTTCTACGACTCGTTCCATTACGTGACGATCGCCAACAAGTTCGGCAAGGCCTGCACCGACAGGTACGAGGTCGTCGGACCCATATGCGAGTCCGGGGACTACCTGGCCCACGACAGGGTGCTGCCCGAGCCCGAGGAGGGCGACGTCGTCGCCGTCTACAACGCCGGCGCATACGGATTCTCCATGTCAAGCAACTACAACTCAAGGCCCCTGTGCGCAGAGGTCCTGGTCAACGACGGAAAGGCGGACCTCATCCGCGAGCCGGAGACCATCGAGGACCTCTGGAGGCACCAGATCATCCCGGCGAGGCTGATGTGATGCGCTTCTGGAAATACCACGGCATAGGGAACGACTTCGTCCTCGTGGACGGCTCCAAGGGGGACATCCAGGTGGACAGCGAATGGTCCAAAGGCGCATGCGACCGCCACTTCGGGATCGGAGGCGACGGCGTGCTCTACATCCTCCCGGGAGAGGGCACCGACATCACCATGAGGATCATCAACGCCGACGGGACGGAGGCGGAGATGTGCGGTAACGGCATCAGATGCGTCGCCGTCCATGCCTACAACTACGGCATCGTCAAGAAGGACAAGTTCACGATCCACACCATGGCGGGCGACCTCAAGGCCAAGCTGACCATCGAGAACGGCAAGGCCGTCAGCGTCACCATCAACATGGGCCCCCCGATACTCGACGGCAGGTCCATCCCCATCGACTGGGACGGACGCTACATAAACGAGGACTTCGCCCTCATGAGGTACTTCTTCAAGGCCAACGCGGTGTCCATGGGCAACCCCCACTTCATCACTTTCCAGGAGATGGACGACCCCACGATCGACACCCTCGGACCTCTCCTCGAATGCCACAGGCTGTTCCCCAGGAAGACCAATGTGGAGTTCTGCAAGATCATCGACGGGAAGATCTACATCAGGGTGTTCGAGAGAGGAGCGGGATGGACCCTCGCCTGCGGAACTGGAGCGTGCGCCAGCACGGTCGCCGCAGCCCTCAACGGCCTGGTACCGTACGACACCCCGGTGGACGTCCACCTGCCCGGCGGATGGCTCAAGATCACTGTGGACAAGGACCTCAAGTACGTGCTCATGGAGGGCCCCGCGGAACTGGTGTTCGAGGGAGAGCTCCCAGAAGAATTCTCGATGTGATAACGATGACAAGCTATGAACAAGCGGAAAGACTCAAGCAGATCCCGCCCTACCTCTTCGTGAGGCTCGAGCAGCTGTTCGCCGAGAAGAAGGCCAAGGGATGGGACATGATCGACTTCGGTATCGGCGATCCCGACCTTCCGGCCCCCGACTGCGTGGTCGAGGAGATGTGCAAGCAGTCCAGGATCAACGAGAACCAGAAGTACTCCTCCTCGGCAGGGGAGAAGGACCTGCGCCAGGCCGTCGCCTCATGGTACAAGAGGAGGTACGGATTGGATATCGACCCCGACACCCAGGTGTGCATCACCATAGGCTCGAAGGAGGGGATATTCAACATAGCCCAGGCCTTCGTGGACCAGGGACAGACCATCATCGCGCCATCGCCCGGATACCCCGTGTACTCCGGAGCGGCCACGCTCTTCAACGAGGCCAAGTGCGTGAAGGTGCCCCTCAGGCCCGAGAAGGGCTGGCTCCTGGACGTGGACGACTGCCCGAAGAACGCCAGGATGCTGTACCTGAACTACCCCAACAACCCCACCGGGACCACCTGCGACCTAGCGTACATCAAGAAGGTGTACGACTGGTGCCAGGAGAACGGCACCATCCTGTGCTACGACAACGCCTACTGCGAGATGGTCTACGACGGATACAAGGCGCCGTCCGCGCTGCAGGCGGGACCGGACTGCATAGAGTTCGGATCCTTCTCCAAGACGTTCAACATGACCGGGTTCAGGCTCGGATACGCCGTTGGACACCCCGACCTCGTGGCGGGACTCAAGAAGTGCAAGGGCCAGATCGACTCCGGAGCACCCATATTCATCCAGAAGGCGGCAATCAAGGCCCTCGGGCTCTACGGCCCCAACGGAGAGGTCCCCGCCGAGATCGCGAAGAACATGAAGATCTACGCGGAGAGGAGGCAGACCCTGGTCGACGGACTGAGGGCTCTGGGCTTCGATGTGAAGATGCCCATGGGAACGTTCTACGTCTGGTTCGACTGCGGCATGAAGTCAGAGGACTTCACCAAGAAGATGGCGGACATCGGAGTGATAGTCACCCCCGGAACCGGGTTCGGCGAGAACTGCGAGGGCTACATCAGGATGACCGTCACAGAGCCTGTCGAGCGCATCAAGAAGGCGCTCGAGAGGATGAAGCAGAACAAGTACATCGAATGAAACGATCGGTACGGCCCTCCGTACCGATCCCCTTCCTTTTCATCAAAATCTAAGTTCTGATGATGCCGGACCGAAAATGGAAATCGCATGTCTGGCACTGTTGTTTTTCGGTTCCACTTTCGGTCACCCCCGTCTCAACTTTAAATATGGATTGGATGATGATGTGATGAGGAATCACAATGGCCACAAAAACCCTTGAAGATATACCAGGAGTAGGACCAGCCATAGCAGAAAAACTCCGTGAAGCAGGATACAACGAATTGATGGCCATCGCAGTTGCTTCCCCCTCAGAACT